>WBZO01000375.1_pt1 | contig 100476 bp, 99 predicted proteins | sample 5204261 | NCBI WGS metagenome assembly WBZO01 (sample SAMN12412400, study PRJNA552823) | activated sludge metagenome | isolation source: activated sludge from anammox sidestream of wastewater treatment plant... | place: USA: North Carolina | collected 2017-09 | reverse complement strand
CCGTTCTTGCCCAGATCGACACGCTGGCGGGCGATGCCTCCTACAACGGCATCAACCTGCTCAACGGCGACAATCTGAAGGTGGTGTTCAACGAGACCGGAACGAGCTCGCTCACGATCTCGGGCGTGACCTTCGACGCGTCCGGCCTTGGCCTGTCATCGGTGTCGTCCGGCTATTTCCAGGACAACACCAACATCGACACCGCCATTGCCGGCCTCGACACGGCGCTCACGTCGCTGCGCACGCAGGCCGGCAAGTTCGGTTCGAACCTGACCACGGTGCAGACCCGTCAGGACTTCACCAAGAACCTGATCAACACCCTGCAGACCGGCGCCGACAACCTCGTCCTCGCCGACACCAACGAGGAAGGCGCCAACCTCCTCGCCTTGCAGACCCGTCAGCAGCTCTCCACCACCGCCCTGTCGCTCTCCGCGCAGGCCGACCAGGCGGTGCTGCGCCTCTTCGGCTGATCAGAGCGCAAAAACCAGAAAGCCAGACGGCGGGGGAAACCCCGCCGTTTTTGTTTAGTGTACGCGTACGCATCCTTCCGGCAAGTTTTACCGATCCTTAACGTACCTTTAACCGGACATTAGGGTTACCCGATCATTATCCCGGCAACCGTTCCGGACAGAACGGTATCGCTTTGTTTTTTGAAGGATCATGTCATGGGTAGTGATATCGTACTTTCCGCGGGTGTCCGGCAGAATCTGCTTTCGCTGCAGCGCACCTCTGATCTCATAACGATGACGCAGAACCGCCTGGCGACGGGCAAGAAGGTGAACTCTGCGCTCGATAATCCGGGCAACTTCTTCACCTCGCAGTCGCTGAGCAACCGCGCCAGCGACCTCAATTCGCTTCTGGACTCGATCGGCCAGGCCCAGCAGACGCTGAAGGCCGCCGACCAGGGCATCACCTCGCTCACCAAGCTCGTCGAATCGGCCAAGTCGATCGCCAAGCAGGCCCAGCAGGCCCCCGCGGCCGGCTCCTCGACCTACAACGCGATCACCGTCACCGGTGACCCGGCCAACGAGACGATGGGCACCTTCACCGGCGGCACGATGGCCAACGCGGCCGTGACCCTCGGCGGCGACATCGACATCGCCATCACGGTCGGCGGCAACAACTACAACGTCACCGTCGACAACGCCGACATCGTCGGCGGCGCGCACGGCGACGTCGCCAGCGCCATCCAGGACGCCATCGACGCGGCGGTCGGTACCGGCTTCATCTCCGTGACCTCCGGCGGCGGCGGCAACGGCGCGATCACCATGACCGCGCAGAATGCCGACGTGGACTTCACCATCACCGCCAACACCACCACGGAAGAAATCGGCCTCACCACCGACGACACCACCGACCGCACCACCAACTCGACCAGCCTGCTCGATAATATCGGCACCAGCGGCTACACGTTGACGGTGGCGGTCAATGGCGGCTCCAACCAGGTGATCACTTTCGGCAACGGCCTGGGCCAGGTGTCCACGCTCGCCGAGTTGAACACCATGCTGGGCGGCCTGTCCGGCCTCTCCAGCGGCTCGGCCTCCAACTCCGCGATCACCTTCGGCGTGGCCTCCTCGTCTTCCCAGAACTCGATCACGCTGACCTCCTCCAACGCCGCCCTGACCACCGCGCTCGGCCTCACCGGCCTGACCGGCACCACCCAGGGCACGCAGACGGTCGGCACCCCGAACGCCACCCGCACCTCGCTCGAGAACGACTTCAACGCCGTTCTTGCCCAGATCGACACGCTGGCGGGCGATGCCTCCTACAACGGCATCAACCTGCTCAACGGCGACAATCTGAAGGTGGTGTTCAACGAGACCGGTTCGAGCTTCCTGACGATCAGCGGCGTCACGTTCGACGCCGCCGGCCTTGGCCTGTCGTCGGTGTCGTCCGGCTATTTCCAGGACAACACCAACATCGACACCGCCATTGCCGGCCTCGACACCGCGCTCAATTCGCTGCGCACGCAGGCGTCGAAGTTCGGCTCCAACCTGACCTCGGTGCAGACCCGCCAGGACTTCACCAAGAACCTGATCAACACCCTGCAGACCGGCGCCGACAACCTCGTCCTCGCCGACACCAACGAGGAAGGCGCCAACCTCCTCGCCCTGCAGACCCGCCAGCAGCTCTCCACCACCGCCCTGTCGCTCTCCGCGCAGGCCGACCAGGCGGTGCTGCGGCTCTTCGGCTGATCAGCAACCCAAAACCAGAAAGCCAGACGGCGGGGGAAACCCCGCCGTTTTTTTACGTCACATTAACCGTAATCGCGAACATTGGACGCCTGTCAGGAGAGCCACACATGTCGCTGAAAGTGGAACTGAAGCCGGGCGAGCGGATCCTGATCGGCGACTGCGTCATTACCAACGGCGACCAGCGCACGCGTTTCCTGGTCGACGGCATGGCGCCGATCCTGCGCGAGAAGGACATCATGACCGCCGAGCGCGCCAACACGCCGGCACGCCGCATCTATCTGGCGATCCAGTTGATGTACATCTCGCGCGACCCCACAAGCCATCACGACCTGTATTTCACGCTCATGCGCGAGCTGGTGCAGGCCGCGCCAAGTGCTTGGAAACACATCGCAAACATCAATAATCAAATCTTAACGGGCGATCTGTATAAGGCGCTGAAATCAGCCAAAAAACTCATCGATTACGAGCAGGAGCTGTTGGAGAATGCAAAGCGCAGCAAAAGCGTACGGGGCAGTGGCCAACAAGACCGCAAGTCCGCGTGATCTGGAAGCCAGTCTGTTGCTCAAGGCCGCGTCCCGGCTGCAGGCCATCCATGACGACTGGGACGCAGGCAAGGCCAGCCTCGACAGCGCCCTGACGTTCAATCGCAAGCTCTGGACGGTGTTTCTGTCGTCGGTCACCGACGGCAGCAATCCGCTGCCCTCCGAGGTGCGCCAGAACGTGGCCAATATCGGCCTGTTCGTCCTGAGCCAGACGGTCTCCATGACCGCCGATCCGCGGCGCGAGCGCCTGCCGAGCCTGATCAACATCAACCGCGAACTCGCGGCCGGCCTGCGCGGCGCCTGACCAGAACCCGCCACCGGAACGAATAAAAACCCGCGGAGGATGTCCTCCGCGGGTTTTTTATCGGCTCGCCGCAGCGCGCCGGCCTGCGTCGCCAGACTACAGGTATTGCAGAAGATTGGTCTGGTAGAGGATCGCGGTCGTCTGCAGCGAGGCCTGCAGGCGCGTCTGCAGCGCCAGGATCTGCGCGGCGACCTCCTCGTTCGACACGCCCTCGACCTGCTGCAGGAAATTGCCCAGCGTCGCGGAGGTCTGCTGGTGGCGCTCCTTCGCCGCCTGGATCGACGCCTGCGCGCCCGCAAGCTCGCTCTGGATGGTCTCGATCGTCTGCTTGCCCTGCGGAACATCGAGCGCCGGACGCACGCGGTCATTGAGCGCGGCGCTCAGCGCCGCCGCATCCGGGTCGCCGGCCGTGATGGTGAGCGCGGCCGTCACCGCGATGTTCTGCAACTGCCAGCGGATGCCTTCCTCGTTCGCGCGCAGGCCGTAATTCACCGAGATCGACTGGTCGATCCTGGCGCCGGCGGTCGCGCGCGCGGCGCCGCTGCCGGCCTCGCCGGTGTACCAGAACATGGTGTTGGACGCGGTGCCGTCGACGAGCGCGGTCGCGGTGTCGAACGGGGGACCGGCAACGCGCTGCGGCGGGTTGGCGGCGTCCATGTTGAAGAAATTGTCGGAGGCGGCGACGGCGGAGGCCGTGGTCAGCGCCGTGCGCGCGAGCGTGCCGAGCGAGCCGGTCAGCGCGGCCTGGAAGTTCGCAGCGGTGTCGGCGGACGTGGCGCCGATCGTGAATTCGCCGGCGCCCGGCGGTGCAGACGTCGTCGCCGTCAGCGTCAGCGCTTCGGTCGTGCCGTCCGGCAGCGTGAAGCGCAGCGTCACGGTCTCGCCTTCGGCCGGCGTCGCGGCGCCGAAATCGACCGCCATGGCGGGCGGCGCGCCGGCGGGCGCCGACACGGTCGCGCCTGTCACCCCGGTCGCGATGCTCGCGAGCTTGAAACCGAACGGCGAGCCGGCGACATCCTCGGCAATCTCGACCGACGTCGCGGTCGGCGCGGTCACCGCGACGCGGCCGAGGCCGCTTGCGCCGAGATCGGCCTGCTGCCGCTCGGAAATCACCTGGCGCAGGCCCGCCCGCACGCCATCGCCGTCGAGAACGCGATCGACCGTCTCCACCGCCGGCTGGTCGGCGGCGAGCCCGGAAAACAGATAGCGGTCGCCCGCCTGGGTATTCAGCAGGCCGAGGATTTCGCCGAGCGCATTAAGCGCGAGCTTCTGCGTCATCTGCGGGCTCGGCGAATTGACCGGCGCGGTCGCCGCCTTCACCTCGCGTCCGATCTCGGCGATACGCGTCAGCGTCGATTGCGCAAGGTCGAGCCGCACGCCGACATTGGTGATGGTGTTGCCGAACGCGCTGATCGCGGACAGGTGCCCGCGCAGGCCGACGGTGAGCCCGCGGTCGAGGCCGAGCCCGGCATAGGTGTCGGCCTTCTTGCCGGTCGCCATCTGCTGCTGCAGGTTGCCAAGCTGCGTGCGCATCGCAAGAAGCGATTGCACCATGGCCGCCGATCGCATGCCAACTCCGCCAACGCTCATCGCGAACCTCACACTTTCATCAGCATGTCCAGCATCTCCTTGACCGTCGACAGCACGCGCGCATTGGCGCCATAGGCGGTCTGGAGATTGAGCAGATTGGACAGTTCCGCGTCGATATTGACCCCGGTGCCTTCGGCGACGCGCTCCTTGAGCGCGTTGACGACCACCGCCTGGCCTTCCGCGAGGCTTTGCGCGTTGGCCGCCGCCTCGCCCTGCACGCTGATCACGATGCGCAGGAAGGACGACAGCGAGCCGACGAACGGCGAGGCCGCCGTACCGATGCCGGTGTCGGCCGAGAACGGCTGCGAGGCGCTGGTCAGCCGGTTGAGAAGGAAGTCGGGCCGCAATCCGTCGCCGCTCGGCGTGCCGCTCTGGTAGATCACGAGCTTGGAGGGATCATTGATCAGCGCCGGATTGACGACGATGCGGCCGGCAAGGCCGGTGACCTGCGCGCCGTTGCCGGTGATCGCGCCGGTATAGGGATTGAACGCGTCGGTGAAGAACGGCAATTCGCCGCTACCGCCGTCGAAGCCGGTCATCGTCTTGACCGCGCTGACGGCATCAACGCTCGAATTGTTGGCGGCGCCGTCGTCGAGGATCCGCAGTGTCGTGCCGAACGGATTGGAGAAATTGACCTTGCCGTTGAAATGGCTGTTGAGCTGCGCCACCACCGAGGCAAGGCCGCCGGAGAAATCGACGCCGATCACCTGATCGCCGGCTTTGGCGGTCACGTTGTTGGAGAGCGGCAGCGCGTCCGGATCGTCGACGCGCACGATCGTCACCTGCCGCTGCTGGCCGGTGGTGGTATCAGTCCAGGTCAGGTTGATGCTGTTGCCGGCGAGCAGGCCGGCGGCATCGATGTCGAAGCCCTGCTGGGCGCCGTCCGTCGCGACCTCGCCCTCATAGGTGCGGTCGGACAGGGTCTGCGCCATCGCGGCGGCGAAGCTGTCGAGCTGCTGCTGCGCCTGCACCAGAACCTGGTCGCGCATTTCCAGATAGGCCGCAATCTCGCCGGAGCGGATCGCCTTGTTGGCGACAAGGTCCATGCTGCCGCCGGTCGGCGACACCAGCATGAGCGTGCCGACCGTGCGCGCGTCGGGATCGGCGCTCCATTGCGCGGACGCCGTCATCGTGCCCTGCGGATCGAACGCCAGCATCGAGGCTTGCGTGCCGACGAGCTGGATGCCGGAATTGGTGAAGATGTTCGCCTGGTTGTGGTCGGTAAGCACGACCTTGATGTCCATCAGCTGCGACAGCTGGTCGATATAGGCGTCGCGCTGGTCGAGCAAAGTCGCCGCCGCCGCGTCGTTGCCGTTGGAGGTCGCAAGCTGGCGGTTGATGGCGGCGATCTGCGCCATCGCGTTGTTGGCGCGGCTGACCGCGTCGTTGAGGCCGTTTTCGGCGTCGCTGCGCAGCGCCTGGATGTCGGCCGTCATGCTGTTGAGCTGCTGGGCAAGCACCTGGGCGGCGCTGAGCAAAGCCGAGCGCGCGGGCACCGATTCCGGGCTGGTCGACAAAGCCTGCGCCGCCGCCGTCATGTTGTTGAACGCGGTCTCGAGCGCGCTCGTGGCGCCGGGCACGCCATAGACCTGCTGCAGCCGCGAATAGAATTGCGCGCGCAGGTCGGCATAGGCGCCGCCCGAGCTTTCCACGCGCATCTGGCGCTGCAGGTATTGATCGAACTCGCGCGCGATCGCCGCCACCCGCACGCTGACGCCGTTGGCGCCGGCCGAGCTCGTGGCCTGCACCAGCGTCTTGCGGACGTAACCGGGAGTCTCCGCATTGGCGACGTTGGCCGCGACCAGCGCCAGCCCGGCCTGCGTCGTGCGCAGACCGGCGACCGAGGTTGACAGCGCTTGCGACAGACTCATCGGGCAAGGCTCCGGTTAACGCGCACGCGCGCCGCGCCTAGCGCAGCATGTTCAGGAGGTCCTGAACCATGTCGTTGGCCGTCGAGATCACCCGCGTATTGGCCGAATAGGCCTGCTGCGTGATGATCAGCTTGGTGAACTCGTCGGCGATGTCGGTGTTGGAGCCTTCGAGCGAAGAGCCGACGATCTTGCCCGGCGCGCCGTACACCGCGGCGCCGGATTCGTCGGTCACCTCGAAGGCGCCGCCGTCGATGCGCTTGAGATAGTTCGCACCGTTGAAGTTCGCGAGCACGATCTCGGCCAGGTCGATGGTGCGGCCGTTCGAATAGCTGCCGACGATGCGCCCCTTGTCGTTCACCGACACGGACTGCAATTCGCCCGCCGGATAGCCGTTCTGCTGGAGCTGGTTGACCTGAACGTTGCCGTTGGGATCGGCGAATTGCGTGACGCCGCCGGCGCCGTGCACGAGCTGGATGTCGCCGAGCGCGATGCCGTCGACCGTGACGTTCGTCAGCATCAGGTTGGCGATCAGCGGCGACATCTGGCCGTTCGGCCCGAACGTGTAGTTGACACCCGCATTCTGCCAGGCGACGTCGGTGCCGGTGGCGTTGGAATTGACCTGGTAGAACAGGTTCCAGGTATCGGTGCCGCCGTAAAGCTGGCTTTCGGTCTTGGCCCAGCGCAACTGGATGTTCACCGGCGAGCCGGACACGTCATAGGCGGTGATCGCGCCGCCGCCGACCGAGGATTCCAGGAAGCTCGACAGGTCGTTGGCGACCACGGTGCCGTTCGACGGCAGCGCGCTCAGCGTGCGGATGCCGAAATTGCGCATCGTTGCCGTGCCGCCGATCGTGATCGTGTCGGCCATGCTCGAGGCGGTCACCGTGACATTGCCGTTTGTCGCGTTGACTGAGCCGATACCGCCGGTCACGCCGCCGAGCGCGGTCGCCAGTTCGGCGAGCGTGGAGACCTGGCCGATGCCGGTGCCGAAGGTGATGGTGGTCGGGGGGTTGGCGCCGATCGTGATGACGAGCGTCTGGCCGGCCGCAACCGCGCTCTGGGTCAGGAGGTTGGTGGCGTTGGTGGTGCCGACCGAGAAGCCGATCTCGTTGAGCAAAGCGAGATTCGAGCCGCCGCCAATGGTGATGTTGGTATCGGCGTTGACGCTGGTCAGCACGAGCTGGTTGGAGGCGTTGATCGAGGCGGAGACGCCGGTCGTGCCGCTCTGGGCGTCAATGGCGGCTTCGATGGCGGCAGCGTTGTCGCCGGCCGTGATGGTGATGGGGGTGCCGTTGATGACCAGCGTGCCGCCGGCCGAGGACAGGCCGGAAATATCGACCGTGCCGGTGCCGACCGCAGCAGCGTCGGGCGACAGCGTCGCGCCGGCGCCGAGAATCGTCGCCGGCTGCGGCGGACCCGCGAGCGGATTGGCTGAGAAGTTCGCCGGATTGATCAGTTCGGAGCCCGGCACGTCGGTATCGTGGGCGGGCGTCAGCGGATAGGCCGACAGGTTCGCGCGGTACTGAACCTGCGTCGTCGCCTGCGCCGGCAGGAAATCGTTCTGGAATTGCAGCAATTGCGGCACGCTGCCGACCAGGTTGCCGGTCGTCGGGTCGACTGGGATGCCCATCAGGAAGTAGCCGGCGCCGTTGACGAGGTAGCCGTTCTTGTCGGGCTGGAAGTCGCCGCGCCGCGTATAGAGATCGATGCCGTCGAAGATCGGCCGGTTGTCCTGGTAGCTCGCGGGCTTCTGCACGACGAAGAAACCGTCGCCGTTGATCGCCATGAAGGTGCCGATCGAGGCGCTCTGGATGTCGCCCTGCACCGTGTTGGTGGAGCGCGAATTCGCGGTCACATTGCCGGCGAGCTGCTTGTTCGCGTTGTTGTCGGGGATCAGATCGACGAAGCTCGTGTCGATGCGCTTGAACGCCGTGGTCTGGGTGTTGGCGATGTTGCCCGACACATTCTCCAGCGCATAGGACTGCGCACGCATGCCGGTCACCGATGTGGTCAAGGCGCCAAAGATACCCATTACTGTCCTCCAGGGCGGTCCGGGCGGCCTGCCGGAATGCGAATGGCCGCAATAACCCGCCGCTGGCATCGCAAGCGCCGTGCCAGAAAATTACTTAAGTAAAATCATATAGTTATGAAGAGAAAGCCCCGCCGGGGCGACGCCCGGGCGGGGCCAATTTGCCGGTCCCCGGCAGCTTTTGCCGGGCCTCAGCTCTCCTTCGGCTGGAAGGTCATTGCCACCCCGTTCATGCAGTAGCGCAGCCCGGTCGGCTTCGGACCATCCTCGAACACATGCCCGAGATGACCGCCACAGCGGCGGCAATGCGCTTCGGTGCGCGTCATGAACAACGACCGGTCGACGGAGGTCTCCACCGCCTGATCGAGCGGCTGCCAGAAGCTCGGCCAGCCGGTGCCGCTCTCGTATTTCGTCTCCGACGAGAACAGCGGCTGTCCGCAGCCGGCGCAGGCGAACATGCCGGGGCGTTTCTCGCGATTGAGCGCGCTGCTTCCGGGGCGCTCGGTGCCGTGCTTGCGCAGGACATGGAACTGCTCCGGCGTCAGCGCCTGGCGCCACTCGGCTTCGGTCCTGTCGAGTTCGAATGTCTTGTTCGTCTTCGTCGCGGTCATGGTCCGGTCCTCCTGCTGCCGGCGCCAGGCGAAAATGCCTGCGGCGGCCCCGGCGAGCAATCCAAGAAACATCCTGCGGCCTTTCATCGGGCGCTCCTTCAGCTCGATGCCTTGCCCCACAATTCCTGCAGCCGCCGGTCGCGGCCGCAATTCCAGCGGTAGAATTTGTATTTGGCGGAATTCTTCAGGTGGAAGTCCTGATGATAGTCCTCCGCCCTGTAGAAGGCCGCCGCCGGCGCAACCTCGGTCTCCACGGCCCGTCCGAACTTGTCGGCCACCGCCTTTTTCGAGGCCTCGGCCAGCGCCCGCTCCTCGTCGGTGCGGTAGAAGATGGCGCTGCGGTATTGCGGACCGCTGTCGCAGAACTGCCGGTTCTTCGCGAACGGATCGACATTGCGCCAGAAATGGTCGAGCAACTGCCGGTAGCTGACCTTGGCGGGATCGTAGACGATTTCCACCGCTTCGGTGTGGCCGGTCGCACCCGAGGATACCTGCGCATAGGTCGGGTCCATCTCCCTGCCCCCGGTATAGCCGGAGGTAGTCGACAACACGCCTTCGACCTTGTCGAAGTCCGCCTCCACGCACCAGAAGCAGCCGGCGGCAAAGATGGCCACGGCCGTCTTCGACGGGACGGGGCTTTGGGCAACGCCGTGACCGGCAAAAGCGACAAGAGACAGCGCGGCCAGCGCCAGCGTCACGGCGGCAATCCGTTTCATGGTCCGACCTCCCGGTTCTGCGGCCCGTCCGGTCCTTCGTCCGGCACCGCTCATTTGTTACTCCGCCGGCCCGGTTCAACCTCACGATTGCGCGAGCGCCGAGGCCTCCCCTTCGGCACAGCCCCATCTTGCCCGCCTCCGGGCGCCGTGATTAGTGAGGCCCGACGGCTATTCGGACGGAATTTCGGAGTTTCCATGCGTTTCGAAGGTACCAAGGGCTATGTCGCCACCGACGACCTCAAGGTCGCGGTCAATGCGGCCATCACGCTCGAACGCCCGCTTCTGGTCAAAGGCGAGCCCGGCACGGGCAAGACGGTGCTCGCGCTCGAAATCGCCCGCGCGATCGGGGCGGAATTGCTCGAATGGCACGTCAAGTCCACCACCAAGGCGCAGCAGGGCCTGTACGAATATGACGCGGTCTCGCGTCTGCGTGACAGCCAACTCGGCGACGAGCGCGTCAAGGACATCCGCAACTACATCAAGCGCGGCAAGCTCTGGGAGGCGTTCGTCGCCGACGCGCGGCCGGTGCTCCTGATCGACGAGATCGACAAAGCCGACATCGAGTTTCCCAATGACCTGCTGCAGGAACTCGACCGCATGGAATTCTTCGTCTACGAGACCGGCGAGACGGTAAAGGCGCGGCGGCGGCCGATCGTCGTCATCACCTCCAACAACGAGAAGGAATTGCCGGACGCCTTCCTGCGCCGCTGCTTCTTTCACTATATCCGCTTCCCCGACGAGGAGACGATGCGCGCCATCGTCGAGGTGCACTTCCCCGGCATCAAACAGCGTCTGGTTGCCGAGGCGCTGCGGCTGTTCTACGAGATCCGCGAGGTGCCGGGCCTGAAGAAGAAGCCCTCGACCTCCGAGCTGCTCGACTGGCTCAAGCTTCTGATGGTCGAGGACATCGGTCCCGATACGCTGCGCGAGCGCGACCCCAAGAAGCTGATCCCGCCGCTGCACGGCGCGCTGCTCAAGAACGAGCAGGACGTGCATCTGTTCGAGCGTCTCGCGTTCATGGCGAGACGCGACGGGCGCTGACAGGCACCGCCCTGTGTGTTCGAGCGTCTCGCATTCATGGCGAGACGCGACGGACGCCGATCCGCCTCAGCGCCGTCGCGGCGGCGTAGCCGGCGCGGCGGGTGCGGCCGGCGGTGCCTTAATCCAGTTCTGCTGGCGCGCGTACTCGACGATACGGTCGGCGGCGGCCTGCGCCACGCGGCGAACATGCGCATCGACCTCGGGCGACAATTGCTCGGGCGCGCCGGCCGCAGGCGCCGCCGCGCGGGCGGGCGCGCGCGGCGCGGACTGGTCCTCGGCCGTGAAACTCGTCAGCGGCTTCTGCTCGATGTCGGCGCGATAGAGCAGCTTGCCCTCCGCAACGATGCGGACACGGCCGGCCCCGAACCCGCTTTGCCGGCGCTGCCGCAGGTCGTCCTCGTTGAGACTGCGGATCGCGCCCTCCACGATCACCGCGTTGGTGTTGGCGCGCATATTGTCGGCGGAGCCCGGCTCCGCCGGCAGGCCGGCACTGCGCAACGCTGCGACGAGCTGCGAAAAAAACACCGCCGACACGCGCTGGCCGGTTTCGATGGCGACCGCCTGATCCGTCAGGCCGCTCATGCGCCGTTTGAGCTGCGCGCCGAGCACGGGATCGCTCATCTGCGAACCGGGCGCCGGATCGAATGCGCTGACGAACACTTTCGAGGGCCGTTCCAGCGGACCGGACTGCGGCGCGGCCCAGTCCTTCGCGCACCCGCCCGCGATAAGCGCTGCGGCAAGACCCGCGGCAAGCCGCAGGACGCGCGGCATCGTTCGCGGCGCGCTCATGCGGCGGTGCCTCCCGGTTGCATCGGCGGCGCGCCGGCCTCCGCCGCGGCCGGCGCGGATGCCGCGCCTACTCCGGCAGGAAGCGGCTCGCCCGTGCTCGGCTCGGTCGCGATCTGCGCCCACAGCCGCTGCGCACGCTGTGCATCCTCCATGTCGTAGCGGCTCTTCACCCGCTCGCGCCGACGCGAAAGCCGCGCGGCCATGCGCTCCTGTCCGCCCAGCAGCAGGTTTTGCAGGCGCGCGACCAGGCGTCCGGCCGAGCCGCCGGCCCAGATCAGTTCGAACGGCTCGAAGGCCAGCCAGGTCCGGCTGCCTTCCACGATCGCGCGCGCCAGGATGTTGCCCGCCATCGCCGTGGTGTTGAGGCCGTGCTGGCCGAAGCCGCTGGCGATCCACACGCCGGGAACCATCTCGCCGACCTGCGGCATGCGGTGCACCGCGTAGCCGAACGTTCCCGCCCAGGCCGATTCGATCTCGACCTTGCCGAGCTGCGGAAAAATGCGCCCGATGTCGCGCCGCAGCCGCCGCCCGACGCGGCGCGCATTGGCTTCCCTCACCGTCAGCCCGCCGGACCAGATCAGCCGGTCGCCGGCCAGCCGGTAATGACTGTCGGCGAACACCCCGTCGCCGATCCCGCCGGCGAAATCGATGGCGTCGGCGACCTGCGCGCCGAGCGGAGCAGTCGCGACCACATAGCGCGTGGCCGGCACGAGCGTCTGCGACAGCGCCGGCATCAGCCCGCCCAGATGTACGCCGCCCGCAAGCACCACCGCGCCCGCCCGCACCCGCGCATGCGGGGTCTGGATGCGCTTGCGCACACCGACCGGATCCATCGCAAGCGCCGGCGTGTTCTCGAAGATGCGCACGCCCGCCTCCTCCGCAAGCCGCGCCAGCCCGAGCGCGTAATTGAGCGGATGGATATGGAAGGCGTCGCGGAAATGGATCGCCTGAAAATAATGGGACGATTTGAGGTGCGCGCGCACGCGCTCGGTCGGCCAGGCTTCGCAATCGACCCCGAACGTCGTGCGCAGGAAATGCGCCGTGCGCTCGACCGTCTGCGCGTCGTCGATTTTCGAAACCGACAAGAAGCCGCCGCCGGACAAGGCGGCGTCCGCAAGCCCCGCCTCCGCGATCGTGTCGCGGATGTAATCGACGCCGGCTTCGGACAGCCGCCACAGCACCCGCGCGCGCTCAAGCCCCGCCCGCGCGACGATCCGGCGCGGGTCCTGCGCGAAGCCGGGCATCACAAGCCCGATATTGCGGCCGGAGGCGCCGCCGGCGATACGTCCACCTTCGAGCACGGCGACCGAACGCCCGCGCCGCGCGATCTCGCGCGCCGCCGTCAGCCCGGCAAGACCCGCACCGACGACGCATACATCGACGTCGAGATCGAACTGCAGCGGCGCGCAGCGCGGACCGGCGGCCATGGTCGCGGTGAAATAGGTCGCGGCATAGCCCGCGCCGGCATCGTCGGTCTGCGTCAAATCAGCCGTATCCATTTCCGCATTCCCGGATAGTCGCGCCGGCATGCTAGACTGCCGCCGTTCGAAAATCGACCACGGCCCTCATGCTCCGCCTGATGCTCCTGCGGCACGCCAAGTCGGACTGGCCTCGGTCCGGCGGCCGCGACCACGACCGTCCCCTCAATGCGCGCGGGCGCGAGGCGGCGCCGCTGGTCGGCCGCTACATGACCGCCCACGACCTCCTGCCGCAGCACGCGATCGTCTCCACCGCCGCGCGCACGCGCGAGACCTGGTCGCTCGTCCAGCAGACGCTGCGCGCGCGCCCGACGACGGAATTCGACAGCCGCATCTACGAAGCCTCCCCGCACGTGATCCTCGATGCGATCATGCGCAGCGCCACGCCAGCACGGCAATTGATCGTGGTCGGCCACAATCCCGGCCTGCAGAGTCTCGCGCTTGCGCTCGTCGGCGCCGGAGAACGCGAGGCACGCGCGCGCTTGTTCGAGAAATTCCCGACCGGCGGCCTCGCGGTCATCGATTTCGACGCCGCCGCCTGGAGCGACATCCGGCCCGGCACCGGCCGCCTGGTGTGTTTCGTCACGCCGCAGGCGCTGGCCGATGCCGACAAATGATTGCGGCAAAGGCGCAACCAAGGGCTCAACGCGGACGCGCCGGCATGCCATCATAGTCGCATCCGGGGGATCGGAGGATGCATCATGTTCACAAATATTCTGGTACCCGTCGACATCGCTGAGCCGGAACTGGCCAAGCCCGCGATCATGGCCGCCATCGCCATGGCGCGCTCGGTCGGCGGCAAGGTGCGGCTGGTCAATGTCCTGCCCATGACCCCGGTCATGCTGGCCGAATATGTGCCGCCGGATTTCGACGTCCAGCAGCGCAAGAGCGCCGAGGAAACGCTCGCCGCCATGGCGCGCGACAGCGGGCTCGCAGGCGGCAGCATTTCGACCGTGATCCGCCAGGGCGGCATCTATCACGAGGTCATCCAGGAGGCGAAGGAGATGGGCGCCGACCTGATCGTGATGACCTCGCACCGCCCCGACATGCGCAGCTATTTTCTCGGTTCGAACGCCGGACATGTCGTGCGCTACGCCAATTGCTCGGTGCTGGTGGTGCGCCCGTAAGCGGTCAGCCGCCGGCCGGCAGCAGGTGCGGCGGCGGCGCGTCGGGGGAATAGCGGCCGGGCCGGTTGTTCTTGAAAAAACCGCCGGTCTGCCAGAGGAAGAGCGCGAAGAAGGCGACGATGAACGCCGCCCCCGAATAGATGCCGGCATGGATCGCGCGCACGACGAGCGCGGCAATTCCGAGCGATACCAGCACGAACATGATCACGCCCGGCCAGAACAGATAGACCGGCGTTCCGACATCGAAGCGCGCGGTGCTGCCGGCGGCGGCCATGCGGCGATGCAGTTCGCCGATGAAGGCGGAATATTCGCGGTCGTGGCGCTGCTGCTCGACCATGTTCTTCCAGCTCGTCGAGGCGATCAGGATACGCGGCGTGCCCGGGCTCCAGATTTCGGTGACGAAGCGCTGCATCTGCATCGTCACCGGCCGGAACGACATGCGAAGCCGCGTGATGCGGTCGTAAGGCGTGCGCCCGCTATAGCGCCCGATGCTCCAGACCAGCGCGTCGTCCTCGAGACGGAATTCGCGCGCCGCGCTCATCATCGAGGGCCGGAACGCATAGGACAGGCCGGCCGGCTGTTCGTGTTCGTCGGTCATCTCACGCGGTCCTTGCCGGGTTGTCCCTCAATCCTTGCCGCCGCCTGTCGCAGGCGGGCACCGGAGAAAAACCGCCCCGTCGCCAAAGTCAATCCATTTGCCGGGAACCGCGTTTCCGCTGCCGCGTTATGTTCCCCGAGGAGCGCTCCCAACGTGCGCTCTCGACGTGCAGGCAATCCAGGGACGCTGCATGCGACATCCGGTCATACCGCCGCGAAAATCCGAGCAGTGCCGGCGCAACGCGCGCTATTGCGGACTGCTGGCCGCCGCCGCGGCGAGCGAGGCCGACCGGCGCACGCTGCTCGTGATGCAGCGGTCCTGGCTCGCGCTCGCCGACAACGAGGAATGGCTCGAAGGAATGCGCCGCGGCACGGCCCCCGCGCACCGGGTCGACCGGCTCCGTCCCGCCTTCCGCGAGCGCTCCGCTCCGCTGTCGGCCTGATCGCCGGCAGGTCGATACCGCAGCGGTAGCAGCGGTAATTGTGCAACACCTCTGCGGTTAGCCCGCGGACGAGCGCTTGGTGCAGCGCTTGGTGCTTGGCGCCCCCCTGATTCCGAATGCTAAATTGGGACTCCCGGCAAGGCCGGGGTAACAAGACCGGGGCAACAGGGATCGAGCAACGCCGGTGCGCCGTGACCTCTCATCTCGCGATCGTCGCCTCCGTCGCCTTGGACGGGTGGCAGGCCTTGGCCTTGCCGCAGCCGTCGGCTTTGTGCTCGCCAACAGCGCAGCTTTCGCCCAGCTCACTCCTTCCCCGACGATCGGCGCCGGCACGATGAACGCCGCGCTCAGCGCCCCCGGCACGATCTTCGATCTCGGCTCCAAATTCCTGCGCGACAACGCCAATCAGGCCAACGCCACGGTTTTCGGTCCGGCGGCCGGCAATCCCGGCGGCGGCGGCGCCGACCTCGCCGTCAACGGCGAGCAGCCCGCCGTGCGTTACCGCATCTGGGGCGAAGCCTACGGAACGCATGCGCGCACGAGCGCGCAGAACGCGTTCACCGGCGACACGCGCAAGACCTATGGCGGCATCCTCGGCCTGGGCGCCACCGTCGCGCCGGGCGTCAGCTTCGGCGTGTCGGTCGACCAGGGCCACAGCAAGATCGACATCCGCGACCTGCCGCAATCCTCGCGCATCGACCTGACCCAGATCGGCGCCAACGCGATTTTCGAATCCGGGCCGTGGACGTTCACCGCGGCCGGCATTTACGGCTTCGGCGACATCGTCATGCGGCGGACCGATGCCGGCGGCGAAATTTCCGCTGACTACGACGCCTCGCTCTGGGGCGCCATCGCGGAAACGAGCTATTATTGGCAGAGCGGCAATTGGCGCGTCGTGCCGCGGATCGGGATCGACTGGACGCAGATCAAGGTCGACGCCTTCACCGAAAGCGGCGGAGCGACGCCGGTGACCGCCACCGCCCAGCAGACGCGGCGGCTGCGCGCCTTTGCCGGCGTAGAAGTCGGCTATTCCTGGCTGGCGGGCGCCTATCTCCATGACGTCGGCGTCTATGCGCGCGCGATCGACATCCTCTCCCAGGACGTCGATTCCGTGCTCGCCACCCCGCTCGATCCCACCGTGCGCGCCCGCCTCATCCCCGGCATCGTCGACGACCGGTTCGAGTTCAACGGTGGCGTTTCGACCGGCGTGAAGCTGACGGAGACGTCGCGGCTTTATCTCGTCTACGACACGCGGCTGCGCGACGGCTTCAGCGCGCATGCGGGGACCTTCGGGTTCGAAGTCCGCTGGTAGCGGCCGCCGGCCGCGTCCCGGCCGATCGCCAATCCCCATTGAACCTCGCAGCGGCTCCCCGCGACCAACGGGCATATTGCCATCCGGCCCCGGCATGCGTCCGCGGCCCATAACGAGGTGATGCCATGAAGCTCAGAATTTCGGCCCTGCTGGGAGCGCTTGCGCTCGTTTCGCTGGCCCAGGCCGCGCAGGCCGGCAACATTGCCGACGACATTTCCGCGCGCCGCAAGATTTCGCCGTTCTACACCTATGTCGATCCGCTGACCGGCGAGGTGCAGACCGTGTACCGGCCGAACTATCTCGTCCCCTCGAACGATTTCGAGGGCGGCCGTTACGCCGGCGAATACGCCCATCGCCGGGCCAAGGGCCAGTGCGTCCAGGATCTCGGCTACGGCCGCTTCGAAGGCTGCTGATCGCGCCATCCGCGGTGGAACGAGGCCCGGCGCCGATGGCGGCCGGGCCTCTTTCATTGGCGCCGTGGAGCACCTACCTATGGCGGTAAGCCGCGAGCCGAAACGAACAGGGAGAGACGACCATGCAGCCCACCCATTCGCTTACCGCCATGTCGCTCCTGAGTGCCCTGCTGCTTTGCGCCGCACTGCCGGGCGCCTCAAGCGCCGCTGCCGCGCCGGCCGAAACGGCGGGTTCTCTCGCGCAGACGGCGGACAGCCTCGAAATCTCCGCAGCGAAGAAGAAGCGCCCCCGGGTGCGCGTCTATCGTCCCTATTACGGCACACCCTATTATGCCGCGCCCTATTGGTGGCGGGCGCCCGCCTATCACGGCTCGGACCCCGCCTTTACCGCCGGCAGAGAGCTGCGCTACCGGCGCGCCATCGGTCAATGCATGATCGATCTCGGTTATGGCCGCTTCGAAAGCTGCCACGCCAATTGACGCGCACCGGCCTGCCGCTGGTCTGAACGGGAGGATGGCATGAAGGGACCTGCGGCATCGGCACTCGTCGCATCAGCGCTCGTAGCCGCCTTCACGCTTTCGCTTGCCGTGGCGCCGCCCGCGCGCGCCGCCTCCGCCGACGAAATGCGGACAAGCGAATTTTCCGCCGCCAGGGTCAAGGATACGCGCAAGAAGACGACCGCGCACCGCAAGCCGCGCCGCGAGCGCGCATGGCATCCGGCCTCCCGTTTCCCGCCGGGCGATCCGTCCTACGGAATCGAGGAACTGGAGCGGCGCCGCGCGCGCGGCGAATGCCTGATCGATCTCGGATACGGACGCTTCGAAAGCTGTCACGTCGGCGGCGCGATGTGAGCGTCGGGCCCGATGCGGCCCGCAGACAAATATTATGGACCGCCCAAACAAAAAGCCCGGCTCGCAGGAGCCGGGCTTTCCGTATTGCGGATGGACGGCGGATTACTTCCAGCCGTTCTGGTCGAACCAGGCGTTCATCATCCAGCCGCCGACAATCGGCAGGAAGCAGTTGCCGGTCGACACGAAGACTTCGCGCTGGGTGAGCGGACGGTTGACGACCAGCGTGCCGATGATCGGGGACACGGCCGCGCAGCCGACGCTCGCGGCAAGATAGGCGCCGCCGCCGCTGCGGATGCCATGACCGGTGTGGCGATGGCCGTCGCGCAGCGCGAAATACGCGCCGGTCGAGCCCGCGCCGACCCAGAAGTTCGACGCCGCGAGTCTCTGATCGCGGACCGTCCACGGTCCCTGCCACCACCACGCATACGGGGTGACGACGACCTTGGTCTTCTTCTTGGCGGCTTCGGCGGTCTGGCCGAGCATGCCAAACGCGACGACGAGCGTCGCGAGCGTGAGCAGAATCTTCTTCATCAACAACCCCCCATTCTGGTGGTGGCCTGACACGGTGGCCGCTTTGGAATCTCCGGGGACAGGCCCCGGAATCACCGCGGCACCTCCCGCCTGATATATGCCGCCCTTTTTTGCACCCTGTCGAGCGCCTTGGCTGCGATTCTGCACAAGTGTGGCGCGGCCGCACACGTCACGATCCGCCGAACTTATTTGCACTGCAACATCCGATTGCAGGCGAATTTCTCTGACGGATTTGTGACTTAGCGGAGCGGCCGTCCCTACCGCACGGGACGGCATCGCGCACGGTCACGGATCGACGGCAGACGCCGTCGATCAAAACACTTTGAGTAAAACGCCGCGATGTTAAGACGACACCGGATGCCCGATTTTTCCCTGCATCAGACCAGAGCCTTGCAGGCGGTCGCCGCCTGGCTCGGCGACAAACCCGGCCAGTCCGCGCCGCAGGTTTTCCGCCTGTTCGGTTATGCCGGCACCGGCAAGACCACGCTCGCCAAGCACATCGCCGCCCAGGCCGACGGCAAGGTGCTGTTCGCCGCCTTCACCGGCAAGGCGGCGCAGGTGATGCGCAGCAAGGGCTGCCATGACGCCTCGACCATCCACAGCCTGATCTACCGCGCGCGCGGCACCGACGAGGAAGCGCCGAGCTTCGAATTGTGGAACGATTCGCCGGCCGCCAAGGCGGAGCTGATCGTGATCGACGAATGCTCAATGGTCGATGCCGAGCTCGGCCGCGATCTTTTGTCGTTCGGCGTGCCGGTGCTGGTGCTCGGCGATCCCGCGCAATTGCCGCCGATCCAGAATGGCGGCTTCTTCACCGATTGCGAACCCGACGCCATGCTCACCGAAGTGCATCGTCAGGCCGCCGACGATCCGATCGTGCGGCTGTCAATGCAGGTGCGCGAAGGCGGTGCGCCGGCCGCGGGCGATTACGGCTCCACGCAGGTCGTGCGGCGCGAGGACCTCGATCCGCAGCGCGTGCTCGAGGCCGATCAGGTCCTGGTCGGCCGCAACAATACGCGGCGCGCCTACAATCTGCGCCTGCGTGAGCGGCGCGGGATCGAGGACGCCCTGCCGGTCGCGGGCGACAAGCTCGTTTGCCTGCGCAACAACCGCAAGAAGGGCCTGTTCAATGGCGGGCTGTGGACCGTCAAGGAGCGCAGCGCCGGCAAAAGCGGCATCCTCAAATTGCGCATCCTGCCGGACGAGGGTCTCGCCGGTACGCGGGCCAAGAAAGTGTCGGTGCGCCGCGAGTGCTTCACCGGCGGGATCGAGGATTTCGACTGGCCGCAGCGCAAGCCCTACGACGAATTCGACTATGGCTACGTCCTCACCGTGCACAAGGCGCAGGGCTCGCAATGGGACGACGTCGTGCTGTTCGACGAATCCTTCGCCTTTCCTGACAGCCGGGCGCGCTGGCTCTACACTGGCATCACCCGGGCGGCGAGGAAACTGACCGTCGTCCTGCCCTAGGAGCGCACGCATGGCGGCCGCGGCCAACGGCAACGAGCTCGTGCAGGTGGTGGCGCTGCTGGCCGCCGGCGTCGTCGCGGTGCCGCTGTTCAAGCGGCTCGGGCTCGGCTCCGTACTCGGCTATCTCACCGCCGGCCTGATCATCGGCCCGTTCGGCCTGCGGCTGTTCTCCGATCCGGGCGCGATCTTGCACGTCGCCGAACTCGGCGTCGTCATGTTCCTGTTCGTGATCGGGCTCGAAATGCAGCCCTCGCGGCTGTGGAGCCTGCGCCGCGAGATTTTCGGTCTCGGCGCCGCGCAGGTCGCGCTGTGCGGCGCGCTCCTGACCGGGATCGGGGTGGCGGCCGGACTGACGCCGGTGGCGGCGTTCTTTGCGGCGATGGGGTTCGTCCTGACCTCGACCGCGGTCGTCGTGCAGATCCTCGAGGAGCGTGGCGAGACGACGACGCCGCAGGGCCAGCGCATGATTTCCATCCTGCTGCTGGAGGACCTTGCGATCGTGCCGCTCTTGGCGCTGGTCGCGCTGCTTTCGCCGGCGGCACAGACCGCGGGCGGTGGCTTCCACTGGCAGAACATCGCGATCGCCGCCGGCGCGCTCGCAGCCCTCGTGCTCGCCGGGCGCTATCTGCTCAATCCGATGTTCCGCATCATCGCCGATTCGCATGCGCGCGAGGTGCTCACCGCCGCCGCCCTCCTCGTCGTGCTCGGCGCCGCGCTCGCCATGCAGGTCTCCGGCCTGTCGATGGCGATGGGCGCATTCCTCGCCGGCGTGCTGCTGTCGGAATCGACCTTCCGCCACCAGCTCGAAGCCGACATCGAGCCGTTCCGCGGCATCCTGCTCGGCCTGTTCTTTCTCAGCGTCGGCATGTCGCTCGATCTGGGGGTGATGGCGGCGAACTGGCGGCTCGTCCTCGTCGGCGTCGTGCTCTACATGCTGGTCAAGGCCATCGGCATCTATCTCGTCGCCCGGCTGTTCCGCGCCCCGAACCGCGAGGCGATCGACCGCGCCGCGCTGTTCGCGCAGGGCGGCGAGTTCGCGTTCGTGCTTTACGCCGCGGCCGCCGCCGCGGGCATCTTCGATGCCCGCACCAACGCGACGCTCACCGCCGTCATCATCCTGTCGATGGCGATGACGCCGCTCGGCATCGCCGCCATGAAGCGGCTGATGCCGCCGCGCGCGCCGTCCTTCGACGGCGTCGATCACGCGCAGGACCTTGCCGGCAGCGTGCTCATCATCGGCTTCGGGCGGTTCGGGCAGGTGGTCAGCCAGTCGTTCCTGGCGCGCGGCTGCGAGGTCGCCATCATCGACACCGACACCGAGATGATCCGCAGCGCCGCCGATTTCGGCTTCAAGATCTATTACGGCGACGGCACGCGGCTCGACGTGCTGCAGGCATCGGGCGCGGCCACCGCCAAACTGATCGCCGTCTGCGTCGACGACCGCAAGGCGGCCAACCGCATCGTGCAGCTCGTGCGCGCGGAGTTTCCGCTCGCCATCCTCATGGCACGTTCCTACGATCGCGAGCACGCGCTCGAACTCGCGCACATGGGCGTCGACCATCAGGTGCGCGAGACCTTCGAGTCGGCGATGCGCTTCGGCGAGGAGGGCCTGCTGCGGCTCGGCGTGCCGGCCGCGGAGGCCGCCGAGATCGCCGAAAGCCTGCACCAACGCGACGCCGAGCGCTTCTCGCTCGAACTGGCCGGCGGCCTGATGGCCGGCGCCGGCCTCGTCCAGGGCAACATGCCCAAACCCACGCCCTATACGCAGCCCCGGCGCGCCGCGCGTCCGCTCAGCGAGGAGACAGCGAGCGTGACCGCAAAGGCGGACGCCGCGCGCGGCGCGTGACGGTCATGCGCGCGCACGGGACACCCCCGCGCCGCGCGACAGCGGGCGTCATGCTGGCGCTCGCCGTTCTCTTCGGAGCCAGCGAGCATGCGGACGCCGACGATTTCTGCCGGCTTGCCCGCGCGCCCGGCGCCCCGCAAATCCCCGGACTGACCATCGTCTATCTCGCCCCGCTCGGCGACCCCGCGCAGGCGCCGTGGAAGAACATCGTCCTGCACCAGATGGAGGGACCGGCCGGCGCCGCAAGACACGGCGCGCTCGCGCAGGCCAAAGACCCGGCACGGCGCGGCGTGACCTTGTGGGTGGAGACCGACGGCACGGTCTACTGGGCGGTGCCGGAGACCGCGATCCCCACGCACGGCGACGGCGCCAACCGCAACGACGACCGATACATCCCGAACCTTATGACCTATCGCCGCGTGGTAAAGGAGAACAGCCTCGGCATCGAGTTCGCCGGCAATTTCCCCGACGTGCGCCGTCCGGCGACGCAAGAGCAGATCGACGCGCTGCTGAAGCTCTTGCCGTTCCTGCAGGAGCGCTACGGCATCGCGCCGGAAAACATCTACGCGCATAACTGGATCGACTACAAAGACCGCCGCTATTGCGAGGGCTGCGCGCTCGCGGACACAGCCCGCAAACAAGATTACCGGCCGCGCTGCGCGGCCCGATCTCCCTCCGGCTGACGGCTGAATTCGATATGCGCGTCGCGGCGATCAAGGCGTCGCCATGCGCATGCCTGCGCCGCGGTCACGGAAAAGGCGTTCGCGAAAACCGCTTTGCTTTCATCGCCATAACACCCGTCCCTTATCCGAAAGTATTGCACCCGCGCATGCGACGCCGATCACGGCGCGCCCGGCATTGTTAATGCCCGGCTTATTGGGATCCGGGCCCCGCACCGCGTATCGCTTTCCCGAGCGCACACCACAAGCGTGCACGGCGCACGAGGGAAGATCGAATGTGGAACCAGGGCTGCAACCCGTTCGGCAATGCCACGCTCGCGACGATCGCCGCCGCCCCGGTGGTGACGCCGTTGCTCCTGCCGCTTCCAACAAGGTGAAGGCGCACATCGCAGCCGTCGTTGCGCCGGTCGTCGCTAACCTTGCCGCCATCTTCATCTTCACGATGCCCGCCGCATGTCGTCGCGCGCGTGAAGACGACACGGAACCTCTGAGAGGGCCGGTAACGCCCTAGGTTGCCGGCATCCTGGCCCCGCGCTTCGGCGCGGGGCTTTTTTCATCCGCGCTGCTCCGCGTGCCCGTGCGATGACGCCGGAACCTGGCCGGCCGCCGGTCGTTGATATTTGCCGGCGCTTCGATGCGCGGCAAAGATTCGTCATCAGGATTGATGGAGGCCCGCGATGTCCGGCGAGAAAGCGTCCGTCCCGCTTTGTCTCGCGCTGCTGATCGCGACGACAGGCTGCGCATTTGCGCAGGGCACCTCCGGCTCCTTCGGCACCTCTGGCGGAACCGCAGGTTCCGCGCCGGGCGCGGCCCCTCCCGCCGCGTCTTCGGGAGGGCCCACGGTCGTTCCGCCCTCCTATAATCCGAGCGCGGTGGCGCCGCCGCCGATCGCCGGCACCACGCCCGGGTCGAGCGGATCGCCGCCGATGGTCTCCGCGCCGGCGGTGCCCGGCAATTCTGCAGTGCCGGGCGGCACGCAGCCTTTCGCCACCAGTTCGGGCAGACGCTCCGGCTGCGCGACGACGTCGCAGGCGGGCACCACCACGACCACCACACGCGGCACCACCGAGACCGTGGGCACCGGCAGCAGCAGCACCGGCGCCGGCACCTCGACCTCCGGCATCGACGGCGGCACGCCGCGCATCGCCAACGATCCCGCGCTCGGCAGCGGCACGAGCGTGCAGACCGGCCGCGCGAGCGGCGGCGTTTCCGGCCCGATCGTCAGCGGCTCCGGCGCGCCGGGCTCGCCGTCCAACGTGCAGGCCGGCACGCGCGCGGGATGTTGAGCGCGGCGCTCAAACTTTCTTTCATCGGCCATCGGCACGGCTTGAAACCGCGCCAAGCTCGCATCGTCCGACAAAGATGACAGACTGCCGCGGCCGCATGACGCCGCTGATTCGCGCGACCGATGCGAAATCGCCGCGGGCGACTGTCCGCGCAACGGCGGTGCAAAATCCAAAACTCTTGCAAAGCGCCCGGCCGTGCCTAGAGTGAGGTTGCCGCGCACGTTCCAGTCCTGCAACGGGGCGCGAGCCGGGCCGGTCGGCCAATCCGAAAAAACCATCAGGGAGTGAACGCGATGCTCAATCGTCGCCGTTTCCTTGGTGCGTCGGCCGCGACCCTGGCTGCCGCACCGGCTTTTGCGCAACCCGCCGTCATCGGCGCCACGACCGAACTCATGCCCAGAGGCAACAGGCCGCGCGTGGTCATCGCCGGCGGCGGCTGGGGCGGTCTCACCGCTGCGCGCCATCTGCGCGAACAGGCGCCCGATGTCGAAGTCGTCGTGCTGGAGCGCAATCCGGTCTTCTGGTCGTGCCCGATGAGCAACAAGTGGCTGATCGACGTCGTCGACACCGACTATCTGCTGCACGACATGCTGGCGCCGGCGCAGAAATACGGCTACCGGCTGGTGCAGACCGAGATCAGCGGTATCGAGCGCGACAAAAAGCTCGTGCGCACCGCGCACGGCTCGCTCGCCTACGACTACCTGATCATCGCCGGCGGTATCCGCAACGCCTACGACATCTGGTTCGGCAACGACCACAAGGCGATCGACCAGACGCGGCAGGCGTTCCCTTCCGCCTATATCCCGAACGCGGAGCACAAGACGCTCAAGCAGAAAATCCGCAGCTTCAAGGGCGGCACCATCGTCATGACGCTGCCGCCACCGCCGCACCGCTGCCCGCCCTCGCCCTACGAGCGCGCCTGCGTCATGGCCTGGTATTTCAAGACCAACAAGATCCCGGCCAAGATCGTGATCCTCGATCCCAAGCCGCGCGTGATGCCGATCGGCGAGGGATTCAAGGCCGCGTTCCGCGAGCTTTATCCGGACATCATCCAGCATGTGCCGAACGCGGGCGTGAAGGAAGTCGACCCCTTCAAGAAGAAGATCGTGACCGCGGCCGGCGAGTTCAGTTTCGACGACGCCATCCTGATGCCGCCGCACCAGGCCTCCGATCTCGTCTGGCAGGCGGACCTGATCGGCAAGACGCCGGAAGGCAAGCCGACCGGCTGGGCGGACATCCACCCGACCATGCTGCACACCAGGAGCGACCAGAACGTCTACGTGATCGGCGACGCCATGGGCGCGGTGTCCAAGCAGTTCGGCCACTATCCCAAGAGCGGACACGTCGCCAACTACATGGGCAAGATCGCCGCGACCTATATCGCCCGGCGCATCGCCGGCAAGGAGGTCAAGGTGCTGCTGCCCGACAATCTGTGCTTCATGCTGGTGAACGGCTCGCCGCGCGAGGCGATCTCGGTGGAATTCTCCTACGAGCTTCTGCCCGACGGCACCATCAAGCAGACGCAGAATGACATCGACCTGCGCGTGCCCGAGCTGCTCGAAGAAGACTTCAAGTGGGCGCACCGCATGTTCAGCGACTTCCTGACGGTGTAAGCAAATGAGCAAAGAGCGGCGGGCGCACATACCCGCCGCGTCGCGCACCGTCTGGAGTCGTTTCGCTTTCGATGGAAACAGACCCCGTCCGATGGAAACAGACCCCGTCATCGCCGGGCGACCGGTTTCGACCGCCGGCCCGCTCGCCAACTTGATCCGGTCTCCCGAAGCAACGCCTGTTTGCGCCCGACGCGCGGCGCAAGTTCATATTGGCTTGGCGTCACTGCACCCAGGCGCCGCGCCTCTTGCTTTGACGTGTAAGTCTGATCGTTCATTCCGCTTACCGCACCAGTTCCCGCATCGCTCGGTCCAGCCCCTCCAAAGTCAAGGGATACATGCGGTTGCCCATAAGCTGGCGCATCAGGCAGATCGGCCACCCCTATGCGGCGGCGTTCGCATTCTCGCGAAACGGCACCGCAGCCACCACGGCGTCGGCGGCTCGATCCTGAAATTCCGGGTCCGAACGCAGTTCGTCGATCGTGCGCGGCCGCGGGAACCGATCGCCCTGGAGACTGCCCCAATCTTGCGCCGCGAAGACCAGAACCTCGGCCGCCTTGCGCATGGCCTCATCGATCGTGCCGCCGGCCGTGAACACGCCCGGCACATCGGGGAACGACACGCCGTAGCAGCTATCGCGATCCTTATGAATCAAAGCGATATAATGCGTCATTGCGCCTCTCCGTCAGTCCTTCTGCCAGCCGGCATCCCTGTATATGGCGCGCACGGTGCCTATCGGCAAATCGCACTTCGGATGGGGAACAATAACACGCCTGTGCTGCGTCGCGTGAACGAACTTGTGATGCGAGCCGGACACCGAAACGAGGACAAATCCCTCGCGCTCCAGCCGGCGGATGATGTCACGGCTGTCGCGCAGCATGGGCGGCCCTACCGCACCAGCTCCCGCATCGCCCGGTCGAGCCCCTCCAAAGTCAGCGGATACATGCGGTCCGCCATGAGCTGGCGCATCATGCGGATAGACTGGGTGTAGTCCCATTCGCTTTCCGGTACCGGGTTGAGCCACACGGCGGACGGATAGGTGCGCGTGACGCGCTCCATCCACACCGCGCCCGGCTCCTCGTTCATGTGCTCGACCGAGCCGCCCACCGCCGCGATCTCATAAGGCGACATCGAGGCGTCGCCGACGAAGATCGCCTTGTAGTCGTGCGGATAGGTATGCATCACGTCCCAGGTCGGCGTCGTCTCCTGCCAGCGCCGGTGGTTCTCCTTCCATACCCGCTCGTACAGGCAATTGTGGAAGTAGAAATGCTCCATGTGCTTGAACTCCGCGCGCGCGGCGGAGAACAATTCCTCGGTCGCCTTGATGTGCCAGTCCATCGAGCCGCCGACGTCGAAGAAGAGCAGCACCTTCACCGCGTTGTGCCGTTCCGGGCGCATGTGGATGTCGAGATAGCCCTTGTGCGCGGTGCCCTTGATGGTGCCGTCGAGGTCGAGCTCGTCGGCCGAGCCCGTGCGCGCGAACTTGCGCAGGCGGCGCAGTGCCACCTTGATGTTGCGGGTGCCAAGCTCGACCTGATCGTCGAAGTCCTTGAACTCGCGCTTGTCCCACACCTTCACCGCGCGGCGATGCCTGCTCTCCCCGCCGATGCGGATCCCCTCCGGGTTGTAGCCGGAATTGCCGAACGGCGAGGTGCCGCCGGTGCCGATCCATTTCGATCCGCCCTGATGGCGCTCCTTCTGCTCGGCGAGCCGCTGCTTCAGCGTCTCCAGCAGCTTGTCGAGGCCGCCGAGCGCTTCGATCTGCTTCTTCTCTTCCTCGGTGAGATATTTCTCGGCGAGTTTCTTAAGCCATTCCTCCGGGATTTCGGCGGCGAGCCCCTCCTCCATCAGTTCGAGGCCGCGGAACACCTGGCCGAACACGCGATCGAACTTGTCGAGGTTGCGCTCGTCCTTCACCAAAGTCGCGCGCGACAGATAATAGAAGTCCTCCACCCGCCGCGCGGCGAGGTCCTTCTGCATCGCCTCCATCAGCGTGAGATATTCGCGCAGCGTCACCGGCACGCCGGCGGATTTCAGCTCGGTAAAAAAGGTGACGAACATGCCCGCTTTCCGATCTGGTCCCGCGCCCGGGCCGGCCAATTCCCGGTTCGCGACCGGTATTTCAGAGTTCCGCAGCCTACGCAAATTCTGTCATGAGCATGACCTTGAGCACGACCTTGGGCATTGCGTTGAACGTCGAGATTCGACCGCAAAGGCGGCGGTTTCCGGGCCTGTTGGGCCAGGACCCATTATTCCGAAAGCGAAAAAAGACGCCCGTCCAGTTGCCAAATATTCATTCATTTCGCCGATGATCCCGCCTTGGGAGGACCTGCGGAATGCCACAGACTCCTGATTTTCAGGACGAGATCATTGCCGTTGACGAAGCCGCGCCGCGCTCTCTCGATGTGCGCGCCATCGTGAACATGGGCGGCCGCTATGCGCTCGCCAGCAAGCGCGACATGACCGGCAACCGGCGCGAATTCGCCTGCCGCGCGGTCAATGTCTCACCGATGCTGTTCACGGTCGCCGGCCCCGTCAGCGGGCCGCTCGGCGAGCGCGTCATCGCCCATTTCGAGGACTTCGGAAAAATCCAAGGCCCGATCGTGCGGGTCATGAACCGCGGCTTCACCTTCCGCATCATGGCGAGCGACGACGAGCGCAACCGTCTCGCGGCGAAGATCGACTGGATCGACAAGAATAAGACCTTCGAGATGCGCGATGCGCGCGACCACAAGCGCATCGTGCCGGCCAATCCGCATTCGCGGCTGCTGTTCGCTGACGGCCGCACGCTCGGCTGTTTCGTCATCGACGTGTCGAGCTCGGGCGTCGCAGTGTCGGCCGACGCCGTGCCCGAGATCGGCGAGGTGCTCGCGGTCGGCAAGGTGGTCGGGCGCGTGGTGCGCCATTTCGCGGAAGGTTTCGCGGTCCAGTTCATCGAGATCCAGGACCCGCAGATGCTCGAACAGCGCCTCGTCATCCTCTGAGGCCGGCGCGCGCCGCGGGCCATCATCCTCTCCTTTCGCAAGTGCAGCGCTGTCAGGGCGGGCTGCCGGGTTGACAAGGTACAACCGGTACGTACCCAATGGCGCAAGACCGCGCGGGCGGTCCGGCCCGTGCCGGGGAAACCTCGATGCTGCCGTCGCAACGCGCGCTGGGCGCGGGATGCTTCGTTCTGGCGCTTGCGATCCTGCTCGCGCCAGCGCTGTGGAACGGCTTTCCCCTGCTGCAATGGGACAGCGGCGGCTATATCGCCCGCGCCTTCGAGCCTTATCTCGTGCCGAGCCGCTCGGTCGTCTACGGCTATTTCGCCGCCGCCGGCTGGCCGCTGAATTACTGGCCGGTCGTGCTGGTGCAGGCGGCGGCCACCGCGTTCGTGATCGGGCTTGCGCTGCGCGCCTTCGATCTCGACGCACGGCCGCTGCTGCTGCCCGCAATCGTCCTTGCCTTGTCGATAGTCACCACCCTGCCCTTAATCGCGGGCGCGATCCTCACCGATATCTTCGCCGGCATCTCGGTCGTCGGCCTGCACCTTCTGGTGTTCGAGGCCGACCGGCTCGACACGCTGGAGCGCTTCCTGCTCACGCTGCTGATAGCGTTTGCGGCCGCGAGCCATTCGGCGACACTTACGGTGCTCGCGGGCCTACTCGCGCTCGGCCTTGCGGTCTGGCTCTTGGCGCGCGCCGCCGTGCCGGGCGCGGGCCTCGCACGCGGAGCGGTCGCGGTTGCCTTCGGCGTGGCGCTCTTGCTCGCCGGCAATCACGCCGTCACGCGTCGCCTCACCTGGACGCCCGGCGGCAGCGGCATCCTGTTCGGACGGATGCTGCAGGCCGGCATCGTCCATCGTTATCTTGCCGACCATTGCCCCGATCCGGGGCTGCGGCTGTGCGCACATCGTGACGAAATCCCGCAAAACGCCGACGAATTCCTCTGGGGCCAAGGCGTGTTCGACCGGCTCGGCCGCTTCGAGGGGCTCGGCGACGAGATGGCGACGATCGTGCGCGGCGCGCTGCTCGACTATCCCCTGCTCCAGATCAAGGCGGCGGCGGAGGCAACCGCGGCCCAGCTCGTGAAAGTGGCGAGCGGCGAAGGCGTGCTCAATAGCATCTGGCACACTTACGCCATCATCGAACGCGACACCCCGCGCGCGCTGCCGGCCATGCGCGCGGCCCGCCAGCAGCGCGGCGAGATCGGCTTCGAGACCATCAACCGCCTGCACGTTCCGGTGGCGCTCCTGTCCATCGCGCTGCTGCCCGGCCTGATCTGGCTCGGGGTCGCGCGCCCGGCCTATGGCGATCTTGCCGCCCTCGGCACGACGGTTGCGGCCACCCTGCTGCTCAACGCCTTCGTCTGCGGGGCGCTCGCCAATCCACACGACCGCTACGGCGCACGCATGGTCTGGGTAGCGAGCTTCGCGATCCTACTGGCGTCCTGCCGCTGGGTGCGGCAACGCGCGCCGCAGGGCGCGGCGGCGGTGCCGCACGGCACCGGCTGACTTTTCCACGCCTTGAACTTATTGTCGGCCGAATTTCGCTCCGCCCGGCAGCCGCAGGCGTGCGACACTGGCTTCCGCCTGTTTTTCGCACGGCGCCCACGAAGTTCCCATATTTTCGCCTCAGCCGACCTGTTGATCGTTTCCGGTAAACCGGCCCGCACCTCGATGATTCTTCTGCGATTGGCCCTCGTGGCCATGTCTCTGCTGTCCATTCTCGCGCTTGCCCCGCAGGCGGCCGCGCAGACGCGTCCGGCGGCCCCGCCGCCCGAGACGCTCTCGCCGGCGCCGCAGAACCTGCGCATCGAATGGGAGGTCAAGAACCGCTTCCGTCTGTTCCGCAACGAAGCCGACTTCCGCCGCCACATCGCCGCCATGCGCGACGACGGGGTGCTCGGCGCCGAGCGGCGGCTGGCGCGCGCCAGCGACGGGCGCGGCTGGGCGCGCGACATGGTCGACCATCTGTGCATCGAGGCCAGCGGGCGCATTCCCGACCAGTGCCAGCGCGACGGCGAGCGGGAGAATTATCTGGCGCCGGACAGCCACCGCATCGGGCTTGCGGTCGCCGGCTCGCTCGCGCCGGGCGCGCTCTGCGCCTGGACCCTCGAGGACGGCGAAAGCGCGACCCGCCAGCTCACCGCACCCTGCGCCGAGGAGATCAGGCTGCGCGTCAAACATGGTGTCGCAACGACGGTCGCCGTCGATGTCGGGCTGCCCGACGGCACCGCCCAGCGCCTGACCGAGACGATCGCCGTGCGCGACCTGCTCATCGCCGGCATGGGCGACTCGATCGCCGCCGGCGAAGGCAACCCCGACCGCCCGATCGTGCTCGACGACGAGGGCTTCTGCTTCCGCCGTTTCCTGAGCGGAGCGACGAGCGAATATTTCCGCCCCGGCCGCGCCGGCTTCAAGGGCAACAGGGCCTGCGACGTCACGACCGCCGGCGCCGGCAACTCGGCCGCCGACTGGCAGACGCTCAATGCGCGCTGGATGAACGCGGAATGCCACCGCACCCTGTACGGCTATCAGTTGCGCGCGGCGCTGGCGCTGGCGGTCGAGCAGACCCATGTCGCGGTGACGTTCCTGCCGCTCGCCTGCTCGGGTTCAACCATCGAGGCCGGCTTTCTCAATTCGCTGCGCGCGCGCGAATGTCCGCCGACCGGCGATTGCCTGAGCAGCACGGTGCCGCAGATCACCCAGTTGCGTGACGCGCTCGCGCGCGCCAAGCGCCGGCAGCAGGACCGCACCCTCGACCTTGTGCTCCTGACCATCGGCGCCAACGACATCTGGTTCGCCGGCCTTGTCGGCGACGTCATCATCGAACCCGGCACCGAGCGCACGCTGTTCGAGAAGGGCGGCATGATCGTCAACGTCGCCGAGGCGCGAAAGCTTCTCGAGAACGAGTTTCCCGGCAACTTCGCCAGGCTGCGCAACGCGCTCAAGCCGCATCTGGACGGTGACCTCTCGCGCGTGGTCTATGTCACCTATGGCAGCCCGACGCAGGCGTCCGCCGGCGAGGTCTGCCCGGGCGGGCGCGCGGGCTTCGACGTGCACCCCGCCTTCACCGTCGACGGCGAGCGGCTCAAGCAGGTGACCGATTTCGTGCAGCGCCAGTTCCTGCCGCGGGTGCGCGCGCTTGCGACCTGCGAGGTCGCCGGCACCTGCCGCGACCCGGTGAAGGAGCGCATGATTTTCGTGGACGCGCATCAGACCGATTTCGTCAATCACGGCTTCTGCGCGCGCTCCGATCTCGACCCGGCCTTCGACCGCGAGTGCTTCTCGGACAAGGGCCAGAGCTTCGAGACCGATCCGGCGGTCGCCGCCACGAGCCCGCTCGCGTGCAATTACCGGCCGCGCGACTTCCGCCCCTATGCGCCGCGCGCACGCTGGATCCGCACTGCCAATGACAGCTACTTCACCGCGATGACCTTCCCGGAAGGCATCTCGCCGATCCTCAAGCCGAGCGACCTGCACGACGCCACCTGGGGCGCGACCAGCGCGGTCTATGGCGGCGCCGTGCATCCGACCGCCGAAGGCCACGCGGCCATGGCCGATGCCGCGCTGCCGGCGATCCGCGCCGCGCTTGAGCTTGCCGCACCGCCGAGCGTGCGCGCCGAGCCGCTGCCGCCGCTGCTGCAGTCGCCGGGCGTGGAGACGCGCTAAAACATGATCCCGAAAAGTGCGAAGCGGTTTTCGAAAAAGATCATGCTCAAACAGAGCGCTAAAGCGGGATGACGATTCAAGGAAAACTCATCCCGCTTTAGCCGGCCTCAATCGCCTCAGCCGACGCCGAGCTTCTTCTGCAGGCTCGTGGACGACGTCGTGTACTGGAAGGTCAGGCGCTTGTCGGGATACACATAGCCGTGCGCCTTCTGCGCCATCAGCGCGCCCTCATGGAAGCCGCACAGGATCAGCTTGAGCTTGCCCGGATAGGTGTTGATGTCGCCGATGGCGAAGATGCCGGGCACGTTGGTCTCGAAGCTCGCGGTCTCGACCTCGATCAGGTTGTCCTTCAGCCTGAGCCCCCAGTCCGCCACCGGGCCGAGCTTCATGGTCAGGCCGAAGAAGGGCAGGATCGCGTCGCAGGCGACGGTCGAAACCGAATTGTCATTCAGCTTGACCACCGCCGCCGACACCTGGCCGGCGGCGCCTTCGAGCGCGGTGACCTGGCCGATCACAAGGTCGATCTTTCCTTCCTTCACCAGCGCCATCATCTTGTTGACGCTGTCGGGCGCGGCGCGGAATTCCGGCCGCCGGTGCAGCAGCGTGAGCCGCCCGGCCACCGGCGCGAGATTGAGCGTCCAGTCGAGTGCGCTGTCGCCGCCGCCGGCGATCAGAAGATTCTTGCCGCGGAACGCCTCCATCTGGCGCACCGCATAGAAGACCGACTTCGCCTCGTAATTCTCGACGCCGGGAATCGGCGGGCGCTTGGGCTGGAACGAGCCGCCGCCGGCCGCCACCACCACGGCCTTGCACTCGAACACCTTGCCCTGCTCGGTGGTCACGCGGAATGCTGGATCGCCGATCTTCTCGATCGTGAGCACCATGTCCTGGAAATGGAAGGTCGGCCCGAACGGCCTGATCTGCTCCATCAGCGCCTTGACGAGGCCGTCGCCGGTGACCATGGGCAGGCCGGGAATGTCGTAGATCGGCTTCTCCGGATAAAGCTCGGCGCACTGGCCGCCCGGCTTGTCGAGGATGTCGATGAGATGGGCCTTGATGTCGAGCAGGCCCAGTTCGAACACCGCGAACAGCCCGCACGGCCCGGCCCCGACGATCACCACATCGGTCTTGATCGGTTCAGTCCCGCCAGCATTCATTAGTCAGCGTCCCTGAGTCAGCGTCTGATGGTTCGCCATGGCGGACGGCTTGCGCCGGAAGACGGCGCGCTGCGGCATGGCGCATCGAGTTCCGCGTCAGATCGCCTGCAATGTCAAGCTGCCCGCTCAAAACCGGCTGCGTGCGCGGCGCCGGTCAGCCCTGCCGTTCCGGGGTCCGCACCACAAGCCCGTCGAGTTCGGCCGTCATCTTGATCTGGCAGGAGAGCCGCGAGTTCGACCGCACGTCGAAACCGAAATCTAGCATGTCCTCTTCCATCGGCGAGGGTTCGCCGGTCCTGGCGCGCCAGGCCTCGTCCACATAGACGTGGCAGGTGGCGCAGGCGCAGGCGCCGCCGCACTCGGCCTCGATGCCGGGAATGCCGTTCTTGATCGCATTCTCCATCACCGTCGAGCCGATCTCGGCCTCGACCGTGCGTGCTGTGCCCTGGGGATCGATGTATGTGATTTTCGGCATGTGACGTGAGTGTGACTTGAGACTGGCGGCTGGCGGAACGGGGAAGCGGACGCGGGAATGCGCGCCCCCTATATCCCCTCGGGACGGGCCACGCCAGCCTGCCGCATGCGGACTCTGGATTGCGGAAAAAGCCGGCCGCTCAGTGACCGCGCAGCAGCTCGCGGATCGCGACGCGGACCTCGCCGACGGCGGCCGCCAGCGCGCTGACGGCGAATTGCAGTTCGCGCCGGTCGCCGTGCGCGGCGACTTCGACCGCGCAGGCGGCGCTGGCGACGGCCCAGGCGCCGATGCCGCGCGCGGAGCCTTTCAGCGTATGCGCGGCTGCCGCCTTAACGACCGCCTCGCCGCCGCAGACGCGCTCCATCAGGATCGCGCTCTGGCGGTCGAACAGATCGAGCACCTCGCGTTCGAGCGCGTGGTCGCCGAGCGTCATGCGGAAAAGATGTTCGAGATCGATCGGGCGCTCCGCCGGACAGATCGGTGGCGCCGGAGAATGGTCGACGAGACCGCCAAACAATTCGATCATTCTTCGCGCTCCCGAGGCTCTCGCGTCCTCTGAACCCCCAGCCTGGCCGCAAACGTCCAAGACAAGGTAAATGCCCCTGTACTCGTTCCGTCGCGCGGGCAGCCAAGCACGTTCACGGTTAACGAAGTGTTGAGGACGCGCCGCGGTTGCGTACTCGTCTTATTAGCGCCCCTCCTCCGGGGCGGGACCGGAATCCTCGGCGGTCAGCACGGCATAGCCCAGCGGCGTGAGCCGGCACACGAGCCAGTCCGGCTTGATCGGGTTTGCGATCCAGGGCTGCGCCCAGCCGTACGCGATGCAGGAATCGACGGTCTTGCGGGGCACCATCCGGCCGTCCTCGTCGAAGAGAGGCAGTTTTCCGCCCGGTTCGCGCAGGCCGCGCGCCAGATAGCGGCGCTGCGCCTCGCTCGGCCGCTCGTGATGGCCTTCGCCCAAACCCTCGCCTGGCCGCAAGGCCGCCGCATTCGAAGGCTTTGGATCGGCGGTATCAGGACCCCGACCGGGCCGCCCGTCGCCGCCGCCGGCCCCCTTCGTCATGATGGTCACCGAAGCGTTAACGATGCTGAAAAAGAGCTTAACGCGCGTGTTTTTTTCGTATCCGTGAGCCGGTAGGATAGCGCGGCGCGGGCCCGAAATCTGCCCGCCGCACTCTCTTTTTTCGGTCCTGCCGGGGGATGGGGATGCGACCGCAGCCGCACGGAACCTGATCCGGACGCATCAGGCGGTGCGCGGCGACAACGACGACAAATGTGAAGTGGCTTTTGTGAAGTGGCTTTAGTGAGGCGGCACGATCATGGCGAATACACCCAAAAAGGCCAAGGATGCGACCGAGGAGGCCATGTCGGCCATCCAGGAGGCGCTCAAGTTCCGTGAATCGGAACTGAAGGCGGGCCCCGCGCGCCCGGCCGCGCCCATGCGCCGGAAGACGCACGAACCGGCCGCCAAATCCGATCCGGCCAAGTCCGATGCCGGCAAATCCGATCCGACCAAGTCCGACGTCGTCCTGCCGACGACCCGCACTCCGCCGCTCGCCGCCGGCGACGACGACCTATTCAGCGATTTCGGCATCAGCTCGGAGCTGCGCCGCCCCGCCAACGACGACCGTTCGTCCATCGGCCAACTGCTGCAGAGCATGCAGCCGCGCACCGCGCGCACCGGCTACATCGCCGCCGCCGCCGCCTCGCTCGTCTGGATCGCGCTCGTCGGCATTTTCGCCGCCGGCCTGCTGCCCGACCTGCGGTCGGGCGCCAATGCCGGCCTTGCCCTGCTGACGCTCGCAGCCGTGTTCCTGCTGCCGACCGCCTTCTTCTTCGTGCTCGCGCACATGGTCAACCGCTCGCGCGAGATGCGCGCCATCGCGCAGACCATGGCGCAGGTGGCGATACGCCTGGGCGAGCCGGAATCGGCGGCCCAGGATTCGATCGTCACCGTCGGCCAAGCCATCCGCCGCGAGGTCGCCGCCATGGGCGACGGCGTGGAACGCGCGCTCGCGCGCGCCGCCGAGCTTGAGACGCTCGTCCACAACGAGGTTTCCGCGCTCGAACGCGCCTATAACGACAACGAAGTGCGCATCCGCACCCTGCTCGACGAGCTCAACCGCCAGCACGACAATCTCGTCACCTCCGCCGAGCAGGTGCGCGACTCGATCAAGAGCGTCCATCTCGACCTGAGCAGCGACATTACCGGCATCAGCGACGTCGTCGCCGCGCAGGTCAATCGCGTGGCCGCCGACGTCACCACCACGCTGGCCGAGAAAGGCCAGCACATCACCCAGGCGCTCAGCGAGACCGGCGACCAGATGATCGCCGCCCTCGGCGAGCGCGGCGGCGACCTGCTGCAGCGGCTCGAAAACACGAGCTACCAGACCCAGACCGCCATCGCGCACGCCAGCGAGCAATTGTCGGCGAGCCTGAATTTCAAAACCGACCACATCCCGCAGGAATTCGAGACGCTGGCGGAAAACCTGACGCAGATGATGCACCTGCGTCTCGCCGGCCTGACCAACGATTTTGCGCAGCGCTCCAACGAGATCGTCGATCAGATGCACGAACGCGCCGGGATGGTGACCAACAGCTATCTGGAAACCTCCAGCCGGCTTGCGGAAACGATCGCGCTGCGCGGCGAGGAGATCAACAATTCGATCAAGGCGACCGGGGATTCGCTCGTCCTCGAAATGAACTTGCGCGGCAGCGAAGCGGCCTCGCGCCTGGAGAAGGCGGCCGCGACCATTACCGACGCGCTCGCCGAGCGCACCAATTCCGCCATCGAGGGGTTCAACAGGAACGCCGAGATGCTGGCCAATTCGGTCGGCGCGCGCAGCGAAACGATGCGCGACATGCTCGCGGCGCGTCTGGACGCGTTCGAGGAAATCTTCACCCGCGGCGGCACCGAACTGGCCGAGAAGATCGGCCAGGATTCGGGCATGCTCGGCAACCTCATCACCAGGAACCTGACCGAGTTCGACCGCACCGTGAAAGTCTATGGCGGCGAGCTGATCGAGCGTCTCGGCGAACGCACCGACAAGGTCGCCGAAGCGATGCGCTCGCATGTCGACAATTTCGACGGCCGCGTCACCGCCAAGGTCGACGAGATCGCCGGCAACCTCGACCAGCGGCTCGACAAGTTCCGGGAAGCGCTCGACAGCCGCGCCCAGACCCTCACCGAGGCGATGTCCGGCCGCGTGCTCGACATTGCGCGCACCCTCGCCGAAGGCGGCCGCGAGGTCGTCGGCGCGCTCGACAGGCGCATCGAGGAGATCGGCGGCGTCATCACGACGCGCGGCAACCAGGTTGCCGACACGCTCGACAGCAAGGTCACCGACATCGACCGCACGCTCGGCGCCCGCGCGCTCGAGGTCGCCGGCACGCTCGACGACCGTATCGCCAGGTTCGAGCAGCTTCTGGTCGGACGCGCCGAGAAGGTCACTCAGGAGATCGAGACCCGCGGCCGCGCCGCCGCCGCCGCGCTCGACCACAGCAACGAGCAGATCCGTTCCTCGACCGAAAATCTCGAACGCACGCTGACGAACGTCTCGGCGGGCGTCACCGATGCGCTCAAGCAGAATGCCGGCGAGGTCGAGCGCACCCTGCTCGGCGTCGGCGCCGAAGTGGTGCGCACGTTCGTGGGCAAGGCCGACGAGATCGCAACCCAGGTGTCCGGCCGCGCCGCCGAGATGACGCGCGTGCTCGACGCCAGCTCCAGCACGCTGCTCACCTCGCTCACCAGCAAGAGCCAGCAATTCACCGCCGAGGTCGACCGCGCCACCCGCGACGCGGTCAACGCGATCGAAGCCAAGGGCTTCGACTTCACGCGCAGCATGCTCGACAATGCCGGCGAGCTTGCCCGCCTGATCAACGAGGCGAGCGAGAGCGCCTCCGGCCGCGTCGACGCCACGCTACGCTCGCTGCATGCCACCGCGCAGGACGCCGTCGAGCGCACGCAGACGGTGACCACCGCGGCGGTGTCGGAAATGATGGAGGCGCACAACCGCCTGCGCGACGATACCGGCGGGCTGTTCGAGCGTCTGCGCGAGGCCAATATCCTGCTGCAGGAAGTGCTGTCGGGTTCGCAGGAGAACATGCACCGGCTGGAGACCGCGCTCGCCAGCCGGGTGTCGGAATTCGCCACCGTGATGAACGACGCCGCCGGCCGCACCGGCGACATCACCGAGCGCGTGGCGGACCAGATCCAGACCTTCCAGAGCATCACCAGCAAGGTGTCCGAGGACCTCGGCCACCTCGCCGGCCAGTTCGACATGCACGGCCGCGTGCTGGTCGAGGCGGTGCAGCTCGTCGACATCAGCAACCGCAAGGCCGACGAATCCGTCAACGAGCGGCGCGCCAATCTCGACTCGCTGATCGCCACCCTCGACATCAAGAGCGAGGAGCTCGACCAGCGGCTCAAGCGCTTCGCCAACCTGCTCGACGAATCGCTGGAAAGCGCCGCCACGCGCGCGCGCGAGATCGGCCGCATCGTCGCCGACACCAGCGCGCAGGGCACGCAGACCATCACCGAAGCCTTCGAGCTGGTGCGCAACAGCGCCGAACAGGAGCGCAAGCGCACCAAGGACACGATGCAGAACATCTACGAACAGGCGATGGGCGACACCCATATGATCTTCCGCCAGTCGACCGAGCGGTTCGCCGACGTGCTGCAGGGCATCAAGCAGATGGCGGCAGAGATGCAGAACGAGCTCGACGCCACCCGCTCCGAGCTGCGCCGCGGCATCCTGGAAATGCCAGCGGAGACCGCCGAAAGCACCGCCCAGATGCGCCGCGTGATCGTCGACCAGATCGAGGCGCTCGCCGAGCTCAACCGCATCGTAGCGCGCCATGGCGGACGCATCGACAATGCCGAGCCGCGGCGCGTGCAGGAGCCGACGCTGACCGTGATCGGCGGCGGCCGCGCTGCGAGCCGTCCGGTCATGCCGCGCAGCGAGCCTTCGGAGCTGCCGCCGCCCCCGCGCGCGCGCCGCGGCGGCGAGACCCCGCCGCCTCCGCCCGCGCCGGCTGCGGGACCGGCGAAATCCGGCAGCAACTGGCTGTCCGATCTGCTGCACCGCGCCTCGCGCGACGAGAACGCCGATGCGGCGCGCTCCGAGAGCGGCCGCGGCGAGGAGCGCCCGGCCCGCCACATGATCGAGTCGCTCGACGCGCTGTCGGTGGACATCGCGCGCATGATCGACCACGACGCGGCCGCCGAATTGTGGGACCGCTACAATCGCGGCGAGCGCAACATCTTCACCCGCAGGCTCTATACCCTGCAGGGCCAGCAGGCCTTCGACGAAATCCGCAAGCGCTACCGGTCCGACCGTGAGTTCAAGCAGACGGTCGACCGCTACATCGCGGAGTTCGAGCGCCTGCTCGAGGACGTCTCGCGCGACGATCGCGGCCAGGTCGTGGTGCGCACCTATCTCACCTCGGAAACGGGCAAGGTCTACACCATGCTCGCCCACGCGGCGGGACGGTTCGAATAAGGTACGGCGTCAGACACGGCGCCGACAAAGGACAAAGACGACGTCCGGAAAAGGCGCCGGCAGGGACCACCGGACAGGAACCAAGTGCAAAGGGCGCACCGCGAAGCGCGCCCTTTGTCATTTCACCGGCATTCGACCCGCGTCAGGCGACGAGCGCGAGCGAGGCTTCCTTGATCTTGGACGCCGCGCCCTCGGCCTGGCGCGTGGCGGCCGCGATCTCGTTCAGGCTGCCGCTGATCGTGGCCACCGCCCCCGCCGCCGACTGCATGTTCTCCGACATTTCGCGCGTCACCGCGTTCTGCTCCTCGACGGCGAACGCCACGATGGTCGAAATCTCGTTGATCTTGGAGATGGTGCCGACGATCTCTCCGATCGCCTGCACCGCGCCGCCGGTGACCTGCTGGATTTCGGCGATCTGGCGCGAGATGTCGTCGGTCGCCTTGGCGGTCTGGGTGGCGAGCGTCTTGACCTCGGAGGCGACGACGGCAAAGCCGCGGCCGGCTTCGCCGGCGCGCGCGGCCTCGATCGTGGCGTTGAGCGCCAGCAGGTTGGTCTGCGCGGCGATGGTGCTGATCAGGCTCACCACCTCGCCGATGCGGTTGGCGGCCGACGAAAGCCCGGCCATGATCTCGTTGGTGTGCGTGCCCTGGCGCACGGCGGAATCGGAGATCGTGGCCGCCTCGCCCATCTGGCGGGCGATCTGCTCGACCGAGGCCGCCATTTCCTCCGCGCCGGTCGCCCCCGCCTGCACGTTGGTGGAGGTCTGGCCCGAGGCGGCCGCGGCGTCGGCGGCCTGGCGCGTGGCGAGCGCGATCGCGCGCGAAATCTCGCCGAGGTCGCCGTCGATCTCCTTCTGGATGCGGGCGCGGCGCATGCGGTCGGCCACCTGCGCGGTGATGTCGGCGGCGAACTTGATCACCTTCTGCGGCCTGCCGCTGCGGTCGAGCACCGGATTGTAGGATGCCTGGATCCAGACCTCCTTGCCGTCCTTGCCGATGCGCCGGAATTCGCCGGCCTGGTAGTCGCCGCGATTGAGCGCCTGCCAGAAGGCCTTGTAGGCGGCGCTGTCGCGCTCGTGCGCGTCGACGAACATGCTGTGATGGCGGCCTTTGATCTCTTCAAGGCCGTAGTCGAGGGTGGAAAAAAACAATGGGTTGGCCGTGATGATGGTCCCGTCCATGGTAAACTCGATCATCGCCTGAGACTTGTTCAGCGCATCGAGCTTTGCCTGCAATTCAAAATCGCGCGAAAAACATCCGCAAAGGATCCTGTCTGTATCCGGTGGTTCTTCCAGCAAGGCACATGGGCGGCCCCGACTGTCCGGTCCGGAGCGGACCGGCGGGCGCGACCGTATTGGCGCTTTGATAAACAAGTCACAAAGCCCGAATGTGCAATCGGCGAGCGACCCGTGCAGCAATGCACGCACCGGCAGCGCGCGACGGAATCGGAAGTTGCAGAGCGCGCGCCCGACAGCCGCGACGATGCATGATACGCGTCGCGCTTGCCGCGCTCCGCTCGCATGGGCTCAAATTTTCAGCGATGGTCCGCGCCAGGCACCGCAAATTTTTCCCGCGTCAGCGCGACGCAGGCGTGTCGCACACGAAAAGTTGAAGACGAAAGCGCGCCGGCCCGTCGCGCCTTCAGCGCCGATTGGCCGGCTTGCCGCCGCCGAAAATCAGCCGCGTCGGGTTCTCGTCGAAATTGCGCACCGTGCGTTCGATCACCCCGAGCGTCCGCCGGCCGTCGGTCACCAGCCCATCGAGCTTCTTGTCGAGATTCTCGGCGGTGCTCTTGATCGCGCGCACCGCGTCGGGAATGTCGCCCTTGCCTTCGGGGCCGCCGACCATGGTGTCGACGCCGGCAATGATGCGGTCGATGCGCTCGGTATTGCGCGCGAGCGCCTGGGTGAAGGTCTCGATGTTGCGCAGCGAATTCTTCAGCGACGCCTGGTTCTCGATGATGATGCCGTCGATGCGCGAGAGCGTATCGCGCGCGGCCTGCATCACGTCCTGCGAGGCGCTGCTGCCCGCGGTGAGCGTGGGCAATTCGTTGTCCTTGCGCGGCACTGGCGCTGCATCCGGCGAGCCGCCGCGCAGCGACAGCGTCGCGATCCCGGTCAGCCCCTGGAATTCGAGCGAGGCCCTGGTGTCGGAGCGCAGCGGCGTGCCGCTCGCCACCGAGATCGTCACCAGCGCCTGGCGCGGATCGTTGGGATCGAGCCCGAGATCGACCACGTCGCCGACGCGGATGCCATTGAAGGAGACCGGCGCGCCGGTGCGCAGGCCCCCGATCGGGCCCTGGAACACCACGCGGTAATAGTTGCGGACGGTGGTGCCGCCGACATGGTGGAACCAGTAGACGAAGCCGAACGCGCCGACGAGCACCGCCAGCGTGAACAATCCGATCAGCACGTAATTGGCTCTGGTTTCCATCGCCTCACCTCAAGCCGCGCTCGCGCCGCGCGATCGTTTGCCCCTGAAATAGGCTTTCAGCCACGGATGTTCCGAGGCCATCATCGTCGACATGGGTCCGGCGGCCATCACCTTGCCGTCCACAAGGACCGCAATCCGATCGCAGACCGAGTGCAAGGAGTCCAAGTCATGAGTTACCATAAAAACGGTCAGCCCTAAAGTCTGCTGCAGGGTGCGGATCAGGCTGTCGAAATCGCCGGCGCTGATCGGGTCAAGGCCGGACGTGGGCTCATCGAGGAACACGATCTGCGGGTCGAGCGCGAGCGCGCGCGCCAGCGCCACGCGCTTGATCATGCCGCCGGAAAGTTCCGAGGGCATCTTGTTGCCGACGTCCGGCGGCAGGCCGACCATCTTGAGCTTGGCGGCGGCGACCTCGTCCATCAGCCGCTGCGACAGATCGAGATATTCGCGCATCGGAAACTGCACGTTCTGGCGCACATTGAGCGAGGAGAACAGCGCGCCCTGCTGGAACAGGATGCCCCAGTGGCGCTCGATCACCTCGCGCTCCTCGATGTCGGCGTTGGTCAGTTCGTGGCCGAACACCTCGATCGAGCCGGAGATCGGCTGGATCAGCCCGATCACGGTGCGCAGCAGCACCGACTTGCCGGCGCCCGAGGCGCCGACGAAGCCCATGATCTCGCCCTTGTAGACGTCGAGATTGACGCCCTTGAGCACATCGGCGGTGCCGAAGCGCACATAGAGATCGCGCACCGACAGCGCGATTTCGGGCCGCGCGCCGGACACCGTTGCGTTCTGCGGACCGGGCTTGAGCATGTCAGAGGTCCACCGCCGCAAAGAAGATCGCGAAAATGCCGTCGAGCACGATCACGAGGAAGATCGATTTCACGACCGAGGCCGTGGTCTGCAGGCCGAGCGATTCCGCCGAGCCCTTCACCTGCAGGCCCTCGACGCAGGCCACGATGCCGATGATCATCGCCATGAACGGCGCCTTGAGCATGCCGACCAGGAAATGGTCGGTCGAGATCGCCTCGCGCAGGCGCTGCAGGAACACTTCCGGCGGAATGCTGCCATAGAGCCAGGCGACGAGCCCGCCGCCATAAAGCGCCGCCATCGAGCCGATGAAGGTCAGCATCGGAACCGCGATGATGAGCGCGACGATGCGCGGCAGCACGAGGATGCTGATCGGATCGAGCCCCATGGTCTGCAGCGCGTCGACCTCCTCGCGCATTTTCATCGATCCGAGTTCCGCCGTGTAGGCGCTGCCGGAGCGCCCGGCCACCATCACGCAGACGATCAGCACGCCGACCTCGCGCAGCACCAGGATGCCGACCATGTCGACGACATAGATTTCGGCGCCGAACTTGCGGAAATGGAAGATGCCCTGCTGGGCGAGGATCGCCCCGATCAGGAAGGTGATCAGCAGAATGATCGGGACCGCGCGCCAGCCGACGAGGTCGACCTGGTTGACCATCGAGGTCAGGCGAAAAGTGGTCGGGCGCACTATCGCGCGCAGGCCGGACACCGTGACCGCGCCCAGCATGCCCATGATCAGTCTGGTCGACTGGAAGACCTCGACCATGTTGTGGCCGACGGTTGCGAGCGCGAAGGATACGATATTGCGCGAGCCGCGCGCGCGCCTGGGCGCGTCGGCGGTCTGGTGCACGGTCTCGACCAGGGTGCGGAACCGTTCGGGCAGGCCGACGATGCGCGCCTGCGCGCCGCGCTCGCCGGCGGTGCGGCGCAGGCGCTCGAGCAGCCAGGCGCCATAGGTGTCGATGCGCTCGACCGCGCTCATCTGGATATCGACATTGCGGATGGCGTCGTTTGCCGGCGCGGCGGCCACCACCAGCCGCTCGAGCAATGCGGCATTGTCGGCGGTCCAGTGACCGCTCGCGGACAGTTCCAGACGCTCACCGCTCAATTTGCCGGTGAGGAGCGCCTCGGTGCTCACAACCCCCTCCGTCCCCCATGCCTCGGACGGGCCCGCATGACCTCAGTCGCGCGCGTGCCTTGAGGAAAACCGCATTTCGGCGACATACTTAACCACGGCCGGGGGGCTGTCGAGCGCTCATTAACACTCTCTTAATCATGGTTAATTCGCACCGGATCGACCTATCCGCGGCCGTCGAAAGCTGGCCGATCGCCGGCCGTTTCGCGATCAGCCGCGGCGCCAAGACGCAAGCCCGGGTGGTGGTGGTGGAACTCTCCGCCGGCGGGGCGCGCGGCCGCGGCGAATGCGTGCCCTATGCCCGCTATGGCGAAACGCCGCAGAGCGTGCTCGCCGCCATCGAAGGGCTGCGGGCGGAACTCGCCGCCGGGCTCGACCGGCAGGCCCTGCAAAAAGCTTTGCCGGCGGGCGCGGCGCGCAACGCCCTCGATTGTGCGTTCTGGGATCTGGAGGCGAAGCGCGCCGGCACACGGGTGCACGCGCTTGCCGGCCTGCCCGCCCCGCGTCCGCTCATCACTGCCTATACGATCTCGATCGGCAGCCCCGAGGACATGCACGCCGCCGCGCGCAAGGCCGCCGGCCGCGCGCTGCTCAAGGTCAAGCTCGGCGCCGACGGCGATCCCGCGCGCATCGCCGCCGTCCGCGCCGCCGCCCCGCAGGCGGAACTGATCGCCGACGCCAACGAAGGCTGGACGCCGGACAATCTCGCCGGGAACCTTGTCGCCTGCGCGCAGGCCGGCGTCACGCTCGTGGAACAGCCGCTGCCCGCCAGCAACGACGCGGCGCTCGCCGCGATCGCGCGCACCATCCCCGTCTGCGCCGACGAGAGCGCGCACGACCGCGCTTCGCTCGCCGCGCTCGCGGGAAAATACGACGCGGTCAACATCAAGCTCGACAAGACCGGCGGCCTCACCGAGGCGCTGGCCATGGCGCAGGAGGCGAAGCGGCTGGGCTTCGCCATCATGTGCGGCTGCATGGTCGCGACCTCGCTGTCGATGGCGCCCGCCGTGCTGCTCGCGCAGGACGCACGCGTCGTCGATCTCGACGGGCCGCTATTGCTCGCGCGCGACCGGGAACCCGGTCTGCGCTACGAGGGCAGCCTCGTGTATCCGCCCGACCACACTTTGTGGGGTTGAGCTTTTCCCGCCGACCTTTCGGCTTGGCAGCGCCCGCGGTTTGCCTCTAGCATTCCTGCCACTGGGTTTGTGTCGGGGAACGGGAATGCAAGCACGGACGTGGCCTGCGGCCGCAATGTTGACGGCCGCGATCGTTGCGGTTGCCGCCTTTGCAGGCGTTGCAACCGCGACCAACGCGCACGCCGCCGTGCGCATCACGAGCGACATGGGCGGGCAGATCGGTCCCTATCTCGACCGCTTCGCGGCGCTGCGCAATTCCGGCCAGAGCGTGATGATCGACGGCCCGTGCCTGTCGGCCTGCACCATGCTGCTCGGCATCATCCCGCGCGAGCGCATCTGCGTCACCGGCCGCGCACGGCTCGGCTTTCACGCCGCCTGGCATCCGGCCGGCAACGGACGCCGCGTGCTCAGCCATGCCGGCACCCAGGCCTTGTGGGACATCTATCCGTCGCCTGTACGCACCTGGCTGACGCGGCGCGGCGGACTGAAACCGAAGATGGTCTATCTGCACGGCCGCGAACTGACCGCGATGTATCAGGCCTGCCGCTGAGCGGGATTTGCGCGCAGCGCAAACGCCGTGAGCACGAGCGCGACCGCCGCCGCCAGTGCCATCGCCGCATACGCGCCCGCGCCGTACGCCGCATAGAGAAAGCCGGATGCGCCCATCGTCACCGCCATCAGCGGACTGAGCGCCAGATAGAACAGGCCCTGCGCGGTCGCGCCGAGCCGCTCCGACGCCGCCTGCGCCAGAAAGCCGACCGTGCCTAGATGCGTCGCCCCGAACGAGAGCGCGTGCAGGATCTGCAGCGCGGGCAGCGCCCAGCCCGGCGGGTCGAACGCCATCGCGGTCCAGCGCAGCACGGCGCCGGCAGCGCCGATCAGGAGCAGCACCAGCGGCCCGCAGGCGGGCGGCAGCCACCCCGACAGCGCGAACAGCACGATCTCGGCCGCCACCCCGAGCGCCCACAGAAGCCCGATCGTCAGCCCGTCGAACCCGGCCGCCGACCAGGCGATGGTCGAGAAGCCGTGATAGACCGCGTGGCTCGACTGCACGAGGCCCGCCGCCACGATGACGGCGAGGAAGACCGGCTGTCGCAGGAGGTCGCGGGCGCGCTCGCCATGCGCCGGCGCCGCGGCCGTCGGCCGTATCGGGCTCAGGATGAGCGCGGCAAGCGCCACCATCGCCGCCGCCGCGAGGATCAGCACGATCAGGTGCCGCGCCGGCAGGATGTCGAGCGTAAGGCCGGCGCCGATATTGGCGACGATGAAGGCGAGCGATCCCCACAGCCGCACCGGGCCATAGGCGCGGCCGCTGTCCTTTAGCCCGCGCAGCGCATAGGCATCGGTCAGCGCGATCGCCGGCGCGTTGACGATCGCCATCAGCACGACGGCGGCGAGGATCGCGACGAAGCCGTCGGCGAGCGCGACCGCGACATAGGCCACGGCGGTCGCAAAGCACACCGCGATCAGCGCCTCGCGCAGCGCGCCGCGGCGGTCGGCGAGCCGCGCCGCCAGCGGAACGGCTGCGATCCGCACCAGCAGCGGGGCCGCCAGCACCAGCCCGATCTGGCCGGAGTCAAGCCCCTTTGCGGCAAGCCAGACCGGAAAAAACGGTGTTACAATTCCTACAAGAACGAACAGCGCGGCGAAAAACAGGCCAAGCCGCGCGGCAAATCTGCCGGCCGTCGCAACGGTACCGGAGGTTTGGGGGGAAAAGGCCGCGCGGCCGGTTGCGTCGCGACGCGAAGTGTCGATCATGGTCTTTTTTTACCACCCGTCGCGTGAGCCATGCCGGAAGAACCTTTCGCATTGACCCTGCTTGCCCCGCTCAATGCCGCGGAAGACTACGACGCCATCCAGGCCGCCGTCCTCGGCTCGGAGCGCGGGCGCTGGTTCTTGCAGGAATACACCCGCCGCAACCGTTCGAGCGACACCGCGCTCGTCCTCGCCGCCATCGCGCGAATCGAGGCCGTGCTCAGGATCGGCGCTTTCGCGCCGGCGCGCGAGAACGGCCCCGACGTGCGGCTGTTCGAGCTGCGCGACGCGATCGCGCTGACCAGGGAGAATCTCGCCGCCATCCGCCCGGACGGGCGCATCTCGCTCAAGGCCGCCGATTTCGACCGCCTGACGTCGGCGGTCGCGACGGTGACGACGCGCGTGCGCGCGGCCGCCGAGCATGTGCAGGAGACGGCCTGGGCGCTGCGCGACCGCGGCGGCCACGACCGCGAATGCGAGACGCTGGAGGCGCAGATGCGCGAGATGGCGCGCGCCTGCGCGCTGCTCGACGATATCGGCAATGGCGCGACCATGATCACCGCGCTCCTGCGCGAGGTGGAAGAGCGCATCGAATCGATGATCGCCGACACCGCGCGCGAGCCCGCGGCGGCCCCGGCGGAAGAGCCGGCCGTGCCCGAGCCCGCGCCGGCCGCCGCAGCACCGGCGCAGACCGCACGCGCGCCCGAGCCCGACGTCGCACAGGCGCCCGAAGCCGAACCCGCGGTAACGGCCGCGGCAATGCCGCAAGTCACCACGCCGCAAGTCACGTCGCCGCAAGAAGCTTCGCCGCAAGCCGCTTTTGCGCCGTCCGACAGCGCGCGCACGGAAACCTCGCCGGCCGCCGCTGTGGCAGCCGTGGCCGCCACCGTCGTGACCGCCACGCTCGCGAGCGCGGCCGCCGATGCCGCGCCCGCGGAGCCGCCCGCGCCGCTCCCCGTCATAGATTCCGAGTTCGAGCGCATGATGACGCAGGCGATCGAGAACGCGCTCGCCTCCGAGCTTGCGTCGCTGCCTGCCGAAACGCCGCCGGCCGCTATGGAATCCGTCATCACCGCCGAAGCCGATACGCCGGCCGCGGCCGCAGAAGTATCCGAGACGCCCGACGACACGCCGCTCGTGCTCGACAATCCGGCCGCGCGCGAGCCGAACATTTCCGAGGAGGTCTATGCGGTGCTCACCGGCGCGGCGCTCCCCGCCTCCGAGCGCACGCCGCCCGCGCCGGCGGAAACCACGTCCGACGCCGAGAGCGTGCCGCGCCGCCTGATGCCGAGCTGGTTCGACCAGCTCGCGCCCATCGTGCGCGCGCGCAACGCGCCCGACGTGCCCGCGCCCTCGAAGATCGATTTCACCCTCTCGGGCGACAGCGTCGTGGTCGCCAGCGCCGCCGCTGCGCACGCCGTCGCAGCCGGGACGGCCGCCGCGCCGCAGGCCGCGCCCGCTCAGCCTGCTCAACCCGAACCGCAGGAGACCGGGCGGCAGGAAAGCGCGCCGGCTCCCGCCGCTTTTGTGTCGGAGCCGATCGTCGAAGCGTTCGAGAGCGGCGATGCGTCGGCCGACATTTTCGCCGACGAACCCGCGTCGCCGCCGGCGCTGCCGGCCGAATCCATGGCCGATGCCGAGCCGCTGCCTCCGGCGCTCGCCGGCCTCGACGCGACGAACGCGGCAGACGCGGCCGCCCCGGCCTCGATCGCCGCAACTCTCAAGCACGAGATCGCGGCGGTGATGGCCGACATTTCGGAGGCGATCCGCAACGAGCTTGGCAAGGCGATGGGCGCCGACATCCTGCGCAAAAACGTCGGCGCCGGAACGAACGGCACGGCGCCTCCGGCCGGGGACGAGATGCCGGCTGCGGCCGCGGTCGAACCGCAACCGGCGCTCCTTGCCGGAGACGGCGACAGGGACGAGCCGCCGGCCATCGCAGCCACGATGCCGGCGGATAAGCCCGCGCCCGCCGGACCCGCGCAAGCCGTTGCCGAAGTGGATGCGGACGCCCGGCCCCGGAACGCACAATTGCCCTTGCGCGAGACGGCGCCGCGCGACCCGCTTGCCGCGATCGTGGCGCTGAGCGACGAGGAAAAGATCGCGCTGTTCAGCTAAAGCATGATCCCGAAAAGTGCGAAGCGGTTTTCGGAAAAGATCATGCTCAAGCAAAGCGCTAAAGCGGGATGACGATTCAAGGAAAACTCATCCCGCTTTAGACACGCCCGCCCGCTCAGGCGCAGATCAGCCGGCAGAACAGGTCGGTGTCGACATTGCCGCCCGAGAGGATCGCGACCGCCGTCTTGCTGCGGACGTCCAGCTTACGCTCCAGGAAGGCGGCGAGCCCGATGGCCCCGCTCGGCTCCACCACGAGCTTGAGCTCGCGGAAGGCGAACGCCACCGCCCGCCCCACTTCCTCGTCGCTGACGGTGACGCCCTTGCCGATCAGGCCGCAGAGTAGCGGAAAGGTGAGTTCGCCCGGCATCGGCGTCATCAGCCCGTCGCAGATCGTGCCGCTCATGCGCGTATTGGCTTCGCGATGCCCGCTGCGGAAAGAACGCAGCGTGTCGTCGAAGCCTTCCGGTTCCACCGTATAGAGGTCGGCGGACGGCACCGCCGACTTGATCGCAAGCGCGGTGCCCGCCGCAAGTCCGCCGCCCGAAGCCTGCACCACGACAAGGTCCGGCTTGAGGCCGAGCGCTGCGAGATCTTCCACGATCTCGCGGCCGAGCGTGCCCTGCCCGGCGATGATCGCCGGGTCGTCATAGGGCGACACCAGCGTCGCGCCGCGTTTCTGCGCGATGGCGCGCCCGATCTCCTCGCGGTTTTCCCGGTCGCGGTCGTAGAGCACGACTTCGGCGCCGAGCGCCGCCGTGCGCTCGCGCTTGAGCCGCGGCGCGTCGGCCGGCATCACGATCACGGCCGGCATCCCGAGCAGGCGCGCGGCTTCGGCCACCGCCTGCGCATGGTTGCCCGACGAGAAGGCCACCACCCCGGCGGCGCGCGCGGCCTGCGGAATCTGCGCCATCTTGTTGTAGGCGCCGCGAAACTTGAACGCGCCCATGCGCTGCAGCGTCTCGGCCTTGAGGAAGACGCGCCCGCCCAGCCGCTCGTCGAGCGCGGGCGAATTGACGAGCGGCGTGCGCACGGCGACGCCGGCCAGCCGGTGCGCGGCGGCGTCGATGTCAGCCGCCGTGGGCAGCACCTTCATTTCCATGTTCATGGAGCGACCGTTAATCACGGCCGGCGGCGGGCGGCAAGCGTTCTCGCATATGGGTGGATTGCGCCGCCGGTCAGCCGGCGGCCGCCCCGTCCTGCGCCGACCACAGCGCCTCGAGCCGGCGGCGGAAGGCCTTGGGCGGCTCGGCAAACAGCCGGGCGGCCACGCGCGCGGCGGCCTTGGCGTGCTCGGCCTGCCGGTAGGCGATCAGCGGCATAAGCCGCGATCGCCAGGCGGCAAGCGGGTGATGCGGCGCGGCCATCTGCGACAGGATGAAGAGGTCCTGATAGGCGCCGAGCCGGTTGCGCAGGCGCTGCGCCTCATCGACCCAGATGCGGCCGAGCCGCGGCCAGGCCGGCTCGACCAGCTCCATCTGGTAGCGGTGCTCGATCACCCGCCGGCGCAGTTCGTGCAGGTCTTCGGGCTGTGCGGTTTCGAAATTCTTCGGCAGCGCGCGGCGCGCCCGGCGGTAGGTGGTGGCGAGCCGGTCGGCGAGATCGCCGAAGCTCACGTCGGCGAGCGTCCAGTGCGAGACCTGATAGGCGGCGGCGGTGACATAGTCCGACAATTGCTGGCGCGTCTCCTCGTCCCACAGCGTGGCCTGATTCGTCCGGCGCAGTTCCTCCAACCGGGCATGGATCGTGACCAGCGATCGCGGCGCCAGCGTCGGCGGCAGATGCAGGGTGGCGTCGACGGCATCGTGGAAGGCATCGAGGGCGGATTTGGCGTCGCGCGCGGCGGTGAGCTTGCGGGCGAGCGTGCGCGCATCGGCGCGCAGGCGCTCGCTGCTCTCGTCGAGAAAGGGCGCCAGCAGACGCAGCATCGCGCGCCAGCGCTTGAGCTCCTTGCGGATGTCGTGCACCGCGGTCGCCCCCTCGCGGGTCTCGTCGGCGAGGATGTCGTGCGCCTCGCGCAGCAGATGCCCGGCCATCGCCTTGAGCGCCTCGCCGACCGGGCGGCCGGGCACGAGCAGCGGCGCCGGGACGGCCGGCGAGGAGACGTCGCTCAGTCCATGTGCGGGAGACAGTGACAAAGCGGGGCCCAGACAATGCGCGGACGGGTCAGTGTGGCGTGACGATTTTGATGCCAACTATGCCTGTCACAATCAACACGACGCAGGAAAGGCGCGCTAAGTCCGCAGGCTCGTTGAACAAAATCATGCCGGCCAGCACGCTGCCGGCGGCGCCGATGCCGGTCCAGACCGCATAGGCGGTGCCGAACGGAACGCTCTGCAACGCCACCGCCATCAGCGCAAAGCTCGCCGCGATGGCGGCTAGCGTCATGACGCTCGGCCACAGCCGGGTGAAACCGTCGGAATATTTCAGACCGAGCGCCCAGCCTACTTCGAGCAGTCCGGCGAGCAGCAAGGCGAGCCAGGCCATGGCGCCCCTCCGATGGCCGCGGCCGGCGGCCTCAGGCCGCCTTCCGGCGCGCGACGAACGGCTTGACGCTCTGCACCGGCTCCGTCGTCCAGCGGATGATTTCGAGGCAGCCGTCGGCATGCTCGGCGACGGCCGTGCAGCTTTCCACCCAGTCGCCGCAATTGACATAGCGCACGCCGAACTCGTCGTGGATCGCGGCATGGTGGATATGGCCGCAGACGATGCCGTCGGCCCCGTGGCGGCGCGCGTCGGCGGCGAGCGCGCGCTCATAGTCGCCGATATAGGACACCGCGTTCTTGACCTTCATCTTCAGCCATTGCGACAGCGACCAATAGGGAAAGCCGAGCGCGCGGCGGGCGGTGTTGAAGTGGCGGTTGAGCATGATCGCGGTGTCGTAGGCGCGGTCGCCCAGAAGCGCGAGCCAGCGCGCCTGCGTCACCACGAGATCGAAATGGTCGCCATGCACGACGAGGTAGCGCCGGCCGTCGGCGGCCTCGTGGATCGCCTGTTCGGCGACCTCGATGCCGCCGAAATGGGTACCGCAATAGTCGCGCAGGAATTCGTCGTGGTTGCCGGGGACGTAGACGATGCGCGTGCCCTTACGTGCCTTGCGCAGGAGCTTCTGCACGACGTCGTTATGGGCCTGCGGCCAGAACCAGTGGGATTTAAGCGCCCAGCCATCGACGATGTCGCCGACCAGATAGATGGTGTCGGCGTCGTGCAGGCGCAGGAAATCGAGGATCTTGTCGGCCTGACACCCGCGCGCGCCCAGATGCAGGTCGGAGAGAAACAGCGTCCGGAACGTCCGGACCGGCGGGCTTGTCATCATCACTGCAGATGGTTCCCGTTTTTCGTTTTTCAAAAACCTGAGAATTCGCATGCATCCATGCGCGCGCTTATCCGCACAACCTATTGCGGTTTGATGACAGGCGATGTTGCGGCGCCTTCGCCGCTGTCATCGCCACGTCACGCGCTGCGCGTAACCGTGAAAGGATGACAATCGCGATCGTGATCGCGGCCGGCTTTCTCCTCCTCACCGGCGCCGCCCATTTCGCAAGCCTCGCCGCGGCTGCCGTGCGCTGCCGGCGCCCGGCGGACGCGCCCGACGCGGCGCGGCCCGCGCCCGCGGTCAGCATCGTGCGGCCGGTATGCGGCCTCGAAAACTTCATCGAGGAGACGCTGCGCTCGACCTTCCAGCTCGACTATCCGCGCTACGAGGTGCTGTTCTGCGTCGCGCGCGCCGACGACGCGGCGATCCCGCTGCTGCGGCGACTGATCTCCGACTATCCCTGGATCGATGCGCGCCTGTTGATCGGCGACGAGCGCATCAGCGCCAACCCCAAGCTCAACAATATGTTCAAGGGCTGGCGCGAGGCGGCGCACGATTACGTGGTGTTCGCCGACAGCAACGTGCTGATGCCGCACGATTACGTCCAGCGCCTGCTCGGCCGCTTCGACCGCGAAACGGGCCTCGTCTGCTCACCGCCGGCGGGCTCGCGTCCCGGCAATTTCTGGGCCGAGGTCGAGTGCACCTTCCTCAACGGCTATCAGGCGCGCTGGCAGGTCTTTGCCGACGCGATCGGGCTCGGCTTCGCGCAGGGCAAGACGATGATGTGGCGACGCACCGACCTCGAGGCGGCCGGCGGCCTCCGCATGCTCGGCTGCGAGCTCGCCGAGGACGCGGCCAGCACCAAGGTCGTGCGCGCGATGGGCAAGGCGGTGCGCCTCGTCGATGCCCCTTTCCCCCAGCCGCTCGGCCGGCGCAGCCTCGCCGAGGTGTGGAAGCGCCAGGCGCGCTGGGCGCAATTGCGGCGCGCGAGCTTCCCGCTTTACTTCCTGCCGGAAATTCTCAGCGGCGCGCTCCTGCCGGTGTCGGCCGCGGCCTTCCTCGCCTATGCGTGCGACGTCAATGCCGGCCTCGCGGCCGGCGGTCTTGCGGCTTTGTGGTACGGCGCGGAGGGCCTGCTCGCCGCCGCCGCCGGCTGGCCGCTGTCGCCGCGCATGCTCGCCGCCGCCATGCTGCGCGACCTCATGATTCCGGCACTGTGGATCAACGCCTTTCTCGACGACGATTTCGTCTGGCGCGGCAATGCCATGACCACGGCCGCCGCCGACGCCCCGGCGCAGCGGCTGTCCTAGACGAACAGCAGCGCGATCGAGAGCACGACCAGCATGGCGAACGTGTAATTGACCGCGCGGCGCGCGCGCTCCGATGTCAGGAAGCGCCCGATCGCTACCCCGAACAGGCAATAGACCACGAGCGAGGGCAACGTGAGCGCGGTGAACATCATGACGATCGCCGCAAGCTCGCGTACGAAATCCCCGCCCGGCGTCAGGAAGGCGGCACTCACGCCGGCCGCGAAGGTGAGCCCCTTCACGTTTACCCACTGGAACAGCAGCGCCTCGACGAAACTGATCGGCCGCGCCCGCGCCCGCCCGTCGCCGCCGGGCGCCGAGGCGGTCGCGATCCGCCAGGCGAGGTAGAGAAGATAGAGCGCGCCCGCGATGCGCAGCGCCGTGTGCAACGGCGGATAAAGCGTGAAAAGCTGCGACAGGCCGAGCCCGAAGGCGACGAGCAGGATGGCGAAGCCGATCGTGACGCCCAGGATATGCGGCCAGGTCCGCGTCAGCCCGAACGACTGGCCGGACGCCGTCACCATGATGTTGTTGGGTCCCGGCGTCCAGGCACCGGCGAGCGCGAACAGAAACAGCGGGACAAGCGTGTCGGGCATCGTTGCTCCAACGTGCCGGACTTGACCCGGCGTGCGATCTTTTCCTTAACATGCGCATCGCGTCTGTCCGCCCCTGTCCCGCGCAGGCGGGGCATCCGGCGGTCGCATACGTGCGGACGGCAATCGCGGACAACAACGAAGGATGATCCCATGGATTTTGGACTGTCGGGCCGCACGGCCATCGTCTGCGCATCGAGCCGCGGCCTTGGGTTTGGCTGCGCCAGGGCGCTGGCGCAGGAGGGCTGCACGGTCGTGATCAATGGCCGCGACGAGTCGCGCCTCGCGCAGGCCGCAGCCGCGCTTGCCCCGCTGGCCGAAAAGGCCGGCGGCCGCATCGTGCCGGTCGCGGCCGACGTCGCCACGCCCGCGGGCCAGAAGGCGCTGTTCGCCGCCTGCCCGGAGCCCGACATCCTCATCAACAACAATGCCGGTCCGCCCTTCCGCGATTTCCGCGAGCTGACGCGCGAGCAGATCCTCGAGGGGGTGACCGCCAACATGGTCGTCGCCATCGAGCTGATCCAGAAGGCGATCGACCCGATGATCGCAAGAAAGTTCGGCCGCATCGTCAACATCACTTCGGGCACGGTGAAGATGCCGCTTGCCGGCCTCGATCTGTCCTCCGGCGCGCGCGCCGGGCTCACCGGATTCCTCGCCGGCGTGGCGCGCTCGGTCGCCCCGCACAACGTGACGATCAACTTCCTCCTGCCCGGCACGTTCGAGACCGACCGCCTGCGCGCCAATATCGAGGCCAATGCGAAGAAGCAGAACATCGACGTTGCGCAGTCGCGCCAGAACCGCATCAACAGCGTGCCGGCCAAGCGCTTCGGCACGACCGAGGAATTCGGCGCGGCCTGCGCCTTCCTGTGCAGCGCGCAGGCGGGCTACATCACCGGGCAGAACCTCCTGATCGACGGCGGCGTATTCCCGGGCGCGTTTTGACGTTGCGGACAGAAACGGTGCATGTCAGCCTTTACCCGTCGTCCCCGCGAAAGCGGGGACCGCGCGCCGCCGTCACGAGCGGCATGAGATCCCGGCTCTCGCTGCGCTCGTCCGGGATGACAAACGGACATGACGACGACAAGCGGCACGATGAACGAAAATAAAGTCGCCCTCGTCACCGGCGCCGCGCGCGGCATCGGGCTTGCCACCGCGAGGCGCTTCCTCGCCGAAGGCTATCGGGTCGCGATGCTCGACATCGACGGCGAGACGCTTTCGCGCGCGCATGCGGGCCTCGCGCGCACCGAGGACACGCTCACGCTGGTCTGCGACGTCGCCGACGACCAAGGCGTCGCCGCGGCGGTCGCCACCATCGATGCCGCGTTCGGCCGGCTCGACACGCTCGTCAACAATGCCGGGGTCGCGGTGTTCAAGCCGCTGCTGGAGACGAGCTACGCCGAATGGCAGCGCACGCTCGCGGTCAATCTGACCGGGCCGTTCCTGTGCGTGCAGGCGGCCGCGCCCGTCATGGCGCGCGGCGGTGGCGGAGCCGTCGTCAACATCACGTCCATATCGGGCCTGCGCGCCTCGACGCTGCGGGTGGCCTACGGCACGAGCAAGGCGGCGTTGTCGCATCTGACCCGCCAGCAGGCGGCCGAGCTTGCCGCCCTCAATATCCGCGTCAATGCGGTGGCGCCGGGCCCGGTCGACACCGCCATGGCCAAGGCAGTGCATTCGCCGGCGATCCGCGCCGACTATCACGACGCCATCCCGCTCAACCGCTACGGGCTCGAAGAGGAGATCGCCGACGCGATCCTCTATCTGTGCAGCGCGCGCGCAAGCTACATCACCGGCCAGACGCTCGCGGTCGACGGCGGCTTCGACGCCGCCGGCATCGGGCTGAAGACGTTGCGCGGCGGCTAGCGGAATGTTGCGCGCATTTCACTGCACAAGGTGCGCTTGCACCGCCCGCTCATCCCATTCCAGGCCGAGCCCGGGTTCGTCGGGAATGTGCAGCATTCCCTCTCTCACCCGATAGGGCCGCATCAGCACCGGATCGGCCCAGTCCTGCCATTCCAGCCAGTGCGCCGTCTCACTCACGCGCATCACATGCGCAGCCACCTCGGGATAAAGATGCGTCGATATCGGAACGCCCGCGGCGCCGGCAATCGCGGCCGCGCGCAGCCAGCCGGTAACGCCGCCGATGCGCATGAAGTCCGGCATCACGAGGTCGCAGGCCTTTTTCTGCAGCGCGGTGTGCAGGTCGCGCGGACCGTAGAAATTCTCGCCGATCTGCAGCGGCGTCCTCAGTTCGGCCGCCAGTTGCGCGCAGCCGTCGAGATTGTCGTAGACGACCGGCTCCTCGATCCAGGCAAGGCCGCAATCGTCGATCATGGGACAGCGCCGCAGCGCGTCGGCAAGATCGAGTCCCTGGTTGAAATCGGCCATGAGCGCAGTGTCCTCGCCCACCGCATCGCGCACCGCCGCGATCGCCTTCATGTCGTCCGCCGGCCGCTCGCGGCCGAGTCGCAGCTTGAGTCCGGCAAATCCGCCCTCGTCCCGCAGCGCGATTGCCTCCTCGGCCACCACCGCCGGCTCCTTCAGCCACAGCCCGTTGCTGTTATAGGCTTTCACTGCTCCTACGCTGCCGCCCAGCAACACGCACAGCGGCAAGTTCGCCGCTTTCGCGAGCGCATCCCACGCCGCCATGTCGATACCCGACGCCGCGATCATCGACAGGCCCTGATAGCCGACGAAATGCAGCGACTTGCGGGCGGCTGCAAACATCGCTGCAGGCGCGAGCGGCTGACCGGCAAACAGATCGCCGAGATCGCGCAGCATCGGCACGAGATAGGCCATGGTCCGGACGGTGTAGGGTTCCAGGTAGCTACGCCCGACCACGCCCTCCTCGGTGTAGAGGTCGATCAGGATCAGTGGCCAGTCGGTGAGGGTCGCGATGCGCGCGACCACCGGCCGCTGCAGCGGCAGCACCAGCGGCCGCGCGCGGATACCTTTCAAGGTCAGCACGCCGGGACTCATGGCGCAGGCTCATGGCGCAGGTTCATGGCGCAGGGCTCATAACGAATGTCCCGCTTTATGGCTTGTCCGGCCGTCAGAACGGGCTGCCGACCTGCCCGGTCAGCAGTGAAAAGGTGATAAGCGCGCACGTCCCGAGCGCGACGGCGACAATCGTCAGGAGCTTCAGGATACCGAGCTGCGTGGTCATCGTTCCCCTCCCGGTGCCGCGCTCCCCCGGGGCGGCACGGACGGCAGCCAACGGCACACAGAGGTCGATGTAAACTCACTAGGCAGTATACTTTGCCGGCGCTACCGTTACGCCATGCCACGCGATGCACAGGCGACCCGCCGCAGGATCCTCGACGCCGCCTATCTGCAGTTCCGGCGCAAGGGCTATGCGCGCGTCAACATGGATGAGATCGCAGCCGCGGCGAAAATCACCAAGCGCACGCTCTATCATCATTTCACGAGCAAGGACGAGCTGCTGGCTGCGGTGTTCGACATGCAGCATGAGCTGGCATTGAGCTCGTTCGACAGCTTCGGTACCCGCGCGGCCGAGAATGCCGGACACCTGGTCGACATCATGTTCAACGCGCTGCTGGAATGGTCGGCGAAGCCGCGCTGGGCGGGCTCGGGCTACACCCGCGTGGCGATGGAGCTTGCCGACCTGCCCGGCCATCCCGCCCGCGTGATCGCACGCCGGCACAAGGCCATTCTCGAGCAGCATCTTGCCGACATGCTGGCGAAAGCCGGCATCGCCGACGCCGACGCGCGGGCGCGCGAAATCTGGATGCTCTGCGAAGGCGCCATGGTGCTTATTCTCATCCATGGCGACCGCGGCTACGTGACGGCGGCGGCGGAGGCGGCCAGGCGATTGCTGGAAACGCAGCCAGCATCGGGGAAGCGCAAGCGCACTGCCTGCTGTGTGCAAGTTACGCGCCGCAACGGACAGGGAGACATTCATGAACCGAATTAATCGTAATCCCGAAACGCACTTGGTGGAACGCATCGGCTGGCTGCGAGCCGCGGTGCTCGGCGCAAACGACGGCATCGTCTCGACGGCCAGCCTGATTGTCGGCGTTGCGGCGGCCGCACCCTCGCGCAGCGACGTGCTGATCGCTGGCGTCGCAGGTCTCGTCGCCGGCGCTATGTCGATGGCAGCCGGCGAATACGTCTCCGTCAGTTCTCAATCGGATACCGAAAAGGCTGATCTGGCGCGCGAGCGAGCGGAACTGCGCGGCAATATCACATTCGAGCAGGAAGAACTGGCAAATATCTATGTCGATCGCGGAGTGGAGCCGGCCCTGGCGCGCGCGGTCGCCGAGCAATTGATGGCCAAAGACGCGCTGGCCGCACATGCGCGCGATGAGCTTGGCATTTCGGAAGCCACCGCCGCCCGCCCCGTCCAGGCGGCGTTCACGTCTGCTGCGACCTTTGCGGTCGGTGCGGCCTTGCCGTTGTGCACGGCCATGCTCACGCCGGTCGGCCTGCTGATTCCGGTCGTGTCGGCAACCTCGCTTGCCTCGCTTGCGCTGCTTGGTGCGGTCGGCGCCCATGCCGGCGGTGCCAATGTTCTGCGCGCGACCACGCGCGTGGCTTTTTGGGGCGCGCTGGCCATGGCGCTCACCGCGGGCATCGGCTCCGTTCTCGGGACGGCGGTGTAACCGGCGCACGAAGTCCGGACGTACGGTGTGACCTTCCGCCGTAATCTTTATCGGCTTATGATTTTTTTCCTGGGGCCTTAATGCTGCCGCAATCTAGGATTATTTTCTTATTCATCCCGCTCCATCCAAGGGCGTCTGATCAGCGTCATGAGACGCGGAGCGGGAGGCGGTGGCCGCGGCAGGGCGCAGGACGTACGCCCGCGCCGCGGAGGCCCAAGCCGAGGGTTCTCGCCCGGAGACGGTCCGGGCACCAGTGGTGGATAGAAACCCTGTCTCCACCAGAGGACGCCCCGGAGCAAGCCCCTCACACCGCGCGCGGAACGCCGGAACATCTGGCGGTCCGTGGTGAATTTGCTCGTGTGCTTCTTCGCTTTCGCACACGGGGCCGCGGGCAGGCTGAGAGCCCGGCGTTCCGCGCGCCCTTGCATATCGCATGCATGCGATGTGCAACACGAAAAGGGCAACGGATCTGGAACCTAAGGCGCGCCCGCGCCGGCCAAACAACAGGGCCGGCGGAGCTTTGGCTGTTTGATATTCCAGGGACGTTTGCGCGACAGACGCGCGGCACACACCGGCCGCTCTCCTCATCCGAAGCGTCGCGCACACCGCGGCCCTCGATGGATGAAGCCGCAACGCGAGCCGCCGTGCCGCAGCCCCATGGTGCGAGACGCGCCGCACGCGGCGTTCCTAACGATGAGGATCGAAAACAAGACGCGCTGCATCGCAACCAAGTGGCCACCTCCCGCCTCTTGCCCGCGCATCGCGCAGCCCGCATAGTCCCGCGCCCACAAGATACGTTCGGGGGAAAGCAATGAAGCTCGTCCGCTACGGCCCCAAAGGCCGCGAGAAACCCGGCATCATCGACGCCGACGGCAGGATCCGCGACCTCTCGCGCATCGTGCCCGACATCGCGGGCGAGACGCTGACGCCGTCGGGCCTTGCCCGAATCCGCAAGGTCAATCTGAAGAAGCTTAAAGCGGTGCCCGGCAAGCCGAGGCTCGGCGCCTGCATCGGCGCGGTGAAGAACTATATCGGGATCGGGCTGAATTATTCCGACCACGCCGCCGAAGCCGGCCTGCCGGTGCCGAAAGAGCCGGTCATTTTCAACAAGGTGACGAGCTGCATCTGCGGACCCAACGACGACACGATCGTGCCGAAGGATTCGCTCAAGCTCGATTACGAGGTCGAGCTCGGCATCGTGATCGGCGCACGCGCGCGCTATCTGTCAAAGGACAAGGCGATGGGTGTCGTCGCCGGCTATTTCCTCGCCAACGACGTGTCCGAGCGCAATTTCCAGATCGACCGCTCCGGCAGCCAGTGGGCCAAGGGCAAGGGCTGCGAGACGTTCGGCCCGATCGGTCCGTGGTTCGTCACCAAAGACGAAATTCGCGACCCGCAGAATCTCGACATGTGGCTCGACGTCAATGGCGAGAAGCGCCAACGCGGCAACACCCGCACCATGGTGTTCGGCGTCGCCCATATCGTCTGGTATTGCTCGCAGTTCTTCGTGATGGAGCCCGGCGACATCATCATCACCGGCACGCCGCCGGGCGTAGGTATGGGCTACAAGCCGGAGCCGAAATATCTCAAGGCCGGCGACGTGGTGACGCTCGGCATCGAAGGCCTCGGCGAGCAGCGGCAAAAGATCGTGGCACGGAAAAAATAAGCCGGCGCGGCGACCGTCTCAACGGCACTCGGGCGGCGAGGTGAACAGCCCGCGCAGTTCATGGCAGGGTGTGCCGCTGCGCGAGAGGCGCACGCCGCTGGCCGCCGCCTGCGGGGCTTGCTGCGGCTGCGGCGCAGCATCGACGGCCGGCGCGCGCGGGGCCATGGTGAACTCCTCGTAGGCGGCGGTGGCCGGCGCGGCGGGACGCGAGGAAGCCGCGAACAGACCGCGGCGCGGTTCGGCCGCGGCGGGTGCCGGGGTCGGCGCGGCGGCGCGGGCGAGATAGGCCGGATCGACGGTCGGCACCGGCTTCTGCGCCTGCAGCTTGCGCGGCGTGGCGCGCTTGACGGGGGCCGGCGCCGGTTGCGACAGCGGACGCGAGCGGCCGGCGCCGGGCGCGGGTTCGCGTTCGCGTTCGGGCATGCGAACGATGCTGCCGGTGGTGTCGGGGCTCGTGCGCTCCACGCGCGGATGGTCGCCGAGAGCCGCCGTGGTGAAGCGAGCGGGCGGCGGCGCAAGGATGCCGGAGGGCGGCACGCCGAAGCTTCCGTCCCCGGCAGCGGCCGGCAGCGGCAGAATGAGTATAAAGGCAAAAACGAGCATGCGCGGAGTCATCGGCGGTCCCCGTGTCAGAAATCACCGCCGATACTGAAACTTAGATGGTTAACAAATCCTCACCACGGCGGCAGTCACAGCTCGCGCGCTTCGAAAATCTGCTGCAGTGAAAGACGCGACCAGGCAGCGACGCGCTCCCGGAATCCCATATACGATTCGTGGACCTTGCGCGCGCGTGCGCTGCGGCCGGCGAGTTCGGCGAGCACCGTGCCGGCTTCGCGGCGCGCCGCCGCGATCAGATCGGCGGGGAAGCGGCGCAGCTTCACGTTATGGCGTTCGGTCAGGGCGGCGAGCGCCTCGGTGTTGAGCTTCTCCATCTCGGCGAGCGCGAAGGTCGCCTCCGCCGCGCAGGCATGCGCGACGACGGCTTTGAGTTCGGCATCGAGCGCGGTCCAGGCCTTCAGCGAGACGATGCATTCGCCGGTGCCGTTGGGCTTGTTGAAGCCGGGTCCGTAATAGAACGGCGCCAGCCGGTAGAGCCCGAGCGCGATGTCGGAGCCCGGCCCGACGAACTCGGCGGCGTCGAGCACCCCGGTCTGCAGGCTCGCCAGGATTTCGGCCGGCGGCGTCGTCTGCGGCGTGGCGCCGAGCCGGCGGAACACTTCGCCGCCGAGACCGAGCGCACGGATTTTCAGCCCGCGCACGTCGGGCAGGCCGGCGAGTTCGCGGCGGAACCAGCCGCCCATGCACACGCCGGTATTGCCGCCCATGAAAGGCTTCACCCCGAACGGCGCATAAAGCTCGTCCCACAAAGCCTGCCCGCCGCCGGCCTCGATCCAGGCCACATGCTCGTTCGGCGTCAGCCCGAACGGCACCGTGGTGAAGAAGGCCGCCGCCGGCTCCTTGCCCTGCCAGTAGAAGGAAGCGGTGTGTCCCATCTCGGCCACGCCGGTGCCGACCGCATCGAGCACTTCGAAGGCGGGCACGACCTCGCCGGCCGCCGACACCGCGACGTCAAGCCGCCCGCCCGAGAGCGCGCGGATGCGCTCGGCGACGCGCTCCGCCGACATGCCGGGGCCGGGCAGGCGCTTCGGCCAGGACGTCACCATGCGCCAGCGCACCGTGGCCGCGCGCGCCACCTGCGGCGCCGCCAGCGTGCCAGCGCCAATACCCGCAAGGACCGTGCGCCGCGAAATCGTAGTCATGCCGTTTCCCCATTCCACCAGTGATGAAAATGATGCACCGGCCCGTGCCCGGACCCGATGCGCAGCCGATCCGAAGCGGCGATCGCCGCCGTCACATAGGCCTTCGCCTCGCGCACGCTCGTCGCGAGATCGTGGCCCTTGGCGAGCCCGGCCGCGATCGCCGACGACAAGGTGCAGCCCGTGCCGTGCGTATTGCGGGTGGCGATGCGTTCGGCGGCCAGCCGCGCGACCGAGGACGGCTCGATCAGGAGGTCCACACTCTCCGCACCGCTGCCGTGACCGCCCTTGATCAGCACCGCGCGCGCGCCCATCGCGAGCAGCTTCTCGCCCTGCGTGCGCATGTCGTTTTCCGTCTGCGCCACCGACGATTCCAGCAGCGCCGCCGCCTCCGGCAGATTGGGCGTCACGATCATCGCGCGCGGAATGAGCACCGTGCGCAGCACCTCGATCGCGTCCGGCGACAGCAGCCGGTCGCCCGAGGCCGCGACCATGACCGGATCGAGCACCACGTTGTGCTGCCGGTATTGTGCGAGCTTGCCGGCCACCGTCTCGATGACCTTCGGCTGCGACAGCATCCCGATTTTCACCGCACCGACCGCAAGATCGGAGAACACCGCGTCCATCTGCGCGGCGATGAAATCGGGCGGCACGTCATGAATGGCGGTCACGCCTTTCGTATTCTGCGCGGTAAGCGCGGCGATCACCGAGGCGCCGTACACGCCGAGCGCGGAAAATGTCTTGAGGTCGGCCTGGATGCCCGCCCCGCCTCCGGAATCGGACCCGGCAATGGTCACGGCAATCGCGGTCATCGGCGTTCTCCAAGCGCGCGGTCGACGATGGAGCGTAAACGCGCGGCCGCCGCTTTCGGTTCGTCCGCCATCGACAGCGCCGAGATCACGGCAATGCCGTCGGCGCCCGCAGCGATCACGGTCGCGGCATTGCGCTCGTCGATCCCGGCAATGGCGCCGACCGGAAGGCCGGGCCGGCGCGCGCGGACAAGACCGGCGAGCGTGCGGAAGCCGTCGGAGCCGACCGGCGCGTCGGGATTGTCCTTGGATTTGGTCTCGAACACGCCGCCGATGCAGACATAATCGAGCAGATCGAGCGGGGCGTCGTTCGCTTGTTTCCCGGTCTTGATCGACAGGCCGATGATCGCGCGCGAACCGAGCAGGCGGCGCGCATCCTCGGGCGTCATGTCGTCCCAGCCGACATGCACGCCGTCGGCGCCCGCGGCGAACGCGACATCGACGCGATCGTTGATCAGCAACGGCACGCCGCTGTCCGCCACCGCCGCCTTGATCGCCCGCGCCTGCGCGATCATCGCGCGCGTCGAACCGTGCTTGTCGCGCAATTGCAGCAGCGTGATCCCGCCGGCAGCCTCCTCGCGGGCGAGCGTCGCCAGGTCGCGCCCATTCGCACGCTCCGGATCGAGCAGGCCATAAAGCCGCAGATCAACCATCATTCCACCTCCGCGCGATCGGCGATTTCGCCGGCATCAAGTTCGTAGAGCGCGTCGAGAAAGGCGGTCGCGAACGAGCCCGGCCCCTGCGCCTCCTCGCCGGCGATTTCACCGGCCACGCCGAATATCAGGAGCGCCGACGCGCTCGCCAGGAACGCGTCCTTTTCGACGGCAAGGCAGGCGGCAACCAGAGCCGACGCCGCGCATCCCATGGCGGTGATGCGCGCCATCAATGCGTGTCCGTTGGCGATCCGCACGCGGCGCGTGGCGTCGGCGACGTCATCGGTCTCGCCGGTAAGGCCGATCGCGCAATGCCGCTCGGACGCAAAGCGCGCGAGCGCGGCAGTGTCGGGCGCGGTTTCGGCGAGCGCGGCAAACTCACGCGCGTTCAGCCGGATCGCGGCCGGGCCGCGATCAAGCAGCGTGCGCGCAAAGGCCGCGCGCGGCGCCGAAACATCGATCAGCACCGGATCGAGCACCCAGGGCATGCGCTTTTCGTCCGCCCGGTCGAGCGCGATGCCGACCGCGGCGCGGCGCTCCTCGTCGAGCGTTCCGAGATTGACCAGAAGCGAATCCGCGCGGTCGGCGAAGGCCGCGATCTCCGCCGCCGCGATGGTCATCGAGGGCAGCGCATTGACAGCGAGCAGCACGTTCGCCGTCAGTTCCTGCGCAACGGTGTTCGTGATGCAGTGGACGCGCGGACCGTGGCGGCGCACGCGCAATAGGATATCGGCCGCAAGCTGCGGCAAGGCGCGTGCGAAATCGGTCCCGGATGGCTGCATCTCAAGCTCCCTCCGCCGGCATGACCCGGATCAGGTTCAATGGGTTGGCATTGCGCCTCTCAGCCCGGCTGACCGGCCGGGCACCCCATGAGATTGCACGAGATACCTATTCCGGTCCTTCGCTTTGCGCAAGCATCCGCGGGGGCTTGCCCCCGAAAATCCGGAAACGCTAGGTTGGCGCACGGACAAGGTGGCCTCATGCGCATCCTCGTTCCTGCGTTTCTGGCGGCCGTCGTGACGGCCGAGACAGCATGGGCGCACACCGCAGGCGGCCCCGGCGAGGGCCTGCGTGCAGGCTTCCTGCATCCATTATTCGGGCCGGACCATATCGCCGCCATGGTCGCGGTCGGGTTATGGGGAGCCCTGCTCGGCAACCCGGCGCTCTGGCTGCTGCCGGTCGCATTCCCGCTGGTCATGGCGGCCGGCGGTGTCGTAGCGATTGCCGGTGTTCCGATCCCCGGCATCGAACCCGGCATTGCGCTCTCGGCCGTCGTGCTCGGCATGATGATCGCGTTCGCGGTACGGCCGCCGCTCTGGATCGCGCTGGCGCTCGTCGGCACCTTCGCGGTTTTTCACGGCTACGCGCATGGCGCGGAATTGCCGCCGGGCGGAGACGCCGTGACCTATTCGCTCGGCTTCGTGGTCGCAACCGGACTGCTGCATCTGTGCGGGATCGCGATCGGCGCGCTCGCGGATCGCCGCTGGGGGCGCATCCTCGTGCGCACGGGCGGTGCGGGCATCGCCGCCGCCGGCCTCGTCTTTGTCGGCCGGCTGGTGTGAACGCCGCGCGCCTGCTGATTGTCTTTGCGGTCGCGGGTACGACCAGTACGGCGCATGCCCATGTACTGACCGACACTATCGGCGGCTTCTGGGGCGGGGCGCTGCACCCGTTGATCGTGCCGGCCCAGACCCTCTGCCTCATCGCGCTGGCGCTGCTGATGGCCCGGCACGGCGTCAGAGCGCGCCCGATGCTGGTGCTGGCATTCGCCGCCGGCTGTGTGACGGGGATAGTCCTGGTGACGCGCGCATTCGCATTCGCACAAAGCGACGGCGCCGTGCTCGCCTGTGCGGCCGCGACGGGAGCACTGATCGCGCTCGGCCGGCCTCTGCCTCCGGTCGTCGCCGCAGCCATCATGGCCGCGGCGGGCTTTTCCGTCACGATCGATTCAGTGCCGGCCATCGTATCCGAGCGCGATACGCTGCTCTCGCTCGGCGGCACGCTTTCGTCGGGGCTGGCGCTGGTGCTGGTGGTCGGTACGGCGCTTGGCGCTACGCTCGACGCGGTCCGCAATCGCTGGCTGCCGGTGGCCGTGCGGATCGCCGGTTCATGGCTTGCCGCGAGCGCGATCCTGACGCTGGCCCTGCGCCTGATCCGGTGAGGCCGCGGGTACAAAGACACGCCTTGTCAACGCGCGGCGATTTTGCTGGATTGGCGGCAGCGCCACGCCACGGAAATCCCGCATGATTCCCTTTTTCGTCCAGATCAAATGCCAGCTCGGCAAGTCCTACGAAGTGGCGAACCGCCTCGCCGACGCCGAAATCGCCTCGGAAATCTATTCGACGGCCGGCGAGTTCGACCTGCTCTGCAAGTTCTATGTGGATCAGGGCGTTGATATCGGCCATTTCGTGAACGAGAAGGTGCAGCAGATCCCGGGCATCCAGGACACCCGCACCATCATCACCTTCAAGGCGTTCTGACGCCTCAGGGGGTACCGGGCGGACCTTCCGCCTCCTGCTGCTGACGGCGCAGGCCGAGCTGGCGTTCGCGGAATATGACGAACAACCCGGCGCCCGCCACGATCGCGGCGCCCACGAAGACGAGCGGCATCGGCACCTCGCCGAACATCAGATAGCCGAAGATCAGCGCCCACAGCATCGACGTATAGCCGAACGGCGCCACGAGCGAAGCCGGGGCGTGGCGATAGCTCTCGGTCAGCACGAGGTGCGCCACGCCGCCGAGGATGCCGGTTGCGATCAACGCGGCAAGCTGGATCGCATCCGGCCTGTGCCAGCCGAGCGGCCAGGTGGCGAGGCCGGCAAGCGCGCAGATCAGGGAAAAGTAGAAGACGATCGAGGGCGTGGTCTCGCTGTCGGTCAGCCGGCGGGTCTGGATCACGGCGCCGGCATTGAAGAAGGCAGCCAGGATGGCGAGCAGCGCGCCGAGCGCGCTCGCGCTGAGCACGAGGCCGGAATAGCGGCTGAGGTCGAGATGCGGCCACAGCATCACGATGATTCCGGCAAAGCCGACGAACACCGCCGACCAGCGGTAGAGCCGCACCCGCTCCTTCAGGAACATGGCCGATAACGCAACCGTGATCAGAGGCGAGGAGAACGAGAAGGCGGTGGCATCCACCACCGGCAACCGCGCCAGCGAGGCGAAATTGAGGAACATGCCGCAAATGCTGAACATGCCGCGGCCGAGATGGCCGAGCGGCCGCCGCGTTCGCACCGCATTGATCAGCTCGCCGCGCCAGGCATAGACGATCACCACCGGCACGATGGCGAACGCGGCACGGAAGAAAACCACCTGGCCGACCGGAACCACCTCGCCGACATAGCGCACGAGCGCCGACATCGCCGCAAACAGGATTGCGGAGACCAATGTGAGGATAATCGCCCGGATCGAATTCATGCGCGGCGCCGGCAGCCACCACAAACGTCGCCGCCCGGTTCTGCGCGCACCTTGCGCGCGCCGGACGGCACCCGACCTCTATCCGCGGCGCGGCGGATTCTGCAAGAGGCCGCGGCACGTTGCAGCCATGCAGGAAACGGTCATTGCGAGGCGCGCTGCGGCCGGCGCGGCCCTTCGAGCGGCGGCAGCGATTTCAAATAAAGCGCCATCGCCTGACGGTCGGCGGCCGGCAACTGCGCCGTGTTGCGGACGACCGGCACCATCGCACCGACGATGGGGCTGCCGTCCGGCTTGTCGCCGTATTGCAGGAAATCCGCCAACTCCTCGGCGCTCCAGCCTTTCAGCGCGAACTGCGTAATGTTGGGAACCCATCCCTCGCCGTCCGGAGCGGGACCGCCGGCGAAGCGCTGCGCACCGACCGGACCGCCGAGCCGGTTGCGCGGAGTATGGCACTCCCCGCAATGGCCCGGCCCATTGACGAGATAGGCGCCGCGATTCCAGGCCGCCGATTGCGCGGGATCGGGGACAAACGTCGCGGCGTCGAAAAACATCAGCTTCCACAGTCCGAGCAACGGGCGGAGGCTGAACGGAAACTCAAGTTCGTGCGTGCGCACACGCCCGGCGGCCGGCGGCAGCGTCTTCATGAACGCGAAGAGATCGCGCACGTCGCCGACGGTCATCCGCGCATAGGAGGTGAAGGGGAATGACGGGTAATAATGCTCGCCACCGGGCGAGGTCCCTTTCAGCATCGCGGTGGCGAACTGCGCCTCGGTCCAACCGCCGATGCCGTCGCTGTCGTGCGGCGAGATGTTGGGTACGTGGAATGTGCCGAACGGCGATTTGAGCGCAAGCCCGCCGCCGAGCCGCAGATGATCGTCCGCTCCGGGCGTGGCATGGCAGGACGCGCAGCCGCCGGCGAAAAACATCATTCGGCCGTTTGCGGGATCGGGCCTGTGCACACCGAGCGCCGCCGCCGGCAGCGTTTTCGCCCGGCTCGCGCGCCAGACGATCGCGAGCGCCGCAACGACGAGCCCGATCAGAATGACGAGAAATATCCGCCGCGCCATGGCCCGTGTTGACCCAGCGCGCCGATCAGTTCTTCACCAGATAGTTCTGATGGCAGCCATCGCAGGTCCCCCGCAGCACCGGATAGACCTCCTTGAGGCCGGCGAGCGTCTTCGCCTTGTCGCGATTGTCGGCCACGTCCTTTGCGAGCTTGGCAAAGCGGCCTTCGAAATCAGCCTTGTTCTGCCAGATTTTCTCGGAGGTGCGGAATTCGTCGCCGGGATTGGTGCCCGACATGGAGCCGGGCGGAAACAGCGCCGGCAGCTTCTGCAGGCTCGTGCTCAACTGCGCGAGATCGGCTTCCACCCTGGCGGCATCGAATGGATCCTGCTCGCGCTGCATGCGGTTGAGCGAACGATAGATCGGCTGCGCCATGGCCTTCATCTCCGCCTTGCGCGCGGCAATGGGATCCGATTGCGCAACGACGGCGGTCGCAGCACCGGCCGCGATCACAACGACAATGCCAAGACGGAGCATCATGCATTCCTCTCCTTTTGCCCGACGCCGAAAATGGACGCCATCCGGATCAACCCGGCGATCGACCCGTTATTCCACATTCCGCCAACATGACGACGTCAGCATTGCGGCAGATCTGAGCGAAACCCGGGCGAAAGTGCCGCAGGCCCCAGGCGCTATCTCACGCGGGCGGACTGCGCCTGGCTTCCTCGATCGCCGCCCAGATGCGCGGCGCGGTCGCCGGCATGTCGAGACGGTCGATCCGGTAGGCCCGCCAGAGCGCGTCGAGGATCGCATTCATGACCGCCGGGCAGGAGCCGATCGCCCCCGCCTCGCCCGCGCCCTTGAAGCCGAGCGGGTTGTTCTTGCACGGCACGTTGCGGGTCTCGAACACGAGATCGGGGATCGCGCTGGCGCGCGGCATCGCATAGTCCATGAAGCTTGCGGTCAGGAGCTGGCCGGAATCCGGATCATAGATCGTGTCCTCCATCAGCGCCTGGCCGATGCCCTGCACCGTCCCGCCATGCACCTGGCCGGCCAGCATGAGCGGGTTCAGCGTCACGCCGAAATCGTCGACGATCACGTAGCCGACGATCTTCACCGCGCCGGTCGCCTCGTCGATCTCGACTTCGGCGATATGGGTGCCGTTGGGAAAGGTCGGCGCCGGCGGCCGGAACGCGTCGGCGGCGGTCCGTTTCTCGTCGGTCGCTTCCGGACGGGCGGCGAGATCCGCAAGCGACATCGATCGGTCGGTGCCGGCGACCCGGATTCGCCCGTTGTCGAATTCGAGATCGCGCGGACTTGCTTCCAGCGCGTCGGCGGCAAGCTCCCTCAGGTTGTCGGCGAGCGTGCGCGCCGCCATCGTGACCGAAGCGCCGCCCGCGGGAATGGAGCTCGATCCGCCCGTCCCGCCGCCGGTGCGGATGCGGGCGGTGTCGCCCTGCACCATCCGGAACATGGTCGGCGGGATGCCAAGATGCTCGGCGACAAGTTGCGCGTACGACGTGTCGTGGCCCTGCCCGGTCGATTGCGTGCCGATCAAGAGCGTGATCGTGCCGTCGCGTTCCAATTTAAGCGTCGCGGTTTCTGGCCCGTTCGCGCCGCATGCCTCGATATAGCTCGCGATGCCGATGCCGCGCAGGCGCGACTGCTTTTTCGCCGCCGCCGCCCGTTTCTTGAATCCGGCCCAGTCGGCAAGCGTCTGCGCCCGATCGAGATGCGCGGCGAACTCGCCGGTATCGTAGACTTTGCCGGTCGCGGTCTCGTAGGGCATCGCCGACGGGCGGATGAAATTTCGTCTGCGCAGTTCGGCCGGCTCGACCCCAAGCTTGCGGGCGGCGTGATCGACAAGCCGCTCGATCACGTAGGAAGCCTCCGGCCGCCCGGCGCCGCGATAGGCATCGACCGGCACCGTATTGGTATAGGCCGCGCGCACGCGGATCGCGCAGACAGGAATGTCGTAGACCCCGGGCAGCATCGCCGCCCCGATATAGGGAATGTAGGGCGCATAGGTGGACAGATACGCGCCCATATCGGCAATCGTGTCGACCTTCAGCGCGAGGAATTTGCCGCGCGCGCTCATCGCAAGCGAGGCGGTCGTGATATTGTCGCGCCCCTGCGTATCGCCGAGGAAATGCTCGGTGCGGTCGGCGACCCATTTCACCGGCCGCCCCGTGCGTTTGGCCGCCATCGCGACCAGCGCATATTCACGATAGGAAAACAGCTTGGTGCCGAAACCGCCGCCGACGTCGGGCGTAACGACACGCATCTTGTCAGGGGAAACCTTCAACACGCGTCCGGCTATCACGTCACGGATCGCATGCGGCCCCTGGCTGCCGAGCGTCAGCGTATAGGAGTCCTTGTCCGCGTCATATTCAGCGACGGCCGCTCGGGTATCGAGATAATTCGTCACCACGCGCTGATTGACGATCTTCAGCGAGGCGACATGGACGGCCTCCGCGAAGACCCTTTCCGTGCGCGCGGCATCGCCGAACGAGAACTGGAACGACAGGTTGCCCGGCCGGTCCGGCCAGACCAGCGGCGCGCCCGCCGCGAGCGCAGCCTCGGCGCCGATCACCGCCGGCAGCGGCTCCCAGACGATATCAAGCGCCTCAATTGCGTCGCGCGCGATGTCGGGCGATTGCGCGACAACGAACGCGACCGCGTCGCCGACATGATGAACCTCGTCGCGCGCCAGAACCGGATAATGCGGCGCCGGAACGTCCTGTCCCGGAACGCCGACCATGCACGGCAAAGGGCCGAAGTCGGCGGTATCTTCGCCGGTCAGGACGAGCGCGACGCCTGGAATGCACCGCGCGCGCTCCGCATCGACGATACGAAAGCGTGCATGCGCGTGGGGCGAACGCGCCACGACACCGTGAAGAAAACCGGACGGCGCGATATCGGCCACGTAGCGGCCGGCGCCGCGGATCAGCGGGTCGTCTTCCTTGCGGACAATGGCCTGGCCGATGCCGAATTTCATGACATCACTCCGCGGCCGCGCACGTCATCCGCTGCTGCCTGCGCCGTCGTGTGCCGGCTTCGCCTTGTCCGCGCCGCGCTCCGCCAGCATGCGCGAGATCACATAGAATACCGGCGTGAAGATGAGGCCGAACAGCGTCACGCCGATCATGCCGGAGAACACCGCCGTCCCGAGCGTCTGACGCAATTCTGAACCGGCACCGATCGCGAACACGAGCGGCGTCACGCCGAGCACGAAGGCGAGCGAGGTCATCAGGATCGGGCGCAGGCGCAGTTCGGCGGCTTCCGTCGCGGCCGTCCAGCGGTCGCGCCCCTGGTCCTGCAGCTGCTTGGCGAATTCGACGATCAGGATCGCGTTCTTGGATGCCAGCCCTATCAATACGATGAACCCGACCTGCGTGAGGATATTGTTGTCCTGCCCGCGCAGGATCACGCCCGTGATCGAAGCGACGAGACACATCGGCACGATCAGGATCACCGCCAGCGGCAGCGTCAGGCTCTCGAACTGCGCGGCAAGGACCAGAAAGACGAATATGACACCGAGCGCGAACGCAAAGATCGCGGTGTTGCCGGCACGGATCTGCTGGAAGGCGAGCGTCGTCCATTCATAGGCGAAACCCTGCGGCAGGGTTTCGGCCGCGAGCCGCTCCATGAGCTGGATTGCCTGGCCCTGCGAATAGCCGGGCGCCGCCGCCCCGTCGAGCTCGGCGGCCGGATAGATGTTGTAGCGCGGGACGCGATACGGGCCGGAAATGTCGCGCACCGTCGTAAAAGAGCCGAGCGGCACGGTGTCGCCGCTCGAATTGCGCACGCGCAGATTGAGCACGTCCTGCGGCCGCAGCCGGTACGGACTCTCCGCCTGCGACTGCACGCGGAACGTCCGCCCGAACAGGTTGAAGTCGTTGACATAGGCCGAGCCGATATTGACCTGCAGCGCGTTGAAGACATCCGGCAGATTAATGCCAAGCAACTGTGCCTTGGTGCGGTCGATATCGAGATAAATCTGCGGGGTCGAGGTCTCGAACAGCGAGAACACCTGCATCAGGCCGGGCGTCTGGTTGGCCCGCGCCATCATCGCCATCACGGCCCCCTGCAGCGCTTCCGGCCCGCGGCCGCCGCGGTCCTCGATCATCATGCGGAAGCCGCCGGCATTGCCGATGCCCTGCACCGGCGGGGGCTGCACGACGATCATGAACGCTTCCTGGATCGCGGCCAGCTTGCCAAACAAGGCGCCCTGGATCGCGCTCGCCGACTGACCCGGATCCTTGGCGCGCTCGGTGAAAGAATTAAGCACGAGGAACATCGCGCCGGCGTTCGGCGCGTTGGTGAAAGTGGCGCCCGAGAAACCAACGATATTGATGACGTGTCCGACGCCCGGCGTCTCAAGCGCGATGTCCGCCGCCCGCTTCATCACCGCCTCGGTACGCTGCAGCGAGGCGCCCGGCGGCAATTGCGCGGCGACGATCAGATAGCCGCGATCCTGCTGCGGGATGAAACCCTGCGGGGCCTTGCGGAATTCGTTCAGGCCGAAGGCGAGGATGCCTACATAGACCAGGCACATCATCGCGGCAATGCGCACCGCGCGCGCGGTGAACCAGCCGTAGCCGCGGCCGAGCGACTCGAAGCCCCTATTGAAGGCGCGGAAGAAGGTGTGGATCGGGCGCGCCCAGACCGGCGCCTCATGATGCGGATCGTGCTTCTTGAGCAGCAGCGCGCACATCGCCGGCGACAAGGTCAGCGACACGATCAGCGAGATGATGGTCGAGCCGGCGATCGTCAGCGCGAATTGCCGGTAGAATTGCCCGGAAATACCGGTGATGAACGCCGAAGGCACGAACACGGCCGTCAGCACGAGCGCAATCGCGATCAGCGCGGTGCCGACCTCGTCCATGCTCTTGATTGCCGCCTCTCGTGGCGATAGCCCCCGCGCGATGTTGCGCTCGACATTTTCGACGACGACGATCGCATCGTCGACGACGATGCCGATGGCGAGCACCAGCCCGAAAAGCGACAGATTGTTGAGTGTGAAGCCGAACAGGCTCATCACAAAAAAGGTCCCGATCAGCGAGACCGGGATGGCGACGATCGGAATGATGGCCGCCCGCCAGGTCTGCAGGAACAGGACCACCACGAGCACGACGAGGACGATCGCCTCCAGGATGGTCTCGAGCACGGCATCGACCGATTCTTGGATGAACTGGGTCGGGTCGTAGATGATGGTGTGCTTCAACCCCGGCGGGAACGACTTGGCGAGTTCGGCCGCGGTCTTTCGGACATTGGCGCCAGTCGTGAGCGCGTTCGAGCCCGGCCGCTGGAATACGGCGATCGCAACCGAAGCGTCGCGATTGAGATAGGACGCAGAGGAATAATCCTGCGCCGCAAGCTCGACCCGCGCGACATCCTTCACACGCACGACGGCGTTGGCAGTCTGCTTGACGACGATGTTCCCGAACTCGTTCGGATCGGACAGGCGACCGAGCGTGCGTACCGCGATCTGGAAAGCAAGCTGCTTCTCCACCGGTGGCTGGTTGAGGACGCCAGAGGCGACCTGGACATTCTGCGCCTGCAGTGCGGTCGTCACGTCCTGCGCCGTGAGATTGAGCGACTGCAGCCGGCTTGGGTCGAGCCAGACCTGCATCGCATAATCGCGCGCGCCGAAAACCGTGATCGAGCCGACGCCGTCAACTCGCGTCAGCACATCCTTGATCTGCAGGTTGGCGTAGTTGGAGATGTAAAGCGGGTCGCGCGACTTGTCGGGCGAGAACAGGTTCACGACCATCAGGATGTCGGGCGAGCTTTTCGCCACCGTGACGCCGATCTGCTGCACCTGCTGCGGCAGGCGCGGGGTCGCGGTCGACACCCGGTTCTGGACCTGCACCTGCGCGGTATCGAGATTGACGCCGAGATCGAACGTCACCGAGATCGAGAAACGGCCGTCCGCGGTCGAGTTCGATGAGATGTAGAGCATCCCCTCGACGCCGTTGACCTGCTGCTCGATCGGCGCCACCACGGTTTCGGCAACCGTTTCCGCACTGGCGCCCGGATACTGGCCGTTGATCGTGATCGTCGGCGGCGCGATTTCCGGATATTGCGCGATCGGCAGCCGCAGAAACGCAACGCCGCCGAGAATGACGAAGACGATCGAAACGACCGCGGCGAAAATCGGACGGTCGATGAAGAAATGTGAAATCTTCATCGCGCGGCCTATTTCGGAGCCGCGTCGGGCGCCGGAGCCGCGGGCGCCGCCCCGCGCATCTGCGGCGTCACCTTGATGCCGGACCGCGCCCGCATCAGCCCGTTGACGATCACCCGATCGGTGGCAAGCAACCCGTCCTTGATCACACGCAGGTCGTCGCTGAGCTGGCCGAGCGTCACATATTTCTGGGACACTATGTCGTCGGCACCCACGACATAGACGAATTTGCGCACCTGCTCGGTCCCGATCGCGCTGTCGGGCACCAGTAGCGCCTCATAAGGCGGGGAGGCGGGCACCTGTACGCGGCCGAACATGCCGGGCGTGAACAGGCCGTCGAGATTGCGGAAGACCGCACGCCCGCGGATAGTCCCGGTCGTGCGGTCGATGACGTTGTCGATAAAATTCATCCGGCCGCGATGCGCGAAGTCGCGCTCGTCGATCAGCCGCAGGCTCACGGGCAGGCCGTCGCTGCTCTTTGCGCTGTCGGCCCCGTTCTTGGCGTTGCGCTCGTAGCGCAGGAACGAGCTCTCGTCGAAGGTGAACTCGAACCAGATCGGATCGTAGGAGACGATCGTCGCAAGCAAAGTCGTGTTGCCGGCCGAGCCGCCGGTCACGAGATTGCCGGGCGATACGCGCCGGTCACCGATGCGGCCGGCGACGGGTGCGCGCAGTTCCGTGAACTGCAGGTCGAGTTCGGCCTGCCGCACCAGCGCGCTGTTGGCGGCGACCGCCGCCTCGGCCGTGCGCTTGGCCTGCAGGCGCTGCTCGAAAGTCTGTTCGGTGATGGTCTTGTCGCGCACGAGCTGCTGGCCGCGCTGCAGGTCGCCTTCGGCATAGGCGAGTTGGGCGCGCGTCTGCGCAAGGTTGGCACGCGCCTGATCGAGCGTGTTCTGGAACGGCCGCGGATCGACGGAGAACAGAAGGTCGCCCTCCTTGATCATTTGGCCGTCGGTGAAATGGACTTTCTCGAGATAGCCGGAGACGCGCGCCCGGATTTCGACGGAATTCACGGCCGTGAAGCGGCCGACATACTCGTCGAAGTCGGTGACCGTTCGCTTGACCGGATTCGCAACGGTCACGACCGGAGGCGGCGGCGCAGGCGGCTTCTGGCTTTCGCCGCAGGCGGACAGCATGACCGCGGCCACAAGCCCGCAAAGAGCAGCATAGCGACGGCTGATCGGACGGTTTATCGGTGTCATCGCGGAGGTCGATATAAAACCTTGATGGCAGAATCACCGGATCGAATGAATCACCTATCAACAATCGCCGTAGGCGCCGAATGCCGCAACCGGTAATTAGCGGTCAACGGAAAGTTTGTCCATGCAAGGCTGGTATTCTCAAACGCTTGTGTCCGTTTCGCCGGCGGGTGTTGCCGTACGGACAAAGCCCGTGAACCACGATCTTCCGAGCAAAAGGTAAACTAGCGTAAAATAAATCGACGCGCCGACGATGGCGAGGAGCCCGAGTGCGACCTCGTCACGCATTATGGGCATTGATGACAGCCAGGCGCGAAGCGGACGCTGTGCCAGCCAGAGACCTGCGGTCATGCCCAGTCCCGCCAGCGCCAGCATGGCGAGCGATTTCTTCAGGCGCGCATCGATGGCAAACAGGCCGCGCCGGACCGCAAACCAGACGACCAGCGAGAGATTGATCCAAGCCCCGATCGAGGTGGCGATGGCAAGGCCGACCTGCGCGAGCGGTCCCATCAACGCGACCTTGAACGCGATATTGACCGCGACCGCGATCAGCGACGCCATGACCGGGGTCGCGGTGTCGCCGCGCGCAAAGAACGGCGCCGTTGCGCTGCGGATCAGCACGAAGGCCAGGAGCCCGGCAGCATAAGCGCTCAGCGTTGCTGCCGATGCCTGCGCATCGGATTCCGTGAACGCCCCGCGCAGGAACAGCGCGCGCATGATCGGTTCGGATATGACGACGAACGCAACCAGGCACGGAACCGAAAGCAGCAGCGTGAGCTCGATCGCGCGGTTTTGCGTATTGCGCGCGCCGGCCTCGTCGCCGCCAGCGATCCGCCGGGCGATATCCGGCAGCAGGACGGTGCCGATCGCAATTCCGATGACGCCGATCGGCAACTGGTTCAGGCGGTCTGCGTAATAGAGAGCCGAAAGCGCACCGGCGGCGAGAAAGCTTGCGATGACCGTATCGGCAAAGAGCGCAAGCTGTGTGCCGGCGGAGCCGACCGTGGCCGGGCCGAGCGCACGGAAGAATTTGCGGATGTCCTCATCAAGCACCGGCCGGCGGAAACGGGCAATAACGCCGTTGCGGCGCGCGTCGGTGAGCAGGAGCAGGACCTCGAGCACGCCCGCGATCAGCACGCCCCAGGCGGCCGCATGTCCCGCGGTCGGGAAAAACGCGGCCAGCGCAAGCGTCGCCATCATCGACAGGTTGAGCAGGATCGGCGCCGCCGCGGCCGCGGCGAAGCGATGCAGCGTATTGAGAATGCCGCCGTACAAGGTAACGATGGTCACGAGCAGGAGATAGGGAAAGGTGACGCGCGTCAGTTCCACCGCAATCGGAAAACGCGCGACGTCGCCGCCGAACCCCGGCGCAAGCAGACCAATGACACCCGGGGTAAAAAAGAGCGCGACGGCCAGCAGCACGATCTGGCTGGCAAACAGCATGGTGAAGATGCGGTCGGCAAACAGCCGCGCCGGGTCGGTGCCCCCCTGTTCGCGCACGCGCGCATAGGCCGGCACGAAGGCGGCGTTGAAGGCGCCTTCCGCGAAGATGGCGCGGAAATGATTGGGCAGCCGCAGCGCGACGAAGAAGGCGTCCGCCACCGGCCCGGCGCCGAGAATGGCGGCGAGCATGATGTCGCGCAGGAATCCGGTCACGCGCGAGAGAAGCGTCAGTCCGCCGACGGTGAATATCCCTTTGAGCATGCTTTATTTGCGGCGAGTTCAGTTCTGGCAAGCATCAGGGAAGAATACAGGGAATCGTCTTGCTGCCAGGCGGAAATGAACAAGAATTGTTTGAGTCTGGCTCATTATCTTGCGATTCCAGTTTTTGCGTAACAGGGAGTGTTATTTTCGTTATCAGGGAAATGTGGCGTCAGGAACAGGGACGTGCCGTAGCCGTTGAATTTTTGCACATTTGTTTCGCCGCACACGAACACCATCTGTTCTCGCCCTCGATTTTCACAGCTATCGGTAGGTGAATCATGCTCATGACCAAGCGGAAGCCTACGAGCGTTGGGCAAATCCTGGTCGAGGAATTCATGGAGCCGCTAGGACTGACGCAAGGAGACCTTGCGAAAGCGATGGCCGTGCCATGCAGCACCTCAACGAGTTGTGCAACGTCCGGCGCGCGATAACCACCGATATGGCCCTGATGCTGGCGCGCGTGTTCGGCAACAGCGCTGATTTCTGGTTGAGCGCGCAACGCCGCAATGACCTATGGGAAACCTTGCATTTCCCAGGACGTCGTCATCGGATGAAACGCGCCAAGCCTATACGTCGGCCATATAAAGCATGTCGTCGTTGGGAAAGCTGCGCGCGTTTTGATAATCTTGTGCAACCTACCGTGTAACGCCTTGGTGGTGTAGACTTGCTCAAAAGCAAGACGTTCAGCAGATCGCGCGGAACTCAAGGTGTCGCGGAACACGGTCCGCTGCGATCGGGAGAGATGTCATTTGAATATGCGCAGCGTGCAGCCCAGCCGAAGCACGCGCGCGCCGAGATCGGGCAAATCGATGAGGATTGAAGAGCCGCACCAAAGCGCTTGCTGATCGTGGCTTTGACGCCAAGCAGGTCGATGCTAAAATTACAGCCGAAAAACGCGCGAGCAGTTCTTGCAGCTGAATTTTCGCCGGTACTCCACGAGCTAATCCGCCGAGATCAGTAGACTTCGCTACGGCTTCCGACGTGGCGATAAACTGAAGGGATCGAGCACGGATACGCCCGTCGGTTCGAAGTCCGATGTGTTGCGGGTCACGACCGTGAGGCCATGTTCGAGCGCGGTGGCTGCGATTTGAAGGTCGGCTCCGTGGTAACCGAGCGCTGCGCTGAGTTGTCCCCAGCGGCGGGCGGACGGAAGATCGAAGAGCAGAACTCGGTCGCCATAGACGGTCAGAACTTGGTCGAGCCAGTTCGCGAGCATTGCGGCAAAATTCGGGTCCTTGCCGCGCTGCAAAGCGATCCCGCGTTCGATCTCGCCAATGCTGATGACGCTGAGGAAAAGATCACTGCTCCGTTGGCGACCGATCCAGTTCTCAACGTTAGCATCACGCCGCCGCTTGGCTAGCGCCGAGAGAACGTCGGTATCGATCAGGAACATCAGAACTCGACGCCACGCGGCATAGCCTTGAGGCGATCGAACTCAAGCTTGCCCTGTGGCATTGCGAGCAATAGCTCGGAAAAACTCGGTGCTTTCAGTTGCTGCAGCTTGCGCAAACGCTCGTATTCGTCGGCGGCAACAACGACCACAGCCGGCTTACCATGCTTGGTCACGGTTTGCGGTTTTTGTCGCGCGGCTTCGACCACTTCACTGAACCGGTTTTTGGCATCCTGGACCGACCAAGTGCGGCGAGTCACGATAATCTCTCCTAGCTAGAATTTCTAGCTATAATATATCGCGCCGAGAAAGTGAACGCAAGCATGTTCAACCTATCGCATGTGGCTTCCATGATGTTCGGGACGCCGCTGATGATTGCGCGCCATTCTTGAGGTGATCCTCGGCGTGCCGGTTCCGCGTTTCAGGGACCGCCGCCGAACCAATCGATCCTGAACCCCATCCGCCGCCACTTCGCGTTTCAGGAAACGGCCGGGATGTGCAAGCGGAACCATCTCATTTGTACAAAGAAGGCGTCTGGAACAGATCGACGACGTCGATATCCATCGGTGTGAAATGGCGCTCATTGCGAGAGAGGATTTTCAGGTCATGGTGACGTGCCGTCGCACCAATCGCAACATCGGCAAAACCAGGAGAATGATCACGACCGCGGGTCAAATCGACCCGTGCACCGTGCAGCACCGTTCGTAGCCAAGCTGACAGATTGGACGCTTTTCGCTTCGCGACTCACGTTTTGCTTTGGCAATACCTTCAGCGATTTCTGCAATCGCCACCGCGGAAAGGAAAAGGTCGGGCGAATGCATATCCATCCACTTGATTAGCTCGGCGCGCTTCACGGCGGCAGTGGGCGCAATGGCCGAGATGACGTTTATATCGTCCAGATAACGCGTCACAACCCTGTATCACGCATCGGCGCACGGTTGCGCTCCGGCAAATCCCTGGCTCAAGCGGAGCCGACATTAGAAGGCGGCCGAATGAAGGCACATGGGATACCGTTCCCAATCGGCAAAGCCAAGCACGACCACCTTCGGGCTTGCCGTGTCGAGTGATGACGGACGGTTTCCCTCGTGCCGCCTGATCGACCAGCGCCGACAAGTTTGCCTTGGCATCCTTCAATTGAATCTTGCGAATCTTGCGCATAACGCCCTAAATATGACCACAGTAGTCATACTGGCACGAGCGGCATAGGAATGGTGCCCTCGCCTAAGCTATAATGCAGATAACTCGCCGCTTTCGTTAGAGAAGCCGATGGCGCAGTTCTTCATCTCTAATGAAATCGCCGAAATCCGATAACGTCTTGCCGCGCTGAAGACGACAAGGCCAGAATGCAAGCGAGACTGCATGAGCTTTGCGTTGCGGATTCAAGAAATGGCGGCGCCCCTGATCCTGTCGCCGAAGGATAAAAGATCGTCACCCAGGAATCGACTGCAGATGAGAAGGTGGCGTCGTTTCGCAGCCTGTTTCGAGGACGAGAGGACGTTCTTCCGCGCTGTTGGAGCAACGTCAAGACCGGCCGATCTGGTTACGCACCCGTTTGCGACCATGAGTGGGTTGTGATGACGTTCGTCGGCCACGCCTCGGTGCAGATGACCATGGAGCGTTGCGGCCACCTGCTCCCCACGCCCGATCATCACCGGTAGGCGATGACCAGTGTCGAGGCGCGGTTATTCGGATGAAAATACCCGGTGAGGGTGCTTCCTCATCCGCCTGTCTTAGGCACGAACCGCACGCCGGGCAGGTTCTCGAAATGTCTGTCGCAGGTCAAGAGCTCGGCGCCATGCGCCAGATCGGTCGCATAAACGATGGCGTCCGCCGTAGCCAGTCTGTGCTTAGACCAGCGCGCAGTTCCGCCGCCGACGAAGCGATGACGATGCCGAGATCAGCAACGACGCACGTTTCGGTGAAGGCAATTACCCGGTCGGCCTTGTCCTCGCTAACCTCGCACGTCAGCCATCTCGTCAATTCGAGTTGTACCAGGGTCGGCGCCAGCCATTACGCGCGGCCCGGCAATTCAACGGAGCGCGCCGCCTGTCGTAATCGGCAGGACGACCGGCACGCCGGTCAGCCGATTGAACTTGGCGGGCGAAATCACCAGCACCGGGCGATGGCCCTGTTGCTCGTGGCCGGCGGTCGGATCGAGCGAGACAATATAGATGTCGCCGCATAGATGTCGCCGCGCTCCATCAGATGAGCTCGCGGCCAATAGGCCCGCCAGATGTCCACTCGCGGTCTTCGCGCGAGCGCTTTGCAAACGGCTTGTACTGCGCAAGGAGTTCATCGAGCGAGTAGCGGCGCCGCTTCTTCGGGTCGTTCACGAGCCGGCCTGACTTTATCGAAAGCGCGACCGCCGCGTCCGGGGCAAGATCGAGTGCTTCCAGTATGGGTTTGGGGATCGCGAGCATCACCGATCCGCCAACCTTCCGAAGCCGCACAGCATGGGGCATGGCAATCATCCTTTGTTGTTATATTGGAATATAACGGGAGCGCACCCCGGACTGGCAAGCAGTCCTGGTGGTCGTGGCGCTGAGCCGGGCCCTGCCGCGGTAACCTGCGCAGCCCTCCTCGCCGAAGCGTCCTCGTGGATCGGGACGCCCTAACGCCATCGGGCCTCGCTCAAGGGTGCGGGCTGCGCGACTGCCTCGGTCTCATCCGCGGCGTCTACCGCACCTTCTATGGACCGGAGAGGGAGCCGATCGCGCCTTATTCGCCTAGCTGGTACATCAGCAAACGACGACCTGCTTGCGACCCTATGCGCCGCGATGCGCGGGCGGCAACATAACCACTATAGCATTTACGTGAAATTCGAATCCGACAATTAGGAGTCAACGACCCGGTGATTAGGGATTACGCCTCGCAGTAATTAGGACCGACTGGTAACCTGCATGGCGGACTCCTCTCCTTCTGGCGAAATTCATCGATGATGACGCTATGGTATATCGATGCCGGTAAGCATAGAGAGTTGCCGTGCTGCAATCAGATGACAGTCGAGCGTCAATCAAGATGAGAGAGCTTCGCTGTGCTCATCATGACGAAGGGATGGCGTAGCCTAATCGGAGCGACGCGCTTTGATCCGGAAGTCTTAAGCGGCAAGCCCAGGACGATGTCGGTATAAGGTACGCGCGGCGCGAACTGGCGTCCGCCTCGTTTTTCAAACCGCATAAGGCCATAGCGCTCCATCGTCCGCAGTGTGCGCGAAAGATTGGACGTTGCACCGCCCGTCTTCTCCGCCAGATCTTTCATCGAATCCGGTTCGGTTTCGGCACCCGATCTCCGTGATCGTTCCGTTCCTCATCGCCGCTTTGAGAGGCTTGTCATCATGAACGAGCATCTCGTCCGTGAGCCTGCGAAAGGGGCATCAGAGCATATCTGCAATTCTTTAATTATGGCGGACCAAGCATTCCTCGTCCCACATCCCACGATCTACCAATCACGCCGCGTTAGCCGGCCGCACTCGTTTCGCAATTTCCGCGCCCTTCACTCGCTCCACCACGGCGATGTCATACTGGCTCTGCAGGTCAAGCCAGAACTGCGCCGCATTTCCGAAATAGCGCGCCAGCCGCAGAGCGGTGTCGGCGGTGATAGCGCGGTGGCCATTCAGAATATCGGTGATACGTCCCGACGGCACCCCAAGATCAAGCGCAAGACGGTTGGCGCTCAGATCACGCGTCGCCATTTCGCGTTTCAGGAAGCGGCCGGGATGTGCGAGCGGAGTCATGGCATTCACCCTTTGTGATAATCGACAATCTCGACGTTGAAGACGTCGCCCTTGCTGAACGTGAAGCAGATGCGCCAGCGCGCATTCACCGTCATCGCCCACTGCCCCCTCCGGTCGCCCTTGAGCTTGTGCAGGCCGACGCTCTTGAGCGGGCTGAGATCGTCCAGCGACTTTGCGACATTCAGCGCAAGCAGCAGATCGGCGGCATGGTCGAAATCGAGGCTACGGAACTGGTTAGGCCGCTCGCCGTCCCAGACCTTGCGTGTCGCCGCATCCCGCCACGACCGGATCATGGCAATAATATACTACGTATGACGTAGTACTGCAAGCGAGCGGATGGATTAAGCGTAGCAACCCATCGTCCGCATAACAAGGCGGGTTTCGCGTCGATTTACGGCGGAGTCATTGACACCAATCCGTTATCCCAATGCTGATCGGCAGCGGATCAAAGACACAGGTAGTAAACTCCGCCCGTCTGATAATGGACGAATCTAAGGAGCTTCCAGTCCGGCAGGGTTGGTCGATGGATGCAGAAAGAGCGATATGCCTCCGTTGTCGCGCTGTGGCGGGCAAAGGGAACAAGGCGATGAACCAAAACCGGCCGCAGGATTACACCAGCTCCAGCCTAAGCGACCGGCCGACCATTCGCGCGGCGCGTTGCAGCGTGTTCAGCGTGACGTTGCCGTCCTTCGGATCGAGAAGCCGCCCCACCTGGCTGCGGCTGGTCTTCATGCGTTGGGCGAGACCGCTGCGCGATATTTTCTTGGCCTTCATCGCCTGCATAATCTGCCAAGCTAGCGCCTCCTTGATGGCAACGGCTTCAAACTCTTCTCGCTTTCCATCTTCAGCGAGGTAATCGTCGAGCGCTGTCAGTTTCTTCGGCGAGCGCAGCCTTTTTGCTTTCTTGGCCACTATCGTCACTCCTTATCGTTCAAATTCACGTTTGCGTTTCCGCGCGAGGTCCAAATCCGCATCGGGCGTCTTCTGGCTCTTCTTGATGAAACCATGAAGCGCCACAATGTGCCCCTCGTGCAGGCTGAACAGGACGCGCGCAATCCGATTACTCGCCAGATCGCAGCGCACTTCCCACAGGCCGCCACCCAAGGAACGGCAGAGCGGCATACCAATCGGCCAGCCGTACTGAATGCGCATCAGGTCCAGGCCGATTACGTTCCGGTCCTCCACCGGCAAGTCGCGCAACCAGTCCCGGACGACCTCGGAGCCGCCGCGCGTCCGATAAAAAACGAGGGGTATCTTGCGCGGCCTATTAGCTGACATCCTTAACCTATACATTGTTCATGTATCATATAATGTCCGGTATCGGCAAACAAATAAACGACGGCTTAAGCGTACCCGATTCATTGCCGCCATCATGCAATCAATGGGTACAAGATAAATTGGGCTCTCCCTAGCGCGGGTTGTCCCCCGATGGGGGCAAGTTCATTTCCAAGTTGGGCTTGCTCGCGCCGGAATTGACCGTTTGATTTCTCCCACGCCACTCGTCCCAAAGTCCTTTAGCAACAGCGAGAGCGTCAATATCGAGGTCCTCCCACCACGCCACTTCGTTACCGGTGTCATGGAGCTGCCGATGATGGGTGCGACACAGCGGGACGGTGAATTCGTCGCTGACTTTCATGCCTAGCGTTCGCGGTTGAGCGAATTGCAGGTGATGGGGGTCGGAGGGCTGACGCCCGCACACAAGACACGGTTGTGAGGCGACGAATCTCAGGTGGCCTTTGTCCCGGATTCTTTTCGGCTCACCCAGCGTAAATACGCTCTTGTCGATACGGGTGGACGTTGGTTCCGCAGGCACGAGGGAGGCCTCATGTGGCACTGTCCCTTGTTTGTCTGGCCCGGGGGGACGGTGGCGCTGCTCATCTGTTTGTTTATCGGGCTGCCGGTGATGTGCGTTCTGCGCCGCCGCCCGAATTGGTCTTTGACGGCGACCGTAATAGGTCGACGGCCGCGGAATAGGCGTTGTATCGTCGGGGTGGAAACCGACGCGGGGTGTAGCCGGCACTAAGCCGGCGACATTGCGATCGGCCTTTCTTTTGCTGTCCCGGTAGAGATCAAGGCCAAACGGTTTTCCAAAGGTCGCGAGCGCACGTTTTGTTGCATCGGTTTCCGCCGCTTTGAGTGCAAGATCATGAACCTCGCCGGCAGAAATGCCGTGACCCTCGCCAGTGCCGTGCCCGTCGCGGATGACGGTCGAGCCGTCCGCTTGCACCGTAATGCGGACCTTGGCGACATAGACGGCAAGGAACGTACCCCTGTTTTCCCGGGCCAGGACGCAGCGGGTTTCGGCGGTCTCGCGATTCCATCCATCGAAGCCGAATATTCGATTGGCCTCCGCGATCGCGTGCCAAGCCTCGATGTAGGAAAGCCCCCGGCCGCTGGTTTCGCGGGTACGGATGTGGCGGTCGTCCAAATTACGATGCAGTGCCGCCAACTGCTTTGCCGAGAATCCCATCACCGCGTCCTCACGCTCAGAACCGGCTCGGGGTTGGAGAGCGTGACCCCGGTAATTTCAGCGCCCTCCTTGAGCTCGCAGGCGAGCGCCTGCCGGTTTAACCGCGGCTCGCGCGGCTCCCAATAGATGCTGGGGATCGCTGCCTCATCGATGACCATCAGGGCGGGGGTACCGGGCCGTAGGGAAGCGGTAAAATCAGGGGCGGTGAGCTTCTTCAGGTCAAGCTCAATCATCACGTCCTTGGCGATCTGACGGCGTTTGGAGGCCCGGTCCCGGAGGCGTTCCAGTCGACCTTCCATTTCAGCGATGCGAGTTTTTAAGCCGTTGACGAGCGCCTCGTCCTCCAGGGCGGAACGCAAGATGGCGGTCACTATTTCGTGGAGGTCGGTCAGGCCCTCGACCGTGTCAGCGAGCGTAAGGTCGTCGATTTCGGGGTCCTCGGCACGGATACGGTCGCGGACGGCGCGGTAATGCAAGGCAGAAAACGTGAGCTGGTCCATAGATTTAACTCCTCCTGCTCGATAACGATTAATAATCACTCGATTTCGAGCCATTGTCAACTTATATCGAATCGGAAATACTTACAGACGTATGCTGCAGGCAGGACAAATACGCGCGGCCCGAGCCCTTCTGGGCTGGCGACAGGAGGATTTGGCTAAAGCTGCCAAAGTCGGCCTTGCCACCCTTGCCCGGATCGAGCAGCGGGAGGGCCGAGTTCAGGGCAACGTCTCAACCATAGTGCGCATCCAGGAGGCGCTGGAAAAGGCAGGGATCCGCTTCTTGGAGGACGAGGTCGAGGGTTATGGTGTTCGGCTCAAGCGCTGAGCGCGCCAACTGCGCTCGATCACAAGATGATCGAGGAGGCCGCAAAAGAGCAACAAGATTACTCGCTATTTGTTTCGACTTCCGGGCACGGCAGAGCATCCATGGGTCGAAAGGGCGCTCATCATGGATCCTCATATCGTCGAGGACATGCTCAACATGCACATCGGCGAGATGCGGCAGCGCCTCGAGCGTGCGGCCGGTATTGTCAAGGCTGCCGAGACGTGTGCCGCGGGTGGCAATCTGGAGAAAGCTATCGAGATCGCGCTCGATATTGAACCTCTCATCTACGAGGTCAGCACGTTGCTAAACGCAGCCAGCCTGATGCATCACCTAAAGAGGCCCTGAGAACCAGCGCAAGTCCGTTCGCTAATTGAGATAGCAAGCTCGGACCGCAACCCTAACCTTGGCTCTGACGGATCAGCGACCTTAGCAGCTTGAGGGGGTCCACGCCGATGGCGTTTGCAATCGCTACAAACTCCACGACGTCGAGGCGGCGCTCGCCGCTTTCGTATTTTGCGACGAACGATTGCGGCCGCCGTAAACGTTGAGCTAATTCGGATTGCGTTAATCCCGCTTGCTTGCGCGCCTTAACCATCAAGGCGCAAAAGACGAACTGTTCGTCCGTGTGAGCAGATTTCCGCAAGCCGCGCGCCATAATCGCGGCAAGCTGATCCTATTCCTGGATAATCCCAAAATCGGATTTTCAGCAATCATTTAAATGACTTCGGCGCCATAATTCGGGCTGCGCCAGATTCTGCATCTGGTAATTATCCTATTATCGGATTATTCTAAAAGTGCATTTTCTAGATTATGAAAGCCGCCGAAATAGTTTGCTGTTCCGGCTGGCAGAGTGAAAGCGATGTTTGGGCTCTGGAACCGCCGAAAAGCCTACCGAGAGGAGGTTCGCTGCAAAGCCGCAGCCCTCATCGAGGCGCACGGCGACGCGGCCTACGAATTCGCGCGATCGCGCCGTATTGCAACCCTTCAGCAAGGCGATCTCGTTGCACACCAATTCTGGAGCGCCATCGCCCGCATGATTGCACTACGCACCGGGCGGGAGGTCGGCGTAGATACGGCAACGCGTTACACGAGTGTTTCATGCGAGCATCTTGCGGTCGGCCGCAGGCGGATCAGCTCTCAATAGAGACCCCGCCACTGCAAGACTTCCTCCCCGCTCGGGATTACCCCTGAATGGCGCGGGTCATCCGCCTCGCCGAAATCAAACGAAAAATAATTTTCCTCCTGATTGGTCCGCCAGATCAAGAATTGCGACAAGCAATCCACTTGGTCATCGTGGCGCCCCTTAGGAAAGGCGAGATATTCCATTAGAAACTCGGCAAGCCATGGGGCGGATTTCGGAATGAATAAAGAGCCCGCCTCAAGCTTGGGTGTCTGTCCATACATGCGGGTGGCCTTGTCAGCCGTGGGCTTCATGGCAATCACGCCCTGCAACCCAGCCCTGCGCACCGTTTGGATGAGGGAGGTCCCTGATGCGCTATCCTCGATCAAAATTGCATCGGCCTTGGCCTTTTGGGCCTGCGACATGACCAGCTTGGCCAGATCAGGGAATTCCGGCCGGTCGCGATAAAGATCGGTCAGATAGTATTGATTCTTGTTCCTGACCAGGAAGGTCAGGCACACCGAATAGTCGCTGGTGTCGGTTGCCTTCATCGCCGTGTCCCAGCTCTGCACGATCTGATCGCCGGGCTGCGAGACTGGAGCGATCTCATAGTTTTGTAGCCAGGAGCGCTTGAGGAGATTGCCGGTATCCGGCAAGGGTGCCTGGAGATACTGCGCATTGAAGGTATCCGCTCCGAGTTGCCGCTTGATCTGCTCAAGAATAGTCAACGGCTCCCTGGCTTCGTGCAGCACCTCGTCTTTGCGCCAAAGGTGGAATTGTCCTTCCGCAACCGCGATCTCCTGATCGTCCGGCGCAACAGCCGGAAGGCAGAGAAGCGTCCAGCCTTGCTCTTCCAACAGATGACCGGTCAAATCCTCCGGGTGCAGCCGTTGCATGATGACAATGATCGCCCCGGTCTTTTTGTTGTCGAGCCGCGACAGCAATGTGGTTGAAAACCAACTATTGACCCGCTCACGACTGCTCTTGGAATAAGATTCCGCGGCGCTCAGCGGATCATCAATGAGGATGATGTCGCCGCCACGGCCCGTCAACGTTCCGCCCACCGATGTTGCGAAACGAAATCCGCCCTCTTGGGTCTGAACCTCATTTTCGGTATTCTTAAACGGTACGCCGCGGCCAAAAACCCGGCCGTACCAGTCCGAATCCAGCACGCGGCGAAAATCCGACGCATGCTTGGCGGCAAGCTCTTGCGAATAGCTTGCGCAGATAAACTTCAAGGTCGGACATCTGCCCAGGCAATAGGCCGGGAAAGCGACGGAGCCGATGTGAGATTTCAGCGACCGCGGAGGCATGTTGATGATGAGACGCGTGATTCTGCCAAGCCTGACCTGCTCCAAATAATGGCAGATCGCGTCGATATGCCAGTTGGGCTCCCAGGTGGCGCCTGGGTTAAGTTCGACAAAGCTCTTGTGAGCGAACGACTGAAAATCCGATCGGAGCACAGCGTCGAATTCTGCCCGCGCTATCGCCCGCGTCATTCGTCGACCTTAGTGACGGACATGCGCCGGCGCAGGAAATCGGCCAAAATGCGTTCATCGTTCTGGGAGAGGAAAGGTGCCTCAGGCGGCTTGGCATTTGCTGGCGCAAGCTTCGAAAGCATGTTGATGATCGCCGTCGCAGCCCTCACATCGCCACGCAAGGCCTTATTGTAAAGGCTCAAGAGTAGCGCCTCCTGACGGCTGATCCGCCGTTCCTTCCCATCCTCGCGAATGGAGACGCGGCGACCTAGAATATCCTTGAGATCGGTGCCTAGATTGCGCGTACCTTTGGGCCGGCCGCGCGGATTGCCGGATTGTCCTGGCTTAAACTGATGCGCTTTGGGTGGACGCTTGGGGCCAACCTTCTCGGTCTCGTTCATGTGTTTCGTGCCTTAATATTGGCGCTACTGCTCTGGGAGTTCGGTCGTCATAGCAACAGATGACGCCTCGCATTCCGCAAAAGTCATGCCACTGTGGGCGCAGATAGCCTGATTGCCTGTGAATACCTGCCAACGTCGCACGATGATATCGACATAAACGGGATCAAGCTCGATTGCGGCGGCGCATCGTTTTGTCTTCTCTGCTGCGATGACGGTCGTCCCTGATCCTGCAAACGGGTCAAGCACGATATCTCGCCGTTTCGAACAATCCTGAATGGCATCGGCAACGAGAGCAACGGGTTTTACTGTGGGATGCGAGGCGAGAAGTGCATCGCGTTCCCTGCCAAAACTGTTTATGCCTTGATAATCCCAGACATTTGTGCGGGATCGTCCATGAGCGCCGAGTTCAATGTTGTTGATGTGCAGACCATTCCCGCTCTTGAAGACGAAAACAAATTCGTGCTGCGAACGATAGAACGAGCCCATTCCGGCGTTGGTCTTTCGCCATACGCAGATGTTCTTCAGCTCCGAATAGACCGCCATTCCAGCCGTCATGACTTCTTGGACATGCCGCCAGTCCATGCACACAAAGTGGATTGCGCCATCCGTGGTGAAAGCGACCAGCTGTTCGAAAGCCTTGCCCAAAAACACCGTGTAATCGGCTTTATTCATTTCGCCAGAAGCCATCGGAAATTCACGATGCTTGACCGCGCCCAAGCCACCGACATGCCCGTCAACACGAACATTATAGGGAGGGTCCGCGAACACCAGTTGAGCCCGCTCCTTTCTAAGCAGGGCATGATATGACGCTGGCTGCAATGCGTCACCGCAATAGACGCGATGGTCGCCGAGCCGCCATAGGCTGCCCGGTTTCGAGACCGATCTCTGGTCAGGTGATATTTGTGGAAGTCCATCATCGGCGGCATCGGTCGCAGCCGATAAATTCAGGATGATATCGAGTTCCGGTGTTTCGAAGCCGATGGCCGAGAAGTCGAAATCGATATCGCACTCGGTCAAGAACTGAAGTTCCTTTTTAAGCAGCGCCTCATCCCACAACGCAAGCTCTGCCAACCGATTATCGGCTATCATGAATGCCCGCTTCTGGACCTCGCTCAAGTGATCAACGCGAATTACTGGTACGATCGTCATTCCGACCTGCTGCGCCGCCTCGACTCGAGCATGCCCGCAAAGAAGAATATCCGCTTGGTCGACAACAACGGGAGCTAAAAATCCGAATTTGCGGATGCTCTGGGCGAGTTTTTCGATCTGTTTTGGCTTGTGCTCACGCGCATTATTCTTGTTTCTTACGATCCGGCTGAGAGGCACTGATTCGACTACGAGCGTCGGCGAAATGCAGCCCTGGCTTGCCATCTAATTATCCTCGAAATTGTCCTCACAGAGAACGTATCTATCGACCCGGTAACAGGAACGGAGGCTCGAAAACGCTCTGATCCCCTCTGGTTGGGCGCGATTTCGAATGTGCTCACGCAGCTCCGCTTGGGCGCCAAGAAGGCACACAGGGGCACGGGCCCTGAGCGTCGTGTCATTATGGGCCGCAACACGGTGCCGTAGCTTCGACGTGACGGATCTGACGTACGGCCACACCGGTTCCAACTTGCCGCGACGCATTGGGAAACTCGGGGGGCTTCCCGCGAATTGCGGTCTGCTGTCACGTTGGGGAAAGACTGATGGTGAGCCTTCAGAAATGCCCTTGAAATTTCCGAAAGACGCAGATTGACATTTGGTAGAAATTCTACCCTATAATGGTAGAAAGGTAGAAATTATGACCATGAACATCAAGAACCGTGAGGCCTATCGGCTTACGAAAGAGCTTTCCAAGCTAACTGGTGAGAGCTTGACGACAGCTGTCACCGAATCGGTGCGGGAACGGCTGGATCGCATACGTCGCGAACGAAACGGTGATCTTTCGGCGCGCTTGCTTGAAATTGGCCACGACTGCGCCGCCCATCTCAAAGAGCCTTTCCGCACCATCGATCACGGGGACATGCTCTATGATGATCGTGGGCTGCCGCAATGATTATCGATGCATCGGCCATTATTGCAATCTTGCGCGATGAGCCTGATGCCGCTTTCTTCGCTCGCAAAATCGCCGACGCAACGAACCGACGGGTAAGCGCGGTTAATTTTGTTGAGGCCACAATTGTCATCGATGCGAGCCGCAATCCTATTGCAAGTCGACGCTTCGATGATCTCCTCGGAGAGGCAGGTGTCTCCATCGAGCCCGTGACAGGACGTCAAGCCATTATCGCAAGAGAGGCATATCGGGATTTCGGAAAAGGCAGCGGCCATCCAGCGAAATTAAACTTCGGTAATTGTTTCGCGTATGCGCTGGCCAAAGACATGAACGAGCCACTTCTGTGCAAAGGCAGTGAATTTACACACACCGATATTATGAGCATCGTCTCGTCGTAAACGCTGGCGAAATCGAAATATCAATTCGGGGTTACGCCAGCAATTCATTTCAGCAATTCTTTTGCTCGACTATTATTTTCGGCAGGCAATTATGTCCGTCGCTTTCAAAACCACACGCCTTGTGCCTTCAGTAGCAACTGGCAGGTCCGACTGGATACCGCGCTCCCCTGCCTTTCTCATAAAGGATGGAATGCAATCGTTATATTTCGTCGAGACGATGGAAAAGGATATCAGAGCAGCGCCTCGCGAACCGCGGCGATGATGCGATCCTGCGTCGGCTCGTCGAGATAGGCATGCATCGGCAGGCTGATGACCTGACCGACGATGGCATCCGTTACCGGCAGTCCGCCTTCGGCGGTCGGGAAATGCCTGTAGGCGACCTGGCCATGCAGCGGAATGGGATAATAGATCGCGGTTGGGATGCCCTGCGCCTTCAGTGTCTCGGCCAGCGCATCGCGGCGGCCGGCCGGCAGCCGGATCGTATATTGCGCCCAGACCGACGTGTAACCCTTCGGCACCTGTGGCACGGTCGCGACATCGGCGAGCGCCTGCGAATAGCGCTGTGCCACCTTGTTGCGGGCGACGATCTCGTCCGCGAAAATCTTCAGCTTCTCGATCAGCACGGCGGCCTGGATCGTATCCAGCCGCGCCGTCAATCCAATGCGGATATTGTCGTACTTGTCCTTGCCCTGACCGTGGATGCGCACGCTCTTAAGCCGTTCGACAAGCGCCTCGTCGTCGGTCAACACCGCTCCGCCGTCACCGTAGCAGCCGAGCGGCTTGGCGGGAAAGAAGCTCGTCGCGGTCGCGTGCCCCAGGGTGCCGATCTTGCGTCCCTTAAAGGTTGCGCCGAAACCCTGGGCAGCATCGTCGAGCACGAAAAGCCCTTCGTCGCCGGCCACGCCGGCCACGGCGCCATGATCGGCCGGCAAGCCGAACAGATCGATCGGAATGACGGCTTTCGGCCGCAGGCCCATTTTCCTCGCAGTAGCGACAGCCCGCTTCAAGCTCTGCGCATCGATATTGAAAGTGTCGGCGTGCACGTCGACAAAAACCGGCGTCGCGCCGAGCAAAGCCGCCGCCTCGGCGGTCGCGCAGAACGTGAAGGAAGGACAGAACACCGCGTCGCCGGGACCGACCGCTTCCGCCATCAGCGTCATCACCAGAGCGTCGGTCCCGCTCGCGCAGGACACCACATGCTTCGCACCGCAGAAGGCGGCAAGCTTCTGCTCGAACTCGAAGACCTCCGGCCCCATCAAAAACTGGCAATGCCCAAGAACACGTCCGACCGCGGCGTCGATCGCGTCCCCGAGCCTGCGGCGCTGCGCGGCAACGTCAATGAAGGGAATGGGCGCGTTTTCGATACGGGCGTGCTGGTTCATGCGTGTCACGGCTTCCGGGAAATGGATAAAGGTCAGCCCGCGGCCAATCGCGGACCACGCTGGGGTGTTGCGTTCGCCGGTTGACGGCCTTCGAGGCAGCGCATCGCGATCGCAAGACTCTCGACCCCCTCCTCGCCGGTCACGGCGGGCGGTGTGCCGGTCTTGATGGCGCGCGCGAACGCCATCAGCTCGGCACGCAGGGGCTCGTCGTGCCCGACCGAAAGATGGCGCATCGAATAGCTGCCGTCCGGCTGGAAGCCGAAGCACTCGGTCACCTGCCGTGTCAGAAGATCGCCGATCAGATACTTGCGGCGGGTGGCAACATGCACGGTGCGCGCCTTGAAGGGCGTCAGCCAGTTGGTATTGATATGCGCCAGCACCCCGGACGCGGTGCGGAATTGCAGCAGCGCGATATCCTCGCGCTCCGCCACCGCGCTCGACAATTGTGGCTGCACCTCGACAATCTCCGAATCGGTGAACCAGCGGATCAGGTCGATATCGTGCACGGCGAGATCGATCACGACGCCGACATTCGACATGCGCGGCGGGAACGGGCCGACGCGCGTGATGGCGATCGACAGAATGTCTTCGTTCTCGATCGCGGTCTTGATCGCCTGTACCGCCGGATTGAAGCGTTCGACATGGCCGACCATCAGCGTCACGCCGGCGCGGCGCGCCGCGGCGATGATCGCCTGCCCCTCTTCGACATTGGAAGCGATCGGCTTCTCGACCAGAACATGCACGCCGCGCGCGATGCATTTGAGCGCGATGTCGTGATGCAGGTGAGTGGGCGCGGCGATGGTGACGGCCTGCGGGTTGAGTTCGAGCAGCGACTCGAATTCTTCCATCGTCGGACACCCCAGAACGCGGGTGACCAGATCGCGCTGCTGCGGGTTGGGATCCGCGACCCCGACGAGCTGGATGTCGGGGAGTCCGGCCAGAACGCGGGCATGGTTGGCGCCCATGATGCCCGCGCCGATTACGCCCACGCGCAGAGGCTCTGCGCCGTCCCTCACCGCCCGCACCATGTCCGACGCGATCCCCAAAACCTCAACCGCACGCTCACCACCTAGCACGCCCCGGGCGCGGCTGGCGACGCCCCCCGGTTTATCCACACGAACACGTTTTTATTCAAAGCGTTACAGAGGGCAAGGCGATCGACCGGCCATCCTTAACGGACCCGGGCGTTCGAACCGAATTGCGCGCTTATTCCGCGGCCTTGACCGCATTCGGCAGGTCGAGCGTGAGCCCGGCGGCAAGCGCATCCTCGCGAAATGCCCTGACCGCATCGAGGGACAGGCCGGTTCCGTCCTTTGTGCCCAGGGCCGGCAGCTTTTTGAGTACGTCGGCCGGGGCCGTGATGATGTGGCAGCCCAGCCGGTCGGCCTCGATCACGTTGAAGACTTCCCGGGTCGAAGCCCAGATGATTTCGACATTGGGCGTCGCACGCGCGCGCGCGACCGCGTCCCGCATCAGCGGCGCATAATCGACACCGAAATCGGCGAGCCGGCCGGCGAACACCGACACGCAGGCGGGCGCCCCGCCCGTGAGCGCTTCGACCGCGTTCGCGACCTGCCCGGCGGTGAAGATCGCCGTCATGTTGACCTTGACCCCTTCGCCCGAAAGAGCCCGCACGGCCTCGAACAACGGTTCGCCACGGGTCGTCGAGACAGGGAGCTTCACATAGACGTTCGACCCAAAGGTCGCGATCACGCGCGCCTGCGCCACCATCTCGGGGATGTCGTCGGAAAAAACCTCGAAGGAGATGTGGCGGTCCGGCACGGCCGCGACCAGGTCGCGTGCATAAGCCTCATAGTCGCGCACCCCGGCCTTCTTCAGGAGCGAAGGGTTGGTCGTGAAGCCGGCGATCCAGGCGTTCCTGGCCATGTCCACGATCTGCGCCTTGTCGGCGCCGTCGGTGAACAATTTGACTTTGAGGTCTTTCAGCGTGATGGCCATTGTGGTCTCGCTTGGGAAATGGGACGACTCGAAGAGCGCCCGCACGGATGTCTCATATCACGAACGCCGGTAATCGTCCTCAATGCGGATGATGTCATCCTCACCGAGATAACTACCCGTCTGCACCTCGATCAGTTCCAGGTCGATTTTCCCGGGATTTTCGAGGCGGTGCGGCGTTCCGACGGGGATATAGACGGATTCATTTTCCTGCACCATTTTGACCTGGTCGCCGATCGTCACCTTCGCGGTTCCGCGCACCACCACCCAGTGTTCCGAGCGGTGATTGTGATATTGCAGGGACAGCCGCCCGCCCTTTTTCACCACAATGCGCTTGACCTGATAGCGGTCGCCGTTGTCGAGCGACTGATAATTGCCCCACGGCCGGTGCATCTTGATGTGGTCGACAGTCACCGTCGGCGCCACATCCTTCAATTTTTCCACAAGGCGTTTCATGCCGTTGGTGTCGGATCGCTTCGCGATCAGGATCGCGTCCTCGCTCGCGACCACGACAAGATCCTCGACACCGAATAGCGTTACCAGCGCCTTTTCCGACGACGCGTAGGAATTGCGCGTATCAAGGAACAGCGCCGAACCGTGCGAGGAATTCCCGGACGCGTCGCGTGACGACAATTCCCACACCGCGTGCCAGGAGCCGACGTCCGACCAACCATACGAGACCGGCACCACCGCGGCGCGCTTGGTTTTCTCCATCACAGCATAGTCGACCGAATTGGCATTCGCCGACTCGAATGCCTCCTTGTCGAGCGTGACAAAGCCGAGATCGATGCCGGCTTTCTCGACTGCAGCATTGGCGGCGGCGACGGTCTTTGCGTCGAAGGCACGGTACTCGTCGAGGAACACGCCGGCGCGAAAAACGAAATTGCCGGAATTCCAGAGATAGCCCTCGGCGATGTAGTTCTCGGCGGTTTTCGCGTCCGGCTTTTCGACGAAGCGCTCGACCGCGAATACGTCCTTGCCGATGGCAGCCGCTGGGCGGATATAGCCGTATTCGGTCGCCGGGCGATCCGCGCGCACGCCGAAGGTGACGATTTTTCCATCGGCCGCAGCTTCCGCCGCGCTCTTGCAGGCGGCGACAAAGCCCGCAGTGTCGGCCACCACATGATCGGCCGCGAGCGCAACCACGATCGGATTATTGCCGCGCTGGAGCGCAAAGGCCGCTCCTGCCGCGATCGCCGGACCGGAGTCACGCCGCGCCGGCTCAAGGAGGATATCGGCCTCGATCTTCATCTCGGCGAGCTGCTCGGCGACGATAAAGCGATATTGCCCGTTGGTGATCACGATCGGGCGGCCGAATACCGCCGGGTCGGACACGCGCTTGAGCGTCTCCTGGAAGGTCGAGAGCTTGCCGAACAGTGACAGGAATTGCTTCGGCCTGCCCTCGCGCGAGGCCGGCCACAGCCGCGTTCCGGCGCCGCCGCACATGATCAGAGGTATGACCTGCTCAGCCATGTCAGACCTTATGATACTCGCGGAACCACTTGATGAAACGCGCGATGCCGTCCTCGATCGAGGTCGAGGGGCGGAAACCGACATCGCGCATCAGATCGTCGACGTCGGCATAGGTTTCCGGCACGTCGCCAGGCTGGATCGGCAGCAACTCGCGCTTCGCTTTCTTGCCGAGCGCCTGCTCCAGGAGATCGACGACACGTGTCACCTCGACCGGAGAATTGTTGCCGATATTGTAGATGCGCCACGGCGCATTGCTGCGCGACGGATTGGGCGCGGCGCCGGACCAGGCCGGGTCCGGCTCAGCCGGCTTGTTGACGAGCCGCGTGACCGACTCCACGACATCTTCCACATAAGTGAAGTCGCGCCGCATTTTTCCGTAATTGAACAGCGTGATCGGCCTGTCTTCGAGGATCGCTTTCGCGAAGATCCACATCGCCATGTCCGGCCGGCCCCACGGGCCGTAAACCGTGAAGAAGCGCAAGCCCGTCGTCGGCACGCGATAGAGATGCGAATAGGAATGCGCCATCAACTCGTTCGCCTTCTTGCTCGCGGCATAGAGGCTCACCGGGTGATCGACGTTGTCAGAAGTGCGGAACGGCAATTTGGTGTTGGCGCCATAGACCGATGACGACGACGCATAGACGAGATGCCGGCAATCATTGTGCCGCGCGCCCTCGAGCACATTGAGAAAGCCCTGCATGTTGGCGTCGACATAGGCGTGCGGGTCTTTCAGCGAATGGCGCACGCCGGCCTGCGCGGCGAGATGGATCACATGCGGGAATTTGTGCTCGGCAAAGAGCTTCGCAGTGCGGTCGCGGTCGGCAAGGTCGTGACGCAGGAAGCGGAAGTGATTGGATTTCTCGAGATCGGCGACCCGCGCCTCTTTCAGCTTCGGATCGTAATAGGCGCTCATGGAGTCAACGCCGACCACGTCGCGCCCTTCGGCGAGCAGACGCCGCGTCACATGCGAGCCGATAAAGCCCGCCGCACCGGTGACCAGAACGGGTTCACTCATTACAGCCGCCACAATTGAATGCCGTCGGGTTTGCTCTTGCGGTCGAGCACCGATTTCACGTCGAACACGAGCCCATTGCCGTCCTTGAGCATGCGCGCCATCAGCGGCCAGCCGCCCTTGACGAAATCCTCATGCGCGACCGCGAAGATCACGGCATCGGCCGGCTTGAGGTCCGTCATGGTCGTCAAGGAGAGGCCGTATTCATGCTTCGCCTCTTCCGGGATCGCCAGCGGATCCGTCACCTGCACGGTGACACCGGAATCTTTCAGCTCCTGAATGATGTCGACCACCTTGGAATTGCGCGTGTCCGGCACATTTTCCTTGAACGTCAAGCCGAGCACGGTGACGAGCGCGTCCGCCGCGGACCGGTTCTGCTTGAACAGGCCGCGCACGCATTCACGCGCGATGCGAAGCCCGACATCGTCGTTGGTGCGGCGGCCCGAGAGAATGACTTCCGGATGATAGCCGGCCTTCTCGGCGCGATGCGTCAGGTAATAAGGATCGACGCCGATACAGTGGCCGCCGACGAGGCCAGGATAGAATTTCAGGAAATTCCATTTGGTCTGTGCGGCCGCGAGCACGTCGCCGGTATCGATGCCGAGCTGATGGCAGATCGCCGAGAGCTCGTTCATGAAAGCGATGTTGAGATCGCGCTGCGTGTTCTCGATCACCTTGGCGGCTTCCGCGACCTTGATCGACGAGGCGCGATGGACTCCAGCCGTTACAACTGAACCGTAAACATCCGCTACGACATCCAGGGTCTTCGCGTCCTGGCCCGCGACGACCTTCTTGATGGTCTCGAAGCGGTGCTCCCTGTCACCGGGATTGATGCGCTCAGGCGAATAACCGACCGTGAAATCGCCGCCGGCTTTCAGGCCCGACGTCTGCTCCAGCACTGGCACGCAATCTTCCTCGATGCAGCCGGGATAGACGGTCGATTCATAGACCACGATGTCACCACGCTTGAGCGCGCCGCCGACCGAGCGCGAGGCGCCAAGCAGCGCGCGCAGATCCGGCCGGCGCGCCTCATCAATCGGCGTCGGCACGGTGACAATATGAAAGTCCGCTTCCTTCAGGCTCGCGGCATCGCTGGCGTAGCAGAGTGACGGCTGCTTCAGCTCGGCCGGATCGACCTCGCGGGTGCGGTCGTGACCGGCGCGCAATTCCTCGACCCGCTTGGCGTCGATATCAAAGCCGACCACCGGCACGCCGGACCGCGCGAACGCGACCGCAACCGGTAGGCCGACATAGCCGAGGCCGATGACGGCGATCTTGCGTCCGTGTGCCACGAAAAGTCCTTCCCCGCTCGAAAACCGGACTTGTTTAGCCGCGGGGTGCCGCTTGCGGCAATAGCCCCGGTTTCTGGGCCACCCGGCCAGTCAGATGATCGTAAATGGTCACGGTCTGACGCCCGATTTGCACGCTGGAGAACTCGTTTTCGGCCAAGAGGCGCCCGGAAGCCGCGAAGCTCTGCCGCAGTTGCGCGTCGCGGGCCAGTGCCGTGAGCGCGTCGGCGAGGGCCGGCGCGTCGTCCGGCGGCACCAGCAGGGCGTTGAGGCCGGGGCGCGCGATCTCGCGGCAGCCAGGAACATCGGTTGCCACAATGGCGCGCCCGCAGGCTGCGGCCTCCAGGAGGCTGAGCGGCAGCCCCTCCCGTCGCGACGGCAGGACCGCGATATGCGCCTGCGCCCAGACGTTGCTGACGTCGTCCACAAAGCCCAGCACTTCGAGCTTCGGCTGATTCCTCCAGCTTTCGATCTCACCCTCGCCAATTGAGGTCGGATTGGCAGGATCGCGATCGCCCGCGATCAGAAGCCGGATCGCTTCGCCACGCTTGTTGAGCAACGCATGTGCCTCGACCAGCGTGCGCACGCCCTTGTCGTCGAGCAGCCGGCCGACAAAGCCGGCGGTGAGCGGACCGGACGGTTCGGGCAGCGGTTTCAGCCGCTCGGTATCAACGCCTGATCCGGGCACCATGAAAATGCGCTCCGGCGCGATGCCGAGCGATGACATCGCTGCGCGATCGTCGGGATTTTGCACGAGAACCGCGGCTTCCGGTCGCCTGAACAGAAAGCGCAACACGGCTGAGAGCACCGGACGCAGCAGCTTCCCTTTCAGCGTCGCCGATGTGAACCCGAAACCAAGGCCCGCGAGCGCATTGAGCCGCGGAAACGGCATGCCGAGCGCGGCAAGCGATCCGATGATCGCGGGCTGCAGCGCGACGTGATGCACGAGATCAGGCTGCAGCGCGCGATACAGCGACCGTACCTGCCGCACAATGCCGACGAGATCGAGCGGGTTGAAGCTGCCCCGCCGCCAGTCGAGCGCATGCAGATGAAACCCCTCGGCCTCGATCGTAGCGCCCTCGCCGTTCAGATGCGTCGCGACGTGGATCTCGTAACCCGCTGCACGCGCCGCGCGCGCCATCGGCAACCGGTGCGACAGGAAATACCAGTCCTCGGACACGAGGTAGACGATGCGGGGTTCGGCGCGTGGCGGCACGTCTCTCATTCTCGATGTTCCTGCCGCCTGATGGCAGCCAAATCCCGCAATGAATGCCGCGGGTTCCGGGCGCTTCGAAAAACGCTTGACGCCACAACTTCTACATTGTTCCAGTCCCCCGAAACAACGCAGACATCCCCTCTCATCAGCGTCAAAGCGGTCCGCCGATTAACCATGCTCGAAAAGCCCGCCCCACATCGCCCGGCCGCGGCCGTGTCCGCCCCCTCCGTGTCGCGGCGGCGCCGGCTGATCGAATTTGCGATCACGCTGATCGCGGGCACGACGCTGCTCGCGGGGACGCTGTACTTCGTCGACCTCAATGCCGTGATGGAAGGCCTGCGCAAGATCGGCTACGGCGCCGCCATTCTCGCCGGCGTGCTGGCGATCGGCCAGGTCTTCCTTTGCGGCTTCCGCTGGTACCTGGTTTCGCGCCAGACCGGGGCGCCCCTGAAGCTGAGCGACACGACGCTCGGTTATCTGGAAGCGACCTTCGTCAACGCGTTCTTCCCGACGCTCATTGCAAGTGACGGTGCGCGTGTGTTGCGCGCGATCGGCAGCGGCGCGAGCCCGACATACGCATTCGTCGGCGTGGTCACCGACCGCATCGTCGCCTTGTGCGGACTTGCCGTGGCGTCTGCCGCCGGCATCTTTTTTCTGCCTGGCGCGGTGCATAATCCGTTTCTGCTTATGGCTATTGTCGGCATCCTTCCTGCCTTCCTCTGTGGCCTGCTCGTGCTCGACCTGATGGGCCGCTATTTCGTGCGGCTGTCGCATTGGCGGATCGTGAGGCCGTTCCTCGAGCTTGCTTCGTATGTGCGACAGCTGCGCCAGATGCCGAAACTAACATTCATGGTCGTCGGCGTCTCCGTGGCCGGCCACATGTTCTGCGCCGGCGCCTTCTATGTGCTGAGCCAGCAGCTCGGCATCCAGATCGGCTATTGGCCGATGTTCACGCTGGCCGCGACCATTCTCGTTTACGCCGCGGTGCCGATCTCGATCGGCGGCTGGGGCATCCGCGAGGCGGTCACCGCCGCTTTGTTCGGGCTCGTCGGCTACGCGCCGGCAACCGCGGTGGCTTTGTCGATCGCCTTCGGCCTTTTGATGTCGGCGGTCGGCATCGTCTGCGGTGTCACTGCCCTCTTGATCACACTGCAACGTCGCACCGCGCGGCTGAAAGGGGCGCTGCCCTCATGAGCACCGCGGAGAACCTGCCCATGCCCGACGCCGGCGCGAAGCCGCTGAACGCCCGCAAGGCGCAGATCCTCGAGCACGCCAACCGGATCGCCGCCGAACGCGCGCAATGGATCGAGCGCAACCAGGCCTATTACGACGACGACCGCAATTTCATGCGCTTCCTGGTGCCGAAGGGATCGCGCGTGCTCGACCTCGGCTGCGGCACCGGCGAACTTCTGGCCGAGCTCGGGCCCTCGCACGGTGTGGGCGTCGATCTCTCACCCAACATGATTGCGCTGGCGCGCGCCAATCATCCGGGCCTGACATTCCATGTCGGGGACATCGAAAATCCCGCGACGCTCGCCGCCGTTCAGGGCCCGTTCGACT
>WBZO01000374.1_pt1 | contig 100546 bp, 109 predicted proteins | sample 5204261 | NCBI WGS metagenome assembly WBZO01 (sample SAMN12412400, study PRJNA552823) | activated sludge metagenome | isolation source: activated sludge from anammox sidestream of wastewater treatment plant... | place: USA: North Carolina | collected 2017-09 | reverse complement strand
TGTACTTGGGAGAGTATGTTTGGCGATATAATCACAGAAGCGATAGTGATAAGATGAAAGTGAAGCGTATTCTTGAGTTGCTAGAAAGGGAGGTTAGTGGCTAGATTGTCACTATACCCTAAAAAATATTGTATTGCCCAGGTTTTGAAATATTTTTCACTATTGGATTATTGTGGATTGAACCTTATCGGAATTTTTTCCACCAAACTAATCCGACGAAAGAAAAAGTCTGACCGGGATGAGGTCAGGGTTCAAGCCCTGTACTTCATTTCTTCTCTTCAGTTTTCTCGGCTTCTTTCTTCTCTTTCTTATCTTCTCTGCGTCCTTTTACTGCTTTTACTGCAGCAACCTTTCCTAATACTCCCATGTTGTATTCCTCCTGCCCGGTTATCTTGTCGGATTTGGATAGAAAACAGGCACACATGGGTTTTCTTCCTGGGATTATTAATATTTATGTGGTGTTTGGCGGATTCAAGCGATATTTCAATGATCTTTTAAAAGGAGAGAACAATTGAGGGGGTTGTTGTGACCGGGACTAATCAAGAATTCGAAGACTTCAAATCAATCAATGAAACCTGCGATAAGATAGGTTTCTGGTGATTTCCACCAGAAAAGATCTAGATCACCTGGGCTGCCCCATCTTCAATAAATGAGGCACCTATCTGCTGCACATCCTCGTTACCGGGGGCTCCCTGAACAACAAGGGCATTATACCCACTTGTGTAGACTTCTGTGTTCAGTGTCTTCCAATTTTGATATGTGTTCCTGGCTGTCGCGATGGCCGCGTTCATTGCCTCTGTGCTGGTAAATCCGACAACCAGGACCTTTACCGTGGTGGAAGAGGGGAGAGCACCACAGTCAGGGGAGAGCTGGTAGAGGATGGCACTCTGCCCTCCTGGAACATTCACCGGGTAGTTTTCCTGTGTACAGATCTGCAATCCGGCAGCAGCAGCGGCAGACTCGACCATGGGGGATGCGGTGGAAACTGAAGTGTGGGAGCTCGAATCAGGGAGGCTTACCCAGATCAGAATGGGCATAACGCCAATGAAGCAGAGGATGATAATAATCGTGAACGCTTTATTCGAAGATTCAGATTTTTTTGACCCTTGATCTGATTCTGATTTGTTCTTCTTGCTCATGATACACCTGCTAGGCTTAAGCAATGATCTCATTACTGCCAGGTATTGTTTTTTGCCATTCGATCCTGCCAGATAGACCGATTTTGGATCTGCACTACCATCTCTTTTATATAGAAACGTGTAATGCTGTATGAAGAAAGGTGACTTAAACCAATGACTGAAATGACATCAACAACGGGAGTTCCCCACCCCCTCGGGACCTTCTTCCCATGGTGGCTCCTGCTGATACAGGGTATCATTGCCCTTATCCTGGGCATATTCCTGATCATGTACCCGCTCCAGACGCTCATGGTCTTTATCGTCTTCCTTGGCGCCTATTGGTTCGTCAGTGGCATCTTTACGCTATTCAGTGCTGCAGCGGATCCTGCTGATAGAGGGATGAAGATACTCCTTGGTATACTTGGTATTATCCTTGGGCTCCTGATCCTTGCCTATCCATGGTATAGCACCTTTATTGTGCCCTTTATCTTTGTAATCATGATAGGAATTATTGCCCTGATATACGGATTTTATGCCCTTTATGGGGCGTTCACAGGGAAGGGGTGGGGTGTCGGCATACTGGGGCTTCTCTCGATTCTCTTCGGCATCCTCATCCTTGCAAGTCCTGTTGTCTCCACCATCGCGGTACCTTTCGTCTTTGGGATTCTGGGAATTATCTTCGGATTTGCAGCGATTGTCGGTTCATTCTTCCTGAGGTCGTCACAAAAGACGGCCTGACCAAAAAATCTCCCCTTTTGAATGTGATAGTGGTTACCCGAACGAAAAACCTTGGTAACTTTGCTATCCGGCGTTGAAAATTACCCAATTGTTGATAAATCGTAGTATTTCGCCAGTTTTAATGGTCTGAATATCAAACCGACCTGTTATTTTAACCTGATATGCCCCACTTAAAAGTAATGGATCGTAAACTGGCGGGTATCCTTGCTCTGTTGCTTGTAAGCGGTACAGCCCTCACTCTTGCCGCCTATTTCTTTGGAGTATTTCATTTTGACCTGAAAGTTACGGCAGCACTCAGGGGAGCGGATAATCCCGCAGTTGCCACCCTGATGACTGCGGTAAGCTTCCTGGGTGACGGCTGGGTTCCCGTCCTCCTCGTGTTTACCGCTGCTGCGATCTGTGTATGGAAAAAAAGATGGATTGAGGTTGCCTTTATCGTTGCCACACTGAGCAGCGGGATCATTGCAGGAGTGCTGAAGATGCTTGTCAGCCGTCCCCGCCCCCCCAGCTTCATACTGAACCCAGAAGATATCTTCCATTTTTTCAACCAGTTTGCTTATCCAAGCGGGCATGTTCTTTTTTTCGTGACATTCTTCGGATTCACCGGCTACCTCGCATGGAAGTTTTTTTCGGGCTGGTTACGTGGGATCACTCTCTCGATCTGTGCCGCACTGATTCTCCTGATTGGACCATCACGAATCTATCTTGGAGAACACTGGGCAAGCGATGTGATCGGGAGCTATATCATCGGAACCTTCTGGCTGATCATCCTGATCCTCCTGTATCAACTCGTCCTGTATCGGAAATTGATAAAAGAGGGGAACGCATATCCGATTTAAAATAGGGCGATTATAACCATGTACCCCCTTACGTCACTTTTCCAGATTTCGTGATGAAGAGAGCGGGGATGATCATCCCGTGATAGCCTTGTTTATGACCAGGATGAAGAGGGCCATACTGACAACGAGGAGCACTCCCCAACGGAATGGTTTTTACTGATCCCTACAGGACCTCTCCCTCATCGGTAATATCCCGGTGTCGAACTGATGGAGGCATTCCCTGAAAATTTATATCCATACGGTCCGGAATATTGAGTTACAGAGTAAGAATATACCCCAGGTTTTTTCCCGCAGGGATGAGTGTCCGGTAATATCTGATAATGAAAAAGCCGATGATAATTCCGATGATATTCGCGATAACATCTCCGATACTATCGACTATACCATTATTGTATGAGGTCGTTGCGATCATATCGATGACGTATTCGGAAATCTCCCATGTGATCATGAATATGGTAACCAATGCGATTGTAGATATGAGTACGGTCCGCCATTTCAGCGTTGTACCATGGTAATCCAGGACGGCAAAGACAGAGATGATCAGCAGGAAAAGGGCGAGGGCAGAGCAGACATGGGCTATTTTGTCATAAAAGGGGGCGAATTTCCAGTAAAACCTGCTGATTCCTCCGGCAACATGCACGAGAAGGGCGAGTGAGAATAAAGATTTGAATCCTGGCGGAAACCGGACTTTCATCGCATATTCGAAGACAACTGGGAGAAGGGAGAGGGCGAGCGAGGGTATAAGTACATATATGAACCGGAAGGTATCTCCGATAATGAGGGCTTGGAAAGCATAGTAGATAAAGCAGAGTGAGAATAAACCAAGGATTGCGTATTCAATCCTTCGGATAACGAGCAGGTTCATCGATTGCGTATATCAATTATGTACAGGGGTTAAAATAGATAATCATATGACGAATAGTATGGATGATTTTTCGCTGATAACCAATCGATAACCGCTTCATGAGTCTCAATCGTTGGCAAGCTGCACGGTCCGCCGAGAGATTCTTCCGAAGAATCCTTCAGATCACTGACCTTCAGTCTTCACATGTACATGAGGAATTTTCAGGATTTCTCAACGTAAAAGGAGGATTACTTAGTCACCAGTCTACGAAAGGTATATTCAGTACGGTTCATTATCCGGGATTACCTCATGTCCTTTCCATCCATCTCTTCAATCTCACACCATTTATAAACAGCATAATCCCGAGTAAAAGGCCAATAACTCCCAGCACTATCATAAGAAGTCCGACAATTTCAATCGGGTAGGTGAAAATCAGGCCAACGAGGCAAAGGGAGAGGATGGCGATGACAATCCGGCTGACAAATCCTTCGGGAATCGCAGACCGTCCTTTGCGGGCACGCCCAAGGAGAACGATGGCAGTGGCAAGCATCCATAATGCCAGGATTCCTAGGAGACCCATAATCCAAATGGTCAGCGGCAGGTAGAATGCAATGAATCCTGCAAGAATAATAATTATTCCCCTATACAGGGCCGCATCTTCATTGATCCTGAAGGGCTGAACCCTCACCGACTTCATGATGGTGAACATCCCAAGACCGATAATCACAAGGGGGACGAAGAGCCGTGTGATACCTTTGAATGTCAATAATGGGTTTGTGATAACGAAGATTCCAACGAGAATTATAAAAAGGCCGATAAGGACCTGGTCTTTCCATGCCTTCGATTGTTCTTCAAGGATCTTTCCCTCGTCTCCGGTATTTTTTCGTGTAGAAGCAATCAGCGTCCCGAAGGTATCACCGATCATCAGGAGAAGGGGAGCATCGTCAATAAGGTGGAGGATAGGATGGCGTTTTGGGTCATGATTGTCCAGGTGAACCCGCCACTGGGTGGCCGTTTCATGGACGTGATACTGCCCTTTCCGGTAACTCGCAATGGTCCCTGGAGAGGGGACGTTGATCCTGGATACTTCCCATCCCTGATCAAGCGGTTCGGTGACCGTCACTTTTGGTATCTCCACCTCCCACACTCCATGGTGAAGTGGGCCAAGGAACTCATCAAGATTCGACATACAGCGATTTCATTTCCATAAAACGGGTAGGAATATACTCACTCTTAAGGTATGTGAAATGTTGTTGCATTGTTTTCGCCCCCAGAATTCTATGGGGGGGGTAACCGGCTGATGAGATTCCAATAGAGCTGATATGATTCAGCATAGTGTATTCCGTTTTCCCATATTGGGTAGACGTCAGAAAGGCTGCCTCTCAAAGACAAGAAGTTTCTTTTCGTCAAAGTAGGAAAGTGTCAGGGTATTCTGATCAAGAGAAAAACGGGTGGTGTTGTTGAGGAGCTGGAAATATACCTTTTCCATTTCCGTCATTTTTATAGGAGTGGTGCAATTCCTATCTGTCGATCCAATATTGCTGAGAGAGAGAATCTCCCCCTCAAACTGGTATGTTGCATGATATTCATTGCATACAGTACTTCCGCTAATCAGTCCGTCCGGACCGAATGCCAGGGTAATTGTGGTATTGGGTTCGGGTTTGACCATTTTATTTCCAACATTGTAGGAAGTAAGCCTCCAGGATTGACCTGGAGGTGCACGAGTGGGGGATAGAGGAGCAAGACACCCTGCAAAAATGACGATAAGAAAAATACAAAGCATGAGACCAACAAGTCTCGTGAACATCATCAATCTGATAAAATTATTACTAGGTCTAATAATGGTTTTGTTTTCAGACTTGCTTGCTATCGGAACTGTTTTCGAAATCCTGATATTTCTCCTGGCAGTGTATCTCTGGGGAGGGGATGGAAAAGACATGGACTGCTGTGCGGATCCGATTCGATCTTCCATAAACGAAGTGCCAGAGAACAGATGTTCCATATCATCTGATTTGAACAGACCGTTTCCGGGAACAGTACCACGTTGCCCCTAATCCCCAGCTTCACAAAGGTTCACGGAGGAGCGGGCAGGTCATGCAATGCCCCCCGCCGTGTCCTCGGCTGAGTTCTGATCCTTCGCATTCCAGTACTTCTATCCCGGCATCCCTGAAGTTCCGGTTGGTACAGGTATTCCGGTTATAAGCGATCACCACTCCCGGCCTGATGGCGAGAATATTGTTTCCGTCGTCCCATTGCTCCCGTGCAGCCTCGTACTTATCACCCCCGGTGGGGATGATCGTAAGGCGATCGATTCCGAGGGCGTCGGTGACCGCTGCAAGGAAACTTTCCTCCCGTGTGACGGTGAAGAGTGCATGCTCATCACCGGGCCGGAGAGAATACGCTGGCATCCGGTCAACCACGTCAGGAAACACGGTGACGGTATCCTCATCAAGCATGGTAAAAACGGTATCAAGGTGGATGTGTGCCCGGTTATGGCTCATCGGTGCAACGATGATCCGTTCCGCGGCATCGTGGCAGAAGAGTTGCCTGGCTAGCTGCTCGATCATTCGTGGCTGCGTCCGTTCACCCATTCCGAGGAGAACGGTTCTGTTCCCAATCGGCATCAGATCACCCCCCTCCATCGAGGAAAGGCCGAAATGCTCGATCCGGAGTGGACTATCATCACCTGAGGGGGGATAGAAGGTTAAGGGGGGTGAGTCCCGGAACATAGGGTGTCCGCGGTAGATCGCAGCGACATTCATGACCTCGAGGCGTCGTACCGGCCAGAACATCGGGTTAAGGGTGACACCGTCATAGATCCATGAAGAAGAGTCACGGGTAAAGAGGGTGTTGGGAAGCGGGGGAAGGATGAATGAATCCGGCCCAGATGCCGCTGCAGTGAGGGAGAATCGTGAGAGCCCTTCCATGTAGATGCATTCGAGCTCGCCAATGGTAAGGCCCCCAATAAGGTGGCATGCAAGATCGACCGGGGGCATATCATTCAGGCAGATCCGCACTGCATCCAGCGCCGAGATGCCAACGGTCCGCTCGTTTATCACCTGGCCAATCACCCATTCCCGTGTCTTTTCGCCGGCAGCAAGCGACTCGGAAAGGAGTTCCTGGAGGTAGTATACTTTTACGCCCTCGTCCTTCAGGAGGCGGACAAATGCATCATGCTCCTGGATTGCCCGGTCCACCCAGATGACGTCATCAAAGAGGAACTCTTCATGGTTGGCAGGAGTAAGCCGCCGCAGGCTGAGATCGGGGCGATGGACCATCACTTTACGAAGCCTGCCCACTTCGGAATATACTCCATACTCAGGCATGACCCTGTCCTCCCACCGGGTGTACCTGGGTCCCGGATCTCCCGGCAACGATTGCCAGGATGTCTCCCAATGCCCCGATTGCCGCCCGATTCCCGGTCATCCTGACAAACTGGCAGGCGGCTTCCACCTTCGGCCCCATAGATCCGGCCGGAAACTTATACTTGCACAACTCCTCTGGAGTTGTCTCTTCGATCAGCCGGGCTTCCGAAGTCCTCCAGTCAAGGTAAACCCCCTGCACATCGGTCACCATCACAAAGAGATCGGCTGAGATCTCCTGTGCGAGGAGGGCGCTTGCAAGGTCTTTATCGATCACTGCTTCCACTCCGGTAAGAATTTGTCGTTCACCTGGCCTGAACATCACCGGGATACCACCTCCTCCGGCACAGATGACAACTGTCCCTTTCTCAAGCAGCCACTGTATGGGCCGTATCTCAAAGATTCGTTTCGGACGGGGGGATGGGACCACCCTCCGCCAGGAATCTCCGTCCTTTTTAAAAATCCATCCTTTCTCGCGGGAGATCTTTTCAGCCTCGGATCTCTGGTAACCGGGACCCACAAACTTGGATGGATCCAAAAATGCGGGATCAGCAGGATCGACCTCTACCATGGTGAGGAGGGTTGCGAACGGGATGTACTCGGGAAGATTGTTTCCCAGTTCCTGCTCGATCATATAGCCGATCATTCCTTCGGTCTGTGCATCGAGCACGTCAAGAGGGTAGGGGTCGACTGCCGTGTAGCAGGCTGCCTGGAGGGCAAGGAGCCCTACCTGCGGGCCGTTCCCGTGCGAGAGCACGAGCTCGTTTCCGGAAGCCAGGGGGGCGATGGCCAATGCGGCAGCCCTCACATTCTCCCATTGCTTCTCTGCCGTCATCGGCTCACCACGTTTCAGAAGGGCATTTCCGCCAAGGGCTACCACGATCCTCATTCCAGGACTCCTCATACTATCTCATCAGCTTCCATCAAGAAACGTAGCCTGCCTTGTTATCCGGATAGTATTGGAGGGTTCGTTCAATGCCCACATAGATTCCATGGTTTCTAAAGAGAGAAGGATCTATTTAAAGAGAGTGAGGACTGGAAAAAGAGGAGAGAACTGAAGTGACCACCATTCAGAATGGAGGTGCTGGAAGGGCAGAGTCTGGGACTTTTGACGATATCGTGAGAAAAAAAAATTCTCAAGAATTACATCAGGGCCGGTGACGAAGGAAAAGTGCGGCCATGGCAAGGCCTCCAAGGGTGATTACCGCAACGAATCCTCCGGACTGAGTAGGTGCAGGAGAATAGGGAAGGGGAGGGGTGGGAACGGTGGATATGCTGGTTGCAGGAATCACGGTTGTCAGGGTTACTGGAGGGGGGGTGGGCGGAGCGGAGGTTGTGGAGGGAATGCTCTCAGGGAGTTCTTCTTCAGGTTCAGGGGCTTTATCATTTTTTTCAGTAACGATAGTGACTGATCCTTTCTCCACAAGGATATCCACTTCAGCGCTGATATAATCAGTAACGGTGGAAAAGATATCCGGCAGGCCATTTGGACCCGGCGGTCCCCGCTCGGCACGAATAGTATAGGTCCGATCCTTTGTATCTGAGGTTGTCTGCCATCCTATGGTCCGTGAACCAGTGCTGCTCAAAGAGACACGGCCGTAATAGAGGGTCCCATTAACGGGCGACAGCGGAACATCTTCCTTTACCGTGCGACCGTTTCCTCCCTGGAACTGGTATCCCCCGAATGTATATGGCCCGCTCGCTGGATCGAACCGGAGACCACTCTGGGTAGCCCGGAGGGTGGGGGGCTGATCCTTTGAGAGACCGGTCATATGCCCTGTGTTTTCGACCCAGATGATATAGACCTCGCTCGGCATCCCTCTGAGCGTGATTGAGAACTGGTTGCCCCTGACGATGGTGGATTCGCTGGCAGTGATGGTCAGGGTATCGGAACCGATAGTGACAAGCTGGGGATAGGCGACTGTCTTTCCAGTGTAGTCAGCCCCTGCCGGATCCCGGTAGTTGTCTTTTATGCCGTTGAGGTTTGTTTCGACAGTGACTTCGTAGAGGCCGGGTCCGTATATCAGTGTTCCCGATGAATCGGTCACCCCCGTGTTCCATCCGTTTTCATTGTACGGAGGAGGTGTCGGGACCCATGTCTCGTAGGTTGAGTCAATACTTATGCCAGTAAGTGGGATCACATACGTCCGGTTCTGGTGAAGCCCTGAATAGATAATCCCTTCAGGCGACTTCACCTTGTAGGAGAGAAATCCGTCCCGGGAGGGATCATAGCCAGGCCGGGTAGAGACCGTCCACATGTTGCTTGAGATAAAAAAGTTCAGGAAATCACCCTGCGGGACGTTCCCATAGGAGACCGAACCTCCCGTTGCCTGGGAGCGTATCCCTGTTTCCAGATAAGGTTCAAGGACATTCACTGCAACCGGGCCTGCAGGAAGAGAACCGTACCACTGGTACCAGGGCCCCGTCTTGTCAATGAAAATCCCCGGAGCTATGTAAAATGACGTGGGATCACCGATATCGATAACATAAGAAGGAGCATCGCTGGTGCTGCCGGAGCCGGGTCCAAACCACGCAAGCAGGGTCGCATTTCCTATACAACCGGTGATATCAAGGCCTTCTTCACCGATGAAGACATACCCTCCCCTGCTTATGGTATTGACTCCGGTATTGACAGCAGAGACCGGGGCCAGGAATACCATCACGAAAGCGATTGTAAGCAATCCTTTGCGGAACAGCTTGCACATCTCGACCACCCTATCCTTAAAACGTATACAATAAGTCCCACGTATATAATCCCGGCGGTCTTCTCTGTCGAACATGAAAGGAATATGTTCGGCGTTTCCCCCTTCTCTTTAGACGGGCAAAGCATCTTTCGGATGCGTTCCGGGATGAAAAATAGGATGAGAAGCGGTTTTAGAGGATCCTTGCTGCACTCTGTCCAATCAGTGAGGAACTGATCTGCCCGACAGCCTGGTTACCTGGGGCAGCATGCACGACGATCGTACTGGTGCCACTCATGAAGGCAGCCGTATTGGTCGTCTGCCAAGCACTGTAGGTTCCCTGGGCTTCTGTTATGGCGGCCATCTGCGCTTCCGTGCTGTTGAATCCAACGACAAGAATGGTCACCCTGTTTTCATCGGTCGCTCTGCTGCAGTCCGGTGCGAGCTGATACAGGATGGCAGTTTCTGCTCCCTGGACCTCAACGCCCATGGCTTCCTGTGAGCAGATCTGCAGCCCTGCATCCGTAGCGGCGGACTGGATCATCGCCGAAGAGGTGGTGACCACCGCATAGGTGCTGGTCTCCGGAAGCGAAATCCAGATCAGGAGGGGCATGATCCCGAGAAAACAGAGGATGATGATCACCATCAGTCCCTTAGAGCCGGTTGAATGTTTTCCAGACTGTTTTTTCCTGCTGGTAGCGGTGCTCATGCTCTCGAAGAGTATTACTGGTTTCCTGGTATAAGGGTAATGGTTTTTGAATCTTGCCGTGTCATGTGTACATCACGGGAGCAAGGGTATGGACGTTGTCATGATCCGGTATGGAGAGCTCTTTCTCAAGAGCGAACCTGTGAAACGGCATTTCATCCAGACCCTGACACGAAATATCGGCAAAGCGCTCCAGTCCAACGGATTATCCCACCGTTTTGAATTTCACCGGGGGCGTCTCCTCATTCACGGTGACGATCCATTGCAGATTGCAACCGTTGCAGCCAGGGTCTTCGGGATTGTTGAGGTTGCTGTCTGTCACCAGGCCTCTCTCTCTGTTGATGAGATTGCCACAGAGGCGGTGCGGATGGCCACGAAACGACTCAGCGGAGGAGCAAGGTTTGCGGTCAGGGCACGCAGGCAGGGGGTTTCCGGGATCACCAGCCAGGAGATAGCAGCCGGTGTGGGATCAGTCCTTTGTGAGGCCTACCCTCATTCCAGGGTAGATCTTTCGCATCCGGAATACGAAGTGTTCATCGAAGTGCGTGACTTCGGCGCGTTGATCTACGATGAGCCGATACCCGCCCCGAAAGGGCTCCCATGGGGAACGCAGGGAAAGGTGCTCTCGTTGCTCTCTGCAGGGATCGACTCTCCAGTCGCCACCTGGATCATGATGAAGCGAGGGTGTGAAGTGACATCGCTTCATGTTGACGGCGGGGCATATGCCGGCAGGGATGTCCGTGCGACTGCTGAACGCCACCATGCAGTCCTTTCAGGCTGGTGTGCAGGCTTTCCCATGGAGTTGCTGGTGGTGGATGCAGAGCCCTTCTACGACGCAATCATGAAGAAAGGACCGGCACGGTACCGGTGCGTCCTGTGCAAACGATTCATGCTTGGCCTGGGGAGTGCGATAGTCAAGGACCGCTCTTTTGAAGCACTGGTCACCGGTGACAGCCTTGGTCAGGTTGCTTCCCAGACCCTGACCAACATTGCAACCATCTCTGAAGCGGCAACAGTGCCCCTGCTGCGACCCCTGATCGGGTTTGACAAGGAGGAGGTGGTCTGTATCGCACGGAATATCGGGACTTTTGAGTCCACCCAGGGCGATCTCGCATGCCAGGCAGTGCCGCGAACACCTGCAACGGCCGCCCGCTCCAAAGAGATCCGGGAAGCCGAAGCACTTGTGGGAATGGATGAGCTGATATCAGGTGCCATGGACCGGCTGTCTGTCATCCGGGGGCTCAATGGGAAGATCGTCCCTTAAATCACTGCGGGTACCTCATTTGCCGTGGAAGCCATGGAACCCTTGATCCGGATTTCATCGAAAAAAGGGGGGGGAGATTTTTTGAGAGATTCATTCTCGCTGCGAATGCTCCCCTCACCATCTTTCGTATTTTGATTGAAGAGTTGGCGGAACATCAGGAATTACCAGATAAAATGCCGATCCCTGTCATTGGGCGACAGTCCCTGTGACGTTCACTTCTGGCTGGATCTCTTTCTGCTCGACAAAAACCGGCTCCCCTTTGTCGGTCAGGGATTTTGGCTGGGGGGATATCCCAATAAAGGAGCAGTACCCGTGAGAACAGGCTATGGCTCCCCTGTCGATCGGTGAGAAGAGCCGGTCACGGTTTCCCTCATCAGTCAACCAGGCATCAATCGCATCCTTCTCGATACCAAACGTATAGCCATTCCACTGTCCGTACGCACATTCGATGATGAGATCCCAGGGATTGATCCCGAATCTCGGTTTCATCAATATCGCCGTGCTCCCTGTCTCAGGATTCTTATAATCCAGGTATCGGTAGGTAGCCATGTCTTCTGCCCTGGCAAGAGCCAGCTGATAGGCCTGTTCATCAAAGGGAACAGGCAGGATTCCCCCCGAGACACGGATCTGGTTCAAGTAGATCATCGCCTCCTGTGAATCTGCAGGGGTACTCTCCACCTTGATAAATTCACGGGAACCCTGACTGATCAGCCCCCCAACAACAGTAATGATACCATTGACACTGGAAAGGAATGCGACCTTCGCACCAGGGACCAGGAAAAGAAGCAGGATGATGGCACAGATAACAACTCCAATCACTATCGCAGCGAGCAATCCCTTGCTCAGCCCGGTGTTCTGATTCCCCTCAACAGGTGCTGGAGCGACGGAATGGCCATTGCTTAATTCATATTCCTCGAGATGGAGACCGTTTACAATTGCATCCATGTCCTGGATACGGAGCGTATAGCCGGAATCGGGAAACCGCATTGTTTCGAGGAGGGAGTCGGCAGTAACAATCCGGAACCATTTCACCCTTCGGAAATCGATCTGACCGTCAGGATAGACAGTTCCCTGAGAGAAATAAATCCAGGATCTGAGCTTCCTGAGGTTGTTGCCATTGATATGAGGGAGATGCTCCTCGTAAATGGGGATAAGGCGGTCGATCAGGTCCTGTCGCTGGAGTTTTGCCTGCACAAAAAGGTTTGGCAGGGGGATATTTCCGTCCTTTGTCATCACATCCCAGGGCCCGTTCTCCAGGCCATGGACTCTGCCGGAGAATGCTTTCAGCTCAAGAATTATGGGTCCTGACCGTGTGAGGAGCACACAATCAAGCTGCCTGTTGGCGACTAGGACATTCGTGAGAATGTATACCGGCTCTTTCTGGTACTCTTTACTGAGTAGTTCAACAATCTCCTTCAACTGGTGATACTCATGTTCGAACCGGATCTTCTCCCCACGAAAAAAACGGATACCCATTTGTAACTGTTCCTGCGCTCCCTTTTCCTTATGTTCTATATTGCTTCCTTTTTCATTAAACTAATCGTTTCCAACTAAAAAGGAGGCAGGGGGGCTGGTTTCCCTGGATGGCAGAAGCAATGATGCGGATGCATGACTGGTATTATCATCCCTGAGCCGTGATCAATGAGAAAGAGCAATCAGGAGGAGAAAAACGCGTGAAATGGAAAGGCTGGGACCATGTGTGGCTCGATCCGGAAACCGGTGCAGTCAGGCTTCACGGCTCCCCCGCGCCACTGGTCGATGCAATTGCCCCGGTCATTGTCTCGGCAAGCCGTTCCACCGATATCCCGGCACTGTACGGGGACTGGTTCATTGAGCGCCTTAAACGAGGATATGTGACCTGGAAGAGTCCGTTTGATGGCCGGATCGTACCCATCTCTTTCATCAACACCCGTGTGTTTGTGTTCTGGTCGAAGAATCCACGCCCGTTCTTCTCTTCGCTTGCTGATCTCACAAGAGATGGACAGCAGTGTCTCTTTCTCTTTACCCTGAACGATTATACGAGGGAAGATCTTGAACCCGGGATCCCTTCGCTCGAAGAACGGATCAGGACCTTTTCTGAGCTCTCTTCCCTTATCGGACAAGGGAGACTCACCTGGCGGTTTGATCCGCTCCTGTTGAGTGATTCGGTAACGATTGACGAACTGCTGGAAAGGATCGGGAGCATCGGTGACCAGATTGCACGGTTCACAGAACGGCTGGTCATCAGCTTTATTGATATTGCCAGGTATCCACGAGTGCAGAGGAACCTTGCGAAGTGTGAACACTCCGGAATCAGGGAATTCTCGGCAGTAGAGATGAGGCAGTTCGCATCAGGGCTTTCGCAGCTGAACGAAGATTGGGGGCTTGAGATACTGGCCTGCGGCGAGGGAAGTGACCTTACAGAGTTTGGCATCGCTCATGGGGCGTGTATCTCATTTGACCAGCTAGCCAGAGAATTCTCAAGTGACCAGTATCTTATGGACTTCCTTTTGCCCCCGCGCGAATCTGCATCAAGAGAGAGGCGAAAACGCGAGCTGAAAGATCCTGGCCAGAGAGGCAGGTGCAGGTGTGTGGTGAGCAAGGACATCGGTTGTTATTCCACGTGTATCCATGGGTGCCGCTATTGCTACGCAACCTCATCGTCTTCCCGTGCAGAGAAGAATTACCGGAATTATTGCGAGGACAAGGGAAGGGGCATTATTCATCCTGGCATCATCGGATAGTCTCTTCAATGCAGTCTCCTGTAGTCTCCAGACCATCCCAGAATGAACAGAGGGCGTTCCAGATACACTTACCGGTAAAATTCAGGTTTTCCTGATCGATCACCGAAAAGGCCGGATCCCCTCCGCCCCTCTCGTAAAGGTTCCGGTTCACCTCGATCTGGATCCATGGGATCCCTTTGTGCCAGAAATGTGCATTGGTGATAAATCCCCCGGAGAACGGACGGTTGATGGCAACCTCCCCCTCTCCGCTGAACTCCTCCCTGAATGCACCGGCGAGTGCCTGGATCCAACCCGAAGGGCATGTAGAGAGGCTTCCCGGCCGCTGCCTCCCCTGCGTATCTCCATTGTTACCAAGACAGATGACGGGACGCGCTACCCCTGCGTCTCTATGGCCGGGGGGACCGTAGGGGAGCATGGAGTGGCAATCCAGAGCGAATGTAACACGGCCGGGATCCAGGAGCTGATCGATGGCAGCATGATAAGGGAAGTAATGTTCCATCAAGAGCCGATGGATGATCCTGATATCAGGGAAAGAACCCTGCTCGTATACCGGGGTTCCAAAAACGGTCTTCTGTTTGATCACCCCATCTGGATGCTTTGGGGGAAGATGGTACGGGGCTCGGTTCAGATCCACGATCATTCTCGAGATATCCGTATCAAGAAAAGAGGCCACCCGGTCATGGAACCGGTACAACGCCCGGGTTGCGGGATCACTGTAGAAAACGAGTTCGGCTTGTGTAAGGCATACCAGTTCGCTCACGTCTGCCGGAACTTGTATACCCCCGTGGGGTATCGAAATAAGGAACGGGTATTCTCTCATCAGGGTAAGGTTATAGAATGCCTGAAGAAGAACGTTCGGATACCGGTCATCTTCTCACGATCACGAACTTTATGGCTCTTTCATGCAAAGTAAAGTATCAATCCTTCTCTGGTGAGGAATATCGATGCAGGCTCCACCAAATTTCATACGGAACAATGAGGAATGGATCATCTGGCTCCTTGAGGTCGAATTTTCAGGATCTGCAACTCCCTGGGACCTCTCTTCCCGGACGGGCATACCCCTTGATGCCATCCATGATAATTTCCTCTACATGGAACGGGTAGGCCTGCTCTCGATCGACCGAGACCCCGCAAAGAGGTATCCGGAAGAGATAGCAAGGGTGAACCTGACTAAAAACAGCCGGAAGATCTGTGACGAACTGAAAATCCGGCCTGATCCCGGTGACCTTTTCTGAACCGGCTTTCTCCAGGGGACCCTGTTGTTCTGGTGAATCCCCTTCTCTCTGGGATAAAGGAGGAGGGGAGACGATGCGGCATCGGACGTGAGTGATATGCAAAGAAAGCTGCCTGTCCCCGATGAGATGCGATGGCGGATAGCCGCGACCGTTGCAGCGGAGATCCCCCTTCTCTATGGCAAGGTCTTCCGTGAGATTGCTGGTGATCAGTATGACCGGCTGGAGCAGCAGATCTGGGTGGCCCTTGCCCATAGTGCAAGGGAGGTGGCCTGGACATATTCGCTTCCTGCAGGGGATTCCCGGGAATTGACCTCAACCCTGGAGATCCTGAACTTGCTCTTCTTCGGCCCGGAATTCAAGTCCGAGCAGATCTCGTTTGAACACGATCGTTCGGTACTGCTCATACACAAATGCCCTTTTCTGCTCAGGCAGCAGGAACTGTCCGGACCTCCCGCAGATGCATTCAACCGCTGCCTTGCCTTCTCTATCGCGCTTGTCGAGGAATTGAATCCCTTGTACACCCTCCGGTTCGTCCGGGCGATGTGCCAGGGGGACCGGAACTGCGAGATGAAGATCGTGACAAGAAGGAATGCTGAAGAAGCAGAAAAAAGGGATAATCACTGAGAGACGACTATCCGACCCGGCAGCTCCTTCTCCCCTGTTTTTCATAGAACTGCTGGTGATACTCCTCGGCAGGGTAAAATGGGCTGGCAGGCATAATCTCCGTTACTACGGGACGTCGCCCGTAACGTCCGGATTCAGCTATCCTCTTTCGTGACTCCTCTGCAAGGATCTTCTGTGTGGGGGTATGGTAAAAAATGGCAGACCGGTAATTGGTCCCGTAATCAGGTCCCTGCCGATTGAGCTGGGTAGGATCATGGATCGACCAGAACAGGTCCAGGAGTTCCTGGTATGAAACAGCGAGAGGATCGAATACTACCTCAACTGCCTCGGCATGGCCGGTCTTCCCCGAGCATACCTCTTCGTAGGTCGGATTTTTTGCATGTCCCCCGGTATATCCCACGCGGGTTGAGATCACGCCCTTCATCTCCCGGAATGCAGCCTCAACACCCCAGAAGCATCCGGCGGCAAAGGTGGCCTTCTCTCCACTGTCCATAGTATCGACTGAGCACTAGTCTGGTATCAAGGTGTGTTTGGTGGAACCTGGAAAGATTTTATGGCCGGGCACCAGGAACGCTCCTGTAACAGTGCAGATATCTTTTGGTCACGTAGCTCCCGGGAAAAAACCGCGGATGCTTTTTATATGACAAAAAGGGGGATATCCTGGTCCCCCTGTGACAACTGGACGATTATCGTGAGAACAAGCCGATCAGCGATCCTTTCCCAAGAATATGCCCCTCCATTGCATGCCCGATGTCCCTCCGGGTAACTGGTGCCCGCAGCGCAAGGACCATATCCAGTGCATATGCATCGAAGTGATAATGGTGGGTAGTCCCTGGTGGACAGGCGGGGCCGCTGTATTCCATTCGTCCGTAGCTGTTAGTACCATGCCGGCTTCCGTCAATCAGCACCGGTTTTTTGGGCACTCCTTTTGGTATATGCTCTGTTCCGGCAGGGATGTTGTACAGGATCCAGTGCGTAAAGAGTCCGGAAGGGGCATCTGGATCATCGCAGATGACCACGATGCTCTTTGTCCCCGGGGGCATCGGGCCAAATGATATCGGGGGTGAGAGGTTCGCCCCTTTGCAGGTAAATTCATCCGGGATCCGCTCCCCCTCCCTGAAAGCGTCCGAAGTGATTTCGATCGGGGTCATGATAGATACCTATAGTGAGGGTTACAGGTACTCTGACCACTAAAATGTTATGGCCCTCACACGCCCACAGGTTAAGTGAAGCATGGGAGCGATGGCGAAGCGATGAGGCTCGGGGTCCTCTGTTCGGGTGGCAAAGACTCACTCTTCGCGTGCATGATGGCAATGGAGAAAGAAGAGGTGGTCTGCCTCATTGCACTCAAGCCTCGGAACGAGGAGAGTTACATGTTCCATACTCCGAACGTATCCCTCGTCTCGCTCCAGGCAGAAGCTGCAGAACTCCCGCTGGTTGAGATGCCGACAGCAGGAATGGAGGAGAAGGAGCTCGAAGATCTCAGGGCTGCCCTTGTGTGCGCACGGGAGAAGCATCAAATTGAAGGGGTGGTGACCGGTGCAATCCTCTCGGTATACCAGGCCGTCCGGATCCAGCGGATCTGCTGCGCCCTTGGGCTATGGTGCTTCAATCCCCTCTGGCACACCGATCAGGATGCCTATCTTGACACCCTCATAAAGAAAGGATTCAGGGTGATTATTTCTGGGGTATTCGCCGAGCCTTTTGATGAAAAGTGGCTTGGAATACCTCTCGATCACGCCTCTGTTGCCCTGCTGAACGAGTACAGGGAACGATACGGTATCACTCTGTCTGGCGAAGGAGGAGAATACGAGACATTCGTCCTGGACGCACCATTTTTCAGGAAGAGAATTGAGATCATGGAAGCATCATCAGAATACCACAATTATCGCGGATTTTATCGTATTACCCGAGCCAGGCTGGTGGGCAAGTGATCCTTTTGATCGATCTCTGTTTTCGGAATGGTTCGCTGGGATTTGACGAGTTTGTCAGGCCGGTTGCCCGCATTGTGCACCATTTGGGAAATGACGCTATATCCGTGCATTTCCGTTCCGTGACCGACCATTTCCTCTCACAGGCTGAAGCCGTCATCCTCTGTGGGACACCCCTTGCTGATACCGCCTTTCTTGCAGAAACCGGTGCTTTTTCCTGGCTGAAGAAGACCCGTCTGCCGGTCCTTGGAATCTGTGCAGGCATGGAGGCGATCTGCACCATCTTTGGAGGAACTATCAGGCCATGTATTGAGATAGGCATGACTGAAGTTACCGTGATCGGGAACGATCCTATTTTCCAGGAATCCGGGTCATTTTCTGCGTACGAGCTCCATACTCTCGCGTGTAACAACCTGCGGGACCTGGAAGTTCTCGCCGTATCAAATCAGTGTATCCAGGTCGTCAGGCATCAGGGGAAAAAAATATACGGGGTGATGTTTCACCCGGAGGTGAGAAACGAGTGGGTGATCGAACGGTTCGTCACCCTTTCAGGTGAGGAGGGCATCAGTCAGTGACAGCAAGACCATTCTCTCTTGCGATATCCCTGAAGGCAGCAGCAAGATATTCTGCCTGGGAACCGGTCATTCCATAGGTGTTGAACTTCCAGACCTTCGTTGCTCCCGGGATGATTCCCGCTATTCCCTTTCCTTTCAGGGCGCTTGAGAAGAAGAACCCACGTTTCTTGTGAACCTGTGCCACCCGGTCAAATGAACCGGTAGTGTCAACCCGGGTCAGGGTATGGTTCCTCGGGTACTCACTTTTAATCACCGTCCCCTCGATTGCCATGAGCGCATCGACCACCTTCTGGCCATTTGCAAGCTCCCGCTCCCAACAGTTCACCCGTTCCCTGACATGGGGAAACGATGCCATCATCCCCATCAGGGTGACGCCCATTAATGTGCAGCCCATCATGCCGATCTCCTTAATCCCGAACGTTCTGCCGGTCACATCGGTCGTGACACCCGTGGTCCGGAATACCCGTCCCGCCCATTCAGAGGTCGTGGCAAGCATGCCCGATGGTGCAGGTGCCGCCATGCTCTTATGCCCGGATCCAACAACAAAGTCGGCTCCGATCTTCTTCCCATCCACAGGCATGATCCCGACCGTGTAGGCACCGTTGTAGAGGACAGGGACGTCATACTGGTGGGCAATCCTGATGATCCCCTCGACCTCGTGGCAGTTCCCATACTGGTAATCGAAATGGTCGAGGAAGAGGAGAGTTGGTGAATGACGAAACTCCCTTGTCACCTCCTCAATCTTCTGGGCGGCCAGATCGGAGGTGATGATATTTGACTCGTTTTTTGGGATCTCCCTGATCACTCCCCCCCTCCCTTCGATTGCAAGCACTTCGGTGTAATGGGAAAGGGCTGTGATCAGGACCGGATCGCCTGCAGAGATGAATGCATCGGCTACAGCCTGGAACCCTCTCCGGGCCCCCGGAACCACCCTTGCAGTATCCATGTTGACAAAGGAGGCCAGGTCACGGTGGAATTGATCGATTGGCGGAGTCCTGATATAGTCCAGCCTGAATGGTTTCCTGCACTGGTCACAGACCGAATACCCGTCACCATACGCGATCATTGCTTTCATTGCATCGGCAGTGAGTCGCCCCCCTACCTGGATCGGGTCGATGTTGATGCTGGATTCATCAACATCCCTCACATCGATGGTCCCTGCGCATTTCATCAGGCAAGCTCCTCCCGCAATACTGCCATCTCTTTTTCCAGTGCATCGAGGAGGGAGCGGACCTTCTCCTGCTGGCTCTCGTCCAGATTGTGCTGCGGCGCAGTCTCCCTGAGCATGACCCTGATATCGGTCAGGAGGAAGAGACCCTGAAAAACAGCATCAATGGCCCGTTTTGACATGAAATCACCATAGTAATAGTGAGAAGTGGATTATAAGATAGATGTCATCAGGTTATTATTTCATCTGTTCAGAATGAATACCGGAATTGAGCATTCGTTGTATTGTCTTTGAACGGTGTCTCTGAAGAAAAGAGTTCTGTGATCATTGAATTTCATATTTCAGGCCTATTATCGGGCGTTTTATGTATGTTTTTGTTCACTCATAGGTAAACAGAACTCATAACATATACCTTCTTGATCATGGCTCCAATTTTCCTGAATTGGCGGTCCTCCAGCAGTTTTTTCAATAATGTACAATAAATTAGAAAATCCCAGTTTTAATCCTTATTTTTTCTCTCTCCACTCTCTCCCTCTGTCACTGGAAATTATTCCCGGAATACTGGGCATATGCCTGCATAATATCAGTACGGGTGAGAAAACCAACCATTCTCCCCCGATTCTCGGCATCTACAACAGGAAGGTGATTAAAATCATGCTCAATCATCATTTCAAGCGCCTTTTCCAGAGTGGTATCGGCTGTAATAGTGAAGGGTTCTCTGGTCATACCCTCCTTTACCGGGACGTCAAGATCTCTCTTCTCCCGCATCCGCTCCACGTCACGGATTGTCATGATACCAATCAGCTGCCCTCCATCTTCCACCGGGAATCCGGTGTGCCCATGACTCCGGATCAGCTTCAGTACTTTTTCACATCTGTCATCGGGGTGGAGTATGACTACCTCATCAATCGGAGTCATGCTGCCCGCGACCTGGATATTTTTAAGGATACTGATCTCATATTCTCCCCGGTGGGCTCCAGAGTCTGCTTTTGTCGCGACCTGGGCACGGTAAATCCCGCTGCCTTTGGTGAACAGGCAGGCTATTGCCACAGCACCCATTGCAGGGACCAGCAATGAAAAATTGGCAGTCATTTCAACTACCATAATCATTACTGCAATAGGAGCATAGGACACACTCCCAAAAAGAGCAACCATCCCGCAAATAATAAAGGCAGGAATAGTTTCTGGAGGGAAATATGTTGGAAAGGCCAGATTAAAAATAACCCCGCACATTCCTCCGATCATACCCCCTATCACGAGGCCGGGTGCAAACACCCCTCCACTACCACCAGAACCAATAGTCAGTGATGTTGTAAGAATTTTAAGAAATGGAAGAGCGATCAGCACCGCAAGCGGGAGCATGGAATACATGGCTAACTGAAGAAATCCATAGCCCGATCCAAGGCTTCCAAGGCCGATCTCCTCTCCTGAAGGGACGAAGAGGAAAATGATGATTACCATAATCCCTGTGAGAAATGCACCAATTACCGGTTTTATAAAACGCGGAATGCCGTACTTCGTAACTAGGTATGCAAAGATATCGTTGGTTTTGTAAAAGGAGGTAACATAGAGCCAGCCATATCCCGCACAGATCAAACCGAGAAGGAGAAAGAATGGTATCTGAGACACGGTCCAAATGAGAGAGGTCTCTGCGAATACTGGTTTGAAACCTTCGAAAAGCCCGAATATTGAATAACCGATGATAGTAGCAAGGAAGGCCGGCACAATCACCTCTGACTCGAAATCTCTCCTGTAGGGTATCTCTGCAGCAAGAATGGCTCCTCCGAGAGGAGCCATGAAAATAGTCCCAATCCCTGCTCCAATACCGATATTGAGGGCCATTCTCCGTTCATGCGGGGTAAGTTTGAGCATATCGGCAACCATTGAACCAATACCTGCCGCAATCTGTGCAGTGGGCCCTTCCCGTCCTGCACTGCCGCCGGTCGATATCGTCAGAATTGCCGTGATCGCCTTCACAAAAGGGACCCGCCTCCTTATCGTTCCTTCTCCATGGAACGCCTTGATGGCAGCATCAGTGCCATGCCCCTCGGTTTCAGGTGCAAGGTAAGAAACAAGGATTCCTGAGATGAGCGCTCCAAAACAGATAATCGGGAGGAGATACCAAATGACAGGGGGAGGATACCAACCGGCAATCTCTTCAGGAGACTGACCTTCAATGGGATAGTTATACCCCAGACATGTGCCCATGAAAAAGTCGGTTGCGATAGTCAGACCTTTGAAAAAAAGCAGGGACCCAAATCCGGCAACAACCCCAACAACAATCGCAATGATCAGCAAACGTTGAAAAGGTGTGCCACGACGATCCATATTCCTTTTAACAATTTAATGATGTAAGTATATTCTGGTTTATATCTGGAAGAATTCAACTAAAGGAATATGACAGAGCGTACTATAGTACCTATTCAGAATCGTCAAGGAGTGTTATACTGGGAATCAGGATATGACTTCATTTCCTATTTCCAGTATTCTTTGCGTCATTGGTCTTGTTGATTTTCTTAATAGAGATCCCATTAATGATCGCATCTCCACTGACGATATAGCGCTTCATGACCGAACCAAGGACTTCTACGACATCACCAACATTGATTCTTTCTTCGGGCTGGGTATACATCCTGACCGAAATCTCCCCGCTACGATCTGCAATCATATACTGGGGGCGGTTCAGGAACTGAAACCGGACTTTCTCGACCAGTCCTTCAATTCGAACAGGCTCACCCACCATATTGGTGTTTATTAATTTGATTCGTGTCGCTCGCGCTTCCCGCTCATATTGTGGCCTGAATTCAGCATACTCTCTCTGGCTCATGTAATTAAGACCAAGTGGTATCAGAAGGAGCAAGATCAGTGTCGCGATACCCCAAATAAGCATCCGGGTATCCCTGCTGATGAAGTATGCATACATTAAAAAAATGGTGAAGATTGCAACCACCATCACATGGATGGTGGAGATCCTCACATTGGTTGTTCCTATTTTCATTCAATCCCGATTATTTGAGAGCTGCAATTTCTTTCCGGAAGGCTACCCAGTAGATAACACCGACGAAGATCAAACCTCCGACGATATTTCCAATGGTTACAACGATGATGTTGCTCGTCCACATGGTAACCCAGGTCAAATGAGAGCTCGCAACGAGTGCAGCTGGGTCAGTGAGGAATCCCTTTGTGAACAATCCAGCAGGGATGAAGTACATGTTGGCAACACTGTGCTCGAAACCTGATGAGACGAAGGCCATGATCGGGAACCAGATCCCAAAGAACTTTCCAATAAGGTCATCCGCACAGATACCGAGGAGCACAGCCAGGTTGACCAGCCAGTTACAACCGATAGCCTTCAGGAAGCACGACCATTGGGCCATCATACTCACATAACTCGTTTTTGCAACCGCGATGGCAATTGCCCGGCTTCCGAATGCCGTTACCGTGACCGCTCCGGTTGCATCCCAGGCACTAAAAGGCCCATAGGCCATTATGTAGGCGTACACAATGGAACCAATCAGGTTTCCTATGTATACCCAGATCCAGAGATTGAGCACAGAGGCCCAGCTGATTTTATGGATAAAGGCCGCCATCGGGGCAAGCATTGCGTCACCAGTGAAGAGTTCTGCACCGGTAAGGACGATGATAATAAGCCCAACAGGGAACACAGCTCCGGTTATGAGCTGGCTAAACCCAGCGCTTGCAGTTCCATATCGGAGTGCTGCATCAGTTGCCTGAATCCCGGTACTGCACACGGTGGCGAGAGCACCTCCCATCGCGATGTAAGCGCCTGCCATGAACCCACGAAGCAGCATGTTCCAGGCGGGCAGCCCTACCTTGTACTTCCCAGCATCACCGGCTTTAGCAACGATGGCAACTGGGGGATGAAATACCATTTTTTTCACACCTCTCGAATGTCTACCTTAACCAATAACCCCAAACTCACTTTTCGTGCAGGGTTAAGATTAAAATCTTTTCTGGTGTTATTAATAACTTTCTAATTGTTTTCAGGGGCACAATTCATGTTTTTAAAGTTTAAAAGGGAGAACTCCACTGGAAAAGAACCTTGAGGATAAAAATCTTTGTATAAATAGTTCTTGGTCAGGGTCGATCAGACCGTTTTTCTCCTCCCGCTCGCATCGCGTGTGTATTTTCCGAGTTCTGAGTGAAGGAGCGAATCGCCAGAAAAAACCGGCCCATCGCGGCAGACCCTGCGCCCATCGGGATCGATACAGCAGGATCCGCAAACCCCTATGCCGCACTTCATATAACGGTGAAGACTCAGGTAACTCTTCCCCGCCATCCCTGCTGCATCAAGGGTCTGCAGTACCGCCTGCATCATCTTCTCAGGGCCGCAGACACAGATCTGGCGGTACTCTGAGAGGGGGATCTCTTTCAGAAGTCCCGTCACGGGCCCATGAACGCCTGATGATCCGTCATCGGTTGCCACAAGGACACTCGTCTTCTGGGTCAGTTCAGGGAGGAACAGCAGTTCATCAGCGGTTCTTGCCCCAATCAAAAGACATTCGACAAGCCCGTGCATGACCAGCGGGCGGAGCGGTGCGGCACCCACTCCCCCGGCAATGGCCAGTGTTCCTTCCTGTTCAGGAAATCCATTTCCAAACGGTCCCCGGATCCCCAGCAGGTCCCCTGGCCGGGTCTGGAAGAGCGCACCTGTCGCATCCCCCACTCTCTGTACAGTGATAGTATCAGATCGTGAAAGGGCCATCGGTATCTCATCAACGCCCGGGATGGTCACCATCACGAACTGCCCCGGCCGGAAAGAAAATCCCGGGAAGAACGAGAATGTCCTTACCGTAGGGGTTTCCTGGGTAATCGCGGTGATCCGGACTGCCTGCAATGCCCCCTTATCCATGGGCGCACCCCACAATGGTATCCGGAGGGACCCCCTCACTACTGTAGAGGTCAGTCGCTATCGACCGGAATATGCAGGGATCATCCTTTACCGCAGTTCCGATCTGTACAGCGGAAGCTCCTGCCATCATCATCTCAATCACATCCCCTGCGGAGGATATTCCGCCGCATCCAATGATCGGGATCCGGCATGATTCGTACAGCTCGTAGACGCACCGGACCGCTACCGGAAATATTGCTTTTCCTGAAAGCCCGCCGACCCGGTTTCCGAGAACCGGGCGCTTCAGTTCGGTCGAGATCCTCATCGCTTTCACCGTATTGATGGCAACAAGTGCGGAAGCTCCGCCACGTTCCGCTGCCTTGCCGCAGAGCGTAATATCCGTCACATTTGGAGTGAGTTTCACCCAGGTTGGAAGTCCAAGGCTGCTTACGGCCTGCGTGCATGCTTCCACAAGGTCCGGATCGGTTCCCAGTGCCGCTCCGTATCCAGCAGCATGCGGACAACTCAGGTTCAGTTCAAACGCGGCCGCCGTTCCGGCAAACCACGAGGCTACGGTCCGGAACTCATCAGGATTGCCACCATATATGCTGAGAATCACTGGTTTCCCAGCAAGAACCTGTAATTCTCTGTCAAACTCGCGCGATGGGTTGGGCAGGCCCATGGCATTGAGGAGTCCCCCTTCAGTCTCAACCACGCAGGGACCCGGATGGCCCTCGCAGGGATATGGGCCGATGGACTTGGTGACCACCCCGCCGGCGCCACACGCGAGTATGCGTGCAAGCGAAGAACCTGTCGTCCCCAGGACCCCTGCGGCAAGCAGGAGATGGTTTGAAAGCGCCATCCCCCCAACCAGTACCGTACCTGATGTTATCCTCACTGTCAAGGTCCGAATCTCCAGTACGAGTATTATATTCACGCCTCCCCAATATTGATGATTATGACCAGGCTCGCAATCCTTGGCGTGGGGAGGATTGGCGGGGAGACCGCATATCTCTCGACCATACTCGGTCTTGCCGATGAGCTGGTGCTCTTCGACACGGCAAAATCCCTTCTCGATGCCCAGATACTTGACCTCTCCCATACAGGGATCGATATTGGAATAGAGACCGATTGGAACCAGGTAAAGTACGCTGATATCTGTGTTTTCTCCGCGGGAATTCCACGCAATCCCGGGGTCAGGACCCGGGCTGACCTGCTCTCCGCGAACCTGCCGGCTGCCAAGATATGCACACAGGCACTCCAGGGTTTTTCAGGAGTCCTCATTACTGTCACCAATCCGATGGATATCAATAATTATTACCTTTGCAAATCCACCGGACTGGAACCACGGCAGTGCATTGGATTCGGCGGAGATCTCGATAGTTCCCGCTTTGGTATAGCACTTCGCACTCACGGGATAGAGGGAACCCCGTGGGTGATTGGCGAGCATGGGGAGCATCAGGTTCCCCTCTTCTCGCGTCTCTCCACACCGGTTCAGGAACAGCTCAGGGATGAGATCCTCACAGAACTTTGTACGGCGAGCATGGAAGTGATCAAGGGGAAGGGCGGGACGGTCTTCGGCCCGGCCTGGCACCTTGCCAAACTCATCCGGATCATCGCAAGGGACGAGAGAGCGTGCATCAGCTGCTCCTGCATCCTTGATGGGGAATACGGATTCTCGCAGTGCTCTCTCGGTGTACCAGCGATTGTCGGGAGAGAGGGAGTAATATCAATAAAAGAATGGAGCCTTGATGCCTGGGAGGGAGAAAAGATGAAGAATGCAGGTACTTTTGTCATGGGCCTTTGCAGCTATCTCGGGATTTAGATAATCTCATGAGTCCTCACTGCTATACCCCCGCCAGAGGAACCATGACAGAAGGGACCGAACATTTCGCTGGGGATATTACCCTGGACATCGTCCAGGTCGAGTATACGACCGGCCCCGAGTGCCCGGTCATTCATATTTTCGGGCGTGACCTGGAGAAGAGAGCCCACCATGTCGAGATTACCGGATTCCGGCCTTACTTTTACATCCTGCAGCACCAGGCTACCGCCGGATTGATCCCTGTGAATGCCAGTCTTGAAGAGGGGAAGGTGTATCGCTCCATCAGGGGAGAACCACTTGTCAGGATATATACCGTGAGGCCTGGCGATGTCCGGGATATCCGTGAACGGTTTACCCATTTTGAAGCCGACATCCCCTTCACAACCAGGTTCATGATCGATACCGGGCTTACCGGTGGGATCAAGACCCCTGCAGATTCCGCTGATTACCGGGAGGCCGCTCCGGCAGATATCAGCAGTAATGCCCGGATCTGCATACTCGATATAGAGTGCGAGGACATCCGTGGTTTCCCTGATCCGGGACGTGATGCGGTCATCTGTATCACCTGCCATGATTCATTTGATGATCACTACACGAGCCTCATCTGGAGTGGAGGGAGAGATGGATGTGATCTCTCGGTTCTCTCAGACAAGGAAAGTCTCAGGAATGGATGTTTCAGCAGGGATCGGCATACCATCAGGATGTTTGCGAATGAGAAGGAGCTGTTTGAGGGTTTTGCATCGTATTTAAGGGAGAAAGACCCCGACATCCTTTCAGGTTGGAATTTTCTCGAATTTGACCTGCCCTACCTCTTGAAGCGGATGGAAGCCCTTGGGATGGACCCTGCATCCCTCGCAAGGCTCGGCGGCCAGACCGAGCGGAATGCTATCCGGGGCAGGGCTGTCTTTGATCTTCTCCAGGCATACCGGAAGATGCATGCGACCCAGCGCGAATCCTACCGGCTGGATGCCGTAGCGGAAGCAGAGGTAGGAGAGACGAAGGTGCGGTATACCGGGACGATCAGTGACCTCTGGAAGAGGGATCCCTGCCTTCTTGTCGAGTATAACTTTAAGGATGTTGAACTGTGTGTAGCCATCAATGAAAAGAACCGGATCATCGAGTTTTACCGGGAGATAGCCCGGTATGTCGGCTGTCCGCTTGACCGGACCCTCAACTCGTCCAGTGTCATCGATATCTTCGTGCTCAGGAAAGCGCATGGCCACTATGTGCTCCCCTCCAAAGGATTTGCCGCATCAGAGGAGTTTGAAGGGGCTACCGTGTTTGAACCGAGCCGCGGAGTGCGGGAGAACGTTGTGGTACTCGACCTTGCCTCCCTCTACCCCATGGCCATGATGACCATCAACGCATCGCCTGAGACAAAGGATCCTGCCGGTGAGCTGAAAGCACCCAATGGTATCCGGTTCAGAAAAGCCCCCGATGGATTGACACGGAGTATCCTCTCCGATCTGCTGAGGGAACGCGAAGAGAAGAAGAGGGACAGGAACCGGTACCCGTTCGGATCCGATGAGTACGTCATCTATGACATCCAGCAGAATGTCCTGAAAGTGATCATGAATACCTACTATGGGGTGAGCGGATATACGCGGTTCCGGTTGTACGACCGGGAGATCGGCGCGGCAATCACCTCGGTCGGGAGGGCTATTATCGAGCACACCCGCGGGGTGATCGAGGAGATGGGGTACCATGTCATCTACGGTGATACGGATTCCTGCATGGTCCTTATTCCTCCTGGATCTGTTGAAAACACTATCGAGAGAGCGCGGGAGATTGAACATGAAGTGAATGCGAGCTACTCCCAGTTCGCCAGACAGGAATTGAACGCTGATACCCATTATTTCTCCATCAAATTTGAGAAGATCTACCAGCGTTTTTTCCAGGCCGGAAAGAAGAAGCGATATGCAGGCCGTCTCATCTGGAAGGAAGGCAAAACGGTTGATGAGATCGATGTGGTCGGGTTCGAGATACGAAGGAGCGATTATCCCCAGATCACAAAAACCGTGCAGAAACGCGTGATGGAGATGATCCTTCATGGCGAACAGTATGAAGCGATCAAAACGTATCTTGGAGAGGTGATCAAAAGCTACCGCGCTGGCAGATACACCCTTGATGAGATCGGGATCCCGGGAGGCATCGGTAAGGACCTGCTCGATTACCAGACCGATGATGCACATATCCGCGGGGCAAAATATGCCAACGAGCATCTGGGCATGGAGTTTGCAAAGGGTAGTAAGCCAAAAAGGGTCTATATCAGGAATGTTAAGGAAAAGTACAGGAAGACCGACGTGCTCTGTTTTGAATACGGAGATCAGGTCCCTTCGGAATTCCAGGTGGACTGGGAGCTGATGCTCCAGAAGACACTCCAGCAGCCGATATCCAGAATCATCGAAGCGCTGGGATGGTCATGGACCGATATCGACCCTTCCAGAACAACCCTCTCGATGTGGGGTATCGGGTGACTGTAATACCGGACCGGTGGAAAGAGGGGAGGGTTGCCCGGCAGGACTGCCCATTTTGAAAAGACCATTTGCACCCTTTTTATAAGTTGATCCACTCCTGAAATCCTGTATCTGAATGGGTGCCTCATGTCAGGGCTTATTCCGGTGGGGCAGGGTATCGTCACACCATTTTGGTGGAAGTGGATGGAGATATCCTGTTGCATCGGTGAAGAAAAGGGATGCCTCTCGTTCCTTCCTTCAGGTTATTCATGTTCCCGGACATACCGTATGCCCGCAGGTTCCTGGTAGTCGGTCTTGATGACAATAGTCCCGGAGATCCTGTTGAAGAGCCTTAGTTTCTTTCCTGGCATTCCGAACCATCCAATCAGGCAGTCGAACGGCAGGAGAAAGGATTTCCCGAAACTCTCAATGAATGCTGCAGGGAACCTGACGGGTTTTCCCGACCGGTCAGTAACCTTGAGGTTTATCACCATCTTTCCGATCGACTGGCCGGTATACCCTTCCAGAACAGTCCAGTAGATGAGAAATCCGGTACTTCGTACCAGGAAGTCAAATGGATCCCCCGCCAGGATTCCACTGAAGAAATGGAACGGGTTCGAGAAGATATTCAGGACAAGGCTGACAAGGATAAAATCGATCAGCCAGGCCCAGAACCTCGAGTCCCATCGCGCGAGGTGGAGGGTCGCAATTTCATCGTCTTCATCTCCCATTCCAAATCCTCCTTTATTTAGGTACCATCAGCCGCATTTTTTAATAACTCTCTCATCCGGTTCATGATAGGGTGTGTCCTTCGGATATGAATGGATTTGCTGGGAGAACCCGGATCCCATTCTCTGTGAATATTTCCCCGGATATTTGGTATATTCTGAATTGGAGGAGTGTTTATGCCGGGCAAACGGAATTAACATCCCGGGACGACCAGAATAATAGTGGAGTATCTTGCAGGAATGACCGCCCAGGACATCCCCCGGATTGTAATCGCCGGAACCCATAGCGGGTGCGGGAAGACAACGGTTGCAAGGGGCCTTATGCAGTGTCTCCGGAAGCGGGGATTGATTGTACAACCTTTCAAGGTGGGGCCTGATTTTATCGATCCCACCTATCATTCCAGTATTACCGGGCGGATCTCCCATAACCTCGATCCTTTCATGATGGGAGAGGACGGGGTGAGAGAAGTATTTATAAGGGCCTGCAAGGGTGCCGATATCGCCATCATCGAAGGGGTGATGGGATTATATGACGGGCTTGATGGCACTGATAATGCGAGTACCGCTCATGTGATGCGCCTCCTCAAGGCACCTGGTCTTCTGGTGGTCGATGTGCGAGGGATGTCGCGTAGCGCGCATGCCCTCATTGGAGGATTCCGATCTTTTGATCGCACCCTTGATATCAGGGGGGTTATCTTCAACCGACTGGGAAGTCCTCGACACCGCACCCTGATTGAACAGAATCTGACGGTCCCTGCATTCGGATGGATCCCGCGCGATCCGTGTCTCACGGTGGAGAGTCGTCACCTTGGCCTGAAAATGGCATTTGAGCTTGAAGAGGAACCCCGTTCACTTGATTTGGTCGGCAGGTCCTGCGATATGGAGGGACTTCTTTCTGTTGGATCATCAGCTCCCCCCTTGACCCCCGATATCCCGCAGGAGCAATCACCCGGGGCAAAGGTTCGTATCGGCATTGCATCGGATGCCGCATTCTGCTTCTACTATCAGGATAATCTTGATGCTTTACATGCTGCAGGTGCAGATCTGGTCATGTTCTCCCCCATCAGAGATCCGCTGCCTGATGCCGATGCTTACTACTTCGGTGGCGGCTATCCCGAACTGTATGCCCGGGCTCTTGCTGCATCACCATGCCGCGCTATGCTGAAAGGTGCCGCTGAAAATGGCATTCCGGTATACGGTGAATGTGGAGGGCTCCTCTATCTCTCAGAATATCTTCTTGTGGAAGGGCGTGAATATCCGATGGCGGGGATCCTGCCGGCAGGGGCAGAGATGACCAGCCACATCCAGGCCCTCGGATATTCTGATGGCACCTTTTCAGGAGGTCCCCGAATGTCGGTACCAGGTAGTCAGGTCCGCGGCCATGAATTTCATTATTCAACGATAAACCCGGAGAGAGATGCCCGTTTTTGTGTCAGACTTACCCGGGGAAAAGGGATCATTGACGGTAATGACGGACTCTTCTGCAACGAGACGATCGGCGTCTATACCCACTCCTACTTCTCCGGCCGTTTTGTTGCTGCCATGGTGGATGCGGCAACCCGGTGCCGGAAATCCTGAGCACCCAGGTTCACATACACCGTGTGGTGTTGCCCCTCCCCAGGGAAGGATTTCACAAAGTCATAAAGTGAGATCAACACCTACCAATTTTCCAGGGACAGATATGCATACGATGAGGAGTGATGAGGTCAAGCAGGGCTATCAACGTGCACCCAACCGGGCGCTGCTCCGGTCGCTTGGGGTCACCGATGAGGAATTTGAAAGGCCGTTTATCGGGATAGCAGATGCATGGAACGATATCGTGCCCGGACATACCCACCTCCGTTCTCTGGCCGTCAAGGTCCGGGAAGGGATCACGGCAGCGGGGGGGGTTCCTTTTGAATTTGGTGTTATCGGAATCTGCGATGGCATTGCGATGGGACACGAGGGGATGAGGTATTCGTTACCTTCGCGGGAGACTATTGCCGACTCGATAGAACTGATGGCTGAAGCTCACCGGTTTGATGGGCTGGTCATGGTCGGTACCTGCGATAAGATTGTCCCCGGGATGCTGATGGCAGCAGCCCGGACCAATATCCCGTCGATACTTCTCACCGGGGGTCCCATGCTTCCCGGTTATGATGAAGGAAGGGAACTCTCTCTCATCGATGTATTTGAGGGCGTAGGGAAGGTTGCAGCAGGGACCATGGAGGAAGAGGATCTCTGCACCCTCGAGTGTTGCGCCATGCCCGGCTGTGGCAGCTGCCAGGGGCTTTATACAGCAAATACAATGGCCTGCATGACTGAAGCAATGGGGATGTCTCTCCCCGGGTGTGCTGCAGCCCCGGCAGTAGACGCCGAAAAGCTCAGGATAGCACGCAAGACAGGAGAACGGGTGGTAGGTCTTGTGAAAGAGGGAGTAGCCCCCCGTGATATCATCACCACTGCAAGCCTGGAGAATGCCATCCGGGTGGACATGGCGCTTGGGGGAAGCACCAACACGGTCCTCCATCTCATGGCTATTGCCACCGAAGCGGGGGTTCCCCTTGATATTGATGCATTCAACCGGATCGGCTGCCGGATTCCCCACCTGTGCCACATGATGCCGGCAGGCCCCCATTCGGTCCTTGCCCTGCATCGTTCCGGGGGAATACCGGCAGTACTCAATGCTCTTCAGCGCGAGCTCGAAGATGCTCCGACAGTGTCCGGAAATTCCATCAAGGAGATAGCACACAAAGCCAGAATCCCGGCCGAATCAATCATTCAGTCAGTCGAAACACCGGTGAATCCCGCAGGCGGACTGAGGATTCTCAAGGGAACCCTTGCACCCGCAGGGGCCGTTGTAAAATCAGCAGCGGTCAGCCATGAGATGTGGCACCACCAGGGCCCGGCAAGGGTTTTTGATGGGGAGAAAGAGGCGATGGAAGCCATCCTCTCCCGCCATGTACGGGAAGGTGATGTGGTCGTGATACGCTATGAGGGGCCACGCGGGGCACCAGGAATGCCTGAAATGCTCTCCCCGACATCAGCGCTGATGGGGCTGGGGTATACCCGCGTTGCTCTCGTGACAGATGGGAGGTTTTCTGGCGGGACCCGGGGTCCCTGTATCGGGCATGTTTCGCCAGAAGCAGCAGCCGGAGGGCCTATCGGTCTCGTGCATGACGGGGATATTATCGAGATCGATATAAGGGAGCGGAGAATTGACCTGCATCTATCGAAAGCCGAACTGAAACGGCGCAAGGCGTTCTTTGCCCCGAAACAAAAAACACTGGCAGGGATTCTTGCCCGTTATGCCAGGATGGTGGGCCAGGCCGATAAGGGAGCGGTGCTCGAAAGATACGATTAATCGTCATATTCCTGACATAAGGGGACGAACTTCGGTATCACCAGCCCGTTCTCTCTATGACCTTTTTTCGAGTCATTTTCCTTTTCTTCGAGTCCCTCATGTTCCCAAAGGTAAAGCGTAGCGAAACCACATCCCTCCTTTCAATAACTTTTAATGTGCATCGGCTGCCATAACTCTCCTGCAAGCCATGGTCGAAAAAGTATCTTATGTTGAAGTCACCTGTTCTCATTGCGAGGGTCTCGGGTGTATATACTGTGACAAGAAAGGGTGCGTGCCTGTGAAAGCACCTGCCAAAAAGTGCCGTCATTGCGAAGGAGAGGGATGCATTTACTGCGGGTACACCGGATGGGCCGGGCTGAAAGGGAAATACGATTGAACTATTACGGGATTGAGGGATTCCACAAGGACAAGATCGTATAAACCCCCGTCAAGGACAGGCTGGCGGAATTAATGAAAGCGAGAAATATGGTTACTGCCTGAATACAAGGGTTCCTGCAATTTTATCATGGAGACCCTGATTATAAGCAGTGAATGCAATAATAATGAATCCGATAAATATCGTCAGGACTGAGAGCACCTTGCCAAAAAATCGGAGCGATCCGCGGGCAAAAGTGATACGGTTCCCCTGCAGGTCGGTGACAGCAGCCCTGATCGCCATTTTCCCGAGTGTTGCCTGGTTGCGTGAGCTCTCAAGATAAGCAGAATAAATCCAGGGAACTATAATAAGAAAGACCAGGGCTGAAAGGAGGATCTGAGGGGGGATGACTGCATTGACCACCTGTCCGGCAGCATTCGTTCTTGGCTGATGGTAATAATACTGGTACAGCATCCGTATTGATTCTGAAACCGGGTCAGGTCTTGACAAGAGCCAAGAGATGATGCCAATGGCTGCTGCCACCATCAGATCGAAGAGGATCAGAAAGAAGAGATCGATCAGTCCGCCGAGAAACCGACCGGATAGACCGGAGAATCTCTCTGTTTTTATTGACCCTGTTCTTTTCTTCGTAAAAGGTCTTTGGGGAATGTCTTTGAAGCTGGCGCCGCATGACTGGCAGTAATTTCCCGATTGTTCTGTCTCTTTTCCGCATCTGGGACAGTACATCAGTCTCCTCCTTTGTTAACTGACGGCAGGGCACCACTTCAATGTATCGATTCTTGTTGACCCGGAGTCTGAAGATAGGCTTTATTGAATTTGGTATGTATTTTCGTTCTGAAAGAACCAGTCGTGTTCGTTGTGATTATCTGAGGGTTGGCATTCATGGATAACATGGAGGTACAGCGAGGGATTCCTTTACGAGGCGACTCTCGATAAGGAGTGGGGGAATATCCTTTCTCTATACTTCTGCACGTTATCGAAATTGTTCAGTCATGATAGATCTGGTGATAATTGGCTGCCAGTATAAGAGAAACCAAGAGGGGAGAATCTGCTTCAAATGAGGATTTCTGCGTCGTATCCCCAAACAAAGTGAAAGAGGGGCAGAGCTCCTTTTCTTTGTCTCTGCTACTGATCGCGAATCTCAGCATGGGCTTCCGGATCGAATGGATTGGTCCGCATCGCAAGTGAGAACAGGAACGGGTAATGTTCATTCAGGTGTCCCATGTAGGCAATCCATTCAAAAACCAGGAGCCGGTACCCTCGGTTGATATCATTAAGGAGATGGGCTGTATCAGGTGGGGAAAGGTGAGATGGATCCTCCCGGAATGTCAACTCCTCTGTCACGTGGAAGAAAGCCTGGAGGGTATCCGTAAAAGAATCATGCTCGAATATCACCGGATTTTCAAGAAGAAGCATAAGAAACTCCTTCTTCTTTGAGAGAGTTTCCTTCAGTTCAACAAGGTTCACTGCATCTGTCTCGATGCAGTATTCATGGTTCTCAAGTCTGTTTTTCAATCGTTCAAAATCTGCAGAGTTCCATGTTGCTGATATGAGGAGCTCTTTCCGGATACTTTCGATGCAGGCATCGCATGAAGAGAGCATCCGGAGCATTTCAGTTCCAAACTCTGAAAAAAAGAGCCCGATGATCATATTGATCTTTCTTCGCCGGGATTTTCGCTCTTCCCGCGAGATAAGGTTCTCCATGATGTCGGCAAAGACTGCAACGAATGTACCCACCCCTGCAATGATGATCAGTATTGTGATGGCTCTCCCATAGACATCCGATGGAGAGATGTCACCATATCCAACCGTCGCGATAGTAACAATGACGAAATAGAATGCATCAAAAGCCGGAAGTCCCTCAACGACCATCACCCCGAATGTACCAAGGAGGAGAATGGCGACGAGCAGGAGGAGGTATGACTGCATCCGGGAAAGGGAGAGTGCCATGTTAGTACATGGACTTTCTTTACCGATATGAAACCTTGGGAACAGGTGCTGGAAGGGTGAAAATGGATGAAGAAGCAGGGTATTCCCCTCAGAGGAAGAAACCAGGAGTTGCCATGGTGATGAAACAGGCGATACCAATGTGAGAGACGCCCGGGTATCCTGATACAATGACAATAAGAAAGGCTGTCAGGAGGATCAGATTATGGTTATTGCAGGGCTGTCAATAGTAATTGGAAGGGATTTTATTGAGTATCATCAGCAGTGGGTAACACGGGACGAACCATTCGGATGATGATCTGGTCCATGAGAGAGCATACATCGTAACCGCTCTTATGATTCCCGATTGATGTGTTTCCTGAAAAAACAATCCCCGTATTGTGTTTCTTCGGGCGATAAGGATTGTCATGCATTATTCACCATTAGTTCGATAGCAATAAAATTATAAACTTTAAGTGGGATAACAAATATTATGCGATTAAGATTAATCTGATCGATTAATCTCATCGCTAACCAAGAGAAACCTTTCTCCTGCGTAGGCCGGTGAGATCTCATAAATGGAGATTACCCCCCCAAGGATCTCCATTTCTCGTTTTTGGGATCTCTCTGGAGATGGTCACCCCCCAATGACCACCTACCACTTTTTCTTGTTTTTTAAAATCCGAGAATCCATACAATGGAATTCCCTTCAGCGCAAATGAGTTGAATTTCTAAGAACTTCCCCGTAATAGATGCAGATCGGCAGGATAATCAAAGGAGACTGAGGAAAGTAATAGATTCTTCGAACTGTACACAATCCGATAAGGTAACACGGTGCATCTTATGCCCCCGGACTGGACTATCCTCTTCATCATCTCTGAAAAATGCAACTGCTCTCTGATGCAAAGGTTATGATTTCACAGTGGGAATACTGGGAGACCGGGGGGTCCGTTCCTTTTTCCCGAGTACTCGGTTGAGGTATTATTGTTTGGCGGGATATTCCCAAAAAAATCCCTCTTCACGATACGATAGCAGGTAGTTTACGTTCCGGATTCTGCCATCCCGGCGACCAACTAACTGTCCTCGGATGAGGGAGTGATTACAAAGAGGCACCGATCATTCCCCTTTGAATAACATTCTTCCTCAACTACTGTCACCGGGCTCTTCAGATGGTGGGAGAAGATTGCCGTAATTACCCCATTGTCGAAGGGACAGGCTTCATGCCCGGTTACCGGGAGATCCTTGCATTCAAAGCAATCCCTTACCTCGATTGAAAGGGGCGATGTACTGCGGAGAGCTACGGTGCCCAGGTGGTGTATCTTCCAGAATTGGGCGATCTTCTTGACGACACCCTCGATGTTCTCATCCTCCACAGCAGGGGCAAGCACCTCCCCTATCTGGATGCCCGCCTGTTTCAGCACCGGATTTATGTTGATTCCGATGGCCATCGCTTTTACGCGGAAGCTGACAAGAAGAAAACGGAAGAACTGAGCGATTTCCTCTCCGTTGAAGGAAGAATGAAGTTTTGGTATGTAGTATATTCCTGGTCTGACACAACTTTCAGGGGCTGTCAGCCGTCCGATCTCTTCGGCAGAGAGGGTGAGAATCCGGCGCCTGTTATCGTCCGGATTGGTATGGGTGACAATAAGTCCTGCCTCTTCGAGATCCTGGACATGTTTTGTGATCGTCGACTTGGCCTTCCCGCTTCGTTCAACGATGATCTCCAGGGGTGTCGGACCTCTTTTTACCAGATCGAGAATAAGCACCTTTACCGGACTGCTTATTGCCACCTTTTTCTGTACTGTTGAAAAAAAGAGAACATCCCCTGCTTGTGAATCCAGTGAATGCTCCGGTTTGTTCAGGAAATCCACTTCCTGCATGTCTTTTAATATCTTGCTTCACCCTTATTTAAAATGAGTGTTCTGTAAAATCTACCGAAAATTGTGCCCTTTTTGAAATATATCAGGCCAATGTGGTTGAAAATGCCCATTATGTCTCTTTTGTATATCAGCAGCCAGATCAATGCCAGAAGAGTGATTTCACAACACGTTCTCCATACAGAATGTATCCCTGTGTGAATGCTGGATGATTTTCCATCGTTATTGTAACCTGGTTTTTGTTTCTGCAGAAGATTCTATCTTCTTATTAGGAATATCACTGAAATCCATAAGAAACTCACTGAAATGTTAAATGAACATTTAGGTGGGGGAAAAAGGTGATTCTAACTCCTGAATTCAGACATTTTTCTGTTGCAACGAATAGTAAGCGGTTCGTGCGTCACGAGATACGATAAAATCGGGAAAACAGCGGGCCTGAAGGGATTTGAACCCTTGACCTACGGATTAAGAGTCCGTCGCTCTTCCGAACTAAGCTACAAGCCCCGGATTTGACCTATACCATTGGTTGTGCCTCATTGATAAACCTTTCGAGTTCCCATGATTTCTTGCCCTGATTGGGAAACGGAGCATGTAACGTGTTCCGAAATCCTGAAGATCTCAATAAAATTGTAACCATTATATCCTGTCGGGTTTACATCTAATCTGTTATGGCAGATTCGGCGCAGAACGGGAGCAGGGAACGGGTATTATATGCCGTGCTGGGATGCGGCAGCACGGGATACCATGTGCTGCAGGAATTGCAGAGCAGTACGGGGAATGTTCTCGTGATTGATAAAAATGAGGACCGTGTCAGAGAACTTAGGGACCAGAGGATCGATGCCGTGCGCCGTGACATCTTCACTGTGGATTTCCTTTCAGGCATTCCTGCGATTGAGATCGCGTTTGTCCTTACCGGAGATAACGAAGCCAACCTTGCTGCTGTCAAAGCGCTCCGGGAAGCGTACCCCCATTCCCGGATCATGGCCCGGGCATCGGATCCCCTTGTTGCGCGAAACCTGGAAGAGGCAGGAGCAGATTTTGTCCTCAACCAGAACCAGCTGATGGCAAAGGCTGCAGTCTACCAGATCAACAAGGTGTATGCCAGTCGCGTATCCCAGCGCCTTTATTCCCTCCTCTCTTCATGGGAGGGGACTCTCGGGATTATCACCCATAAAAATCCCGATCCCGATGCTATCTCAAGTGCGCTCGCCCTTGCCGTCATCGCGAAAAATGCAAATCCGAACCGGTTAGTATGTCGGATCTTTTATGATGGGATAATCGGACACCAGGCAAACAGGACCCTCGTCAACCTCCTTGAGATCAAGATGGAAAAGATGGATCCCACGGTGCTCCAGGAATGTACCTACCTTGCCCTCGTTGATTCTCCCGCCCCGGGTGTGAATAATACCCTTCCCCCAAAGACACGGGTGCATATCGTGATCGACCACCATGAAGATGGCAAACTTGCAGAATTGCCAGCGGTATTTGTTGACAGCAGGCCGGGCATCGGGGCAACGGCCAGTATCCTCTCTCAGTACCTGCAGGAGCTGGATATCGGTGTTGACAAACGGGTCGCCACCGGTCTTCTCTACGGGATTCGGTCGGATACCCGCGACTTTTCCCGGAATGTCACCCCCCAGGACCTGATCAACGCAGCCTTTCTCCTCCCTCTTACCGACAATTCACTTCTCGACCAGATCATGTCACCCTCGCTCTCTGAAGAAACACTCGATATTCTCGGAACCGCTATAGCAAACAGGAAGATCCAGAGCGGGTACCTCTTCTCCAACGTCGGTTTTATCAGGAACCGGGATGCACTTCCCCAGGCAGCCGACCTCCTGATAACGCTTGAAGGTGTCAACACGGCGCTTATCTATGGCATCTCAGATGAGGCTATCATCATGTCAGCCCGGAACCGGGATGTCCGGCTCCATATCGGCAACGTCCTCAAGGAAGCATTTGGAACGATGGGGGAAGCAGGGGGTCACCCGACCATGGCCGCGGCCGTTATCCCCCTCTCATTTTTCAGCCTCGCCAAATCCAAGGCGGATCTCCTCTCCCTCGTCACGGAACCACTCCTGGGCAGGTTCGCAAACATTGTCGGCCTTGAAAGCGAGGTCAGAAATGGAATTTGAGGAATGGGAGCCCTATTATCAGGAAATTCTTGACTATTTCGGTATCATAAGGGAGGATGACGAGAAGGCCGCCCGCATCCTCGCGTCCCTGATTGGCAAGGATGACTGCAGCCTCCTCTCATCCCTTTGCAGTGGACGGATCGTCACGGTTTGCGGAAATGCCCCTACCCTCCCTTATGAAACAGAACATATCGAAGGGAGCATCTTCGCGGCCGATGCAGCGGCTGGTGTCCTGTATGAGTCCGGTATAAAACCCGACGCAGTCTTTACTGACCTGGATGGGGCGTCAGAGTCCTTTCTTGCGATGAATCGCGAGGGAACGATTATGGTCATCCATGCCCATGGGGATAATATCCCTCAGCTGCAGTACTGGGTTCCCCTTTTCCCCGGGCCGGTTGTCGGTACCACCCAGTCGCAGCCAGTCCCCCCTCTTCATAATTTTGGCGGTTTCTCTGATGGAGACCGTGCGGCATTCGCAGCCGATGCCCTCGGAGCAGAACGGATTGTTTTTGTGGGATTTGATCTCGACGACATGAACGTGGGTCACATGAAAAGAGGAAAACTGCTGTGGGCCCGGCGTCTTCTCCGGTTGATCGGATATGAATGCTGATGCTTTCATCATCGATGGCTACGTTGATGAACCTGCGTGTCTTGGGGTACCCCCGTATATCTCTCCTTACATACGAACGATAGCCGGGGTCTTTACAGCTCATGGAATCGAGCCGCGCTACATTACCATCGACCAGATCAGAGAGGACCCACGCATTCTTACTCCCGTCCCCGGAGGTATTGCAATCATGATAGCCGGTGTGACGGTCCCTGGCAAATACCTGGGAGGAACTCCCGCGACTCTCACCGAGATCCAGCAGGTCGGGACACAGCTCAGGGGAATGAACCGGCTCATCACGGGCCCCGTCATTTTTGGCTATTCGCGAGGAGGAGGCGAACGGGCAGTACGAAAGACGATCTCGGGGTTCGATCACCTCCTATCAGGTTCGCCTGCCGAATCCCTTGATGACTGGCTTTCTGGGGGAACAATATATGGTGCTCACTCCTATCAACGATCCGACCCCTGGGCGGTAACCGGGAGCAGCATCATCCGTCAGCATCCATCCTTTCCGCAGATCATGTGCGAGATCGAGACAGCCCGCGGATGTACACGTGAGGTGACCGGCGGTTGTTCCTTCTGCACCGAGCCATTCTACGGCCATCCCCGGTATCGGACGATCGAGGGGATTTATTCTGAAATATCTGCACTCTATGATTCCGGAGCCCGGCATTTCCGCCTGGGAAGACAACCTGACCTTCTCACCTATGGTGCCGGCCAAGGGGAATTTCCACGACCACGGCCGGAACTTATCGGTGAACTGTTCCAGGCCATCCGATCTGCAGCCCCCGGGCTGCGGACGCTTCACATCGACAATATCAATCCTGGTACTCTCGCACAGCATCCGGAAGCAGGACGCCAGGCGCTCGAGGAGATTGTCAGGTACCACACTCCGGGGGATGTTGCAGCATTCGGCATGGAGACGGCTGATCCGATCGTGGTCAGGACGAACAATCTCAAAGCAGATCCTGATGAGGTGATGGAAGCGATCCGGATTGTAAACGAAGTCGGAGGAGATCGGAAGGAGGGTATACCCGATCTGCTTCCCGGCCTGAATTTTATTGCCGGACTTGCCGGAGAGACAAAAAGAACCTTCCTTTTAAATGAACAGTTCCTCGCCCGCGTGCTCGCATCGGGGCTTCTGGTCCGGCGGGTGAATATTCGCCAGCTGATGCCGTTCGAAGGGACACGGGCTTATGATGACAACACGCTTGGGAAGCATACGTCCCAGTTCAGGGCATTCAAAGAGTATGTCCGGAAAAAATTTGATCTGCCGATGCTGAGGCAGGTGTTTCCCATTGGCACGATCCTGCATGACGTTATCATCGAGGAGGAGGGTTCACTCTCTTTCGGGCGGCAGATGGGATCCTATCCCATCCTTGTGGGAATACCCGTTCATCTTAAGAGGCATACGGTCCTTGATACCGTGGTCGTGGACCACGGGATGCGATCCCTTACTGGTTTACCGGTACCCGTTCAGGTAAATCTCCTTCCCAGCACAGCCCTGAAATGGATACCGGGAATTGGTCCTGCTGCTGCTGCGAGGATTGCCGGAGCAAGGCCACTTCCGGGACTTGCCGCATTCCACGGGATAGCCGGAACAACTCCTGTCGATCACCTCCTTGCATTTACACGTCCTTCAGCTCAATAACCTTCATTATATCTGTTCGTGTCACGATGCCGAGGAGCTGGTCACCCTCCATCACCGGGATCCTTCCGATATTGTTCACCGACATGATACGGAGGGCATCGATAACAGGAGCACCCGGCGGGAGGGCAATCACTCCCCGGGTCATGATGTCCCGGACCAGCATCGCATCCCGATCAAGGGCAGGAATCTTGTGCACATCAGCAAGCGTCACCATCCCTGTCACATGGCCCTTCTCCTCGACCGGAAAACCAAGGTGTTTTGTTGAATACATCAGGTCAATCACTTCCCTGACCGGGAGATCCGGAGAGACTGTCAGCACACTGACTGCCATGATATCACTGACCTTGACATCTTTGAGGAGAAAATTATATTTCATTGCCGTTGATTCCTGGCTTGCCCCGATATAGATGAAGAATGCGATAAGGATCAGGATCGGATTCAGGATAATTACCCCGACTAGGCCAAAGAGTACCGCAAAGACTTTGCCAACGTCTGCAGCTATACGGGTAGCTTTCGGAAGTGACATCGACCGGGCCAGGAATGCACGGAGGACTCTTCCACCATCCATCGGGAAGGCCGGCAGGAGATTAAACGCAAACAGGAACACATTCAGGAGGCCAAGGTAGCCGAACATGAAGACAAATATTCCCGCTACAGGAGGATTGCCGGTATATGCTCCAGCAATATACGTGGCAGCAATGCAAAGGATACCAACAACCAGGCTTGTGAGGGGACCTATCGCAGCCATCGGCAGTTCTACCCTTGGATCAGGTGTATCCTCCTCCATTGAAGATATCCCTCCAAAAATAAGCAGGGTGATACCGTTTATTTTGATACCCTTGCTCCTGGCCAGCATGGAATGTGCCATCTCGTGTATAAGGACGCCGCCAAAAAGCCCGATCGAGACGATGACCCCGAGGATATAAGGCATGTATCCTGCAGAGATAATGCTCGTGTCGATCGGGACCCGGAAGATCGTGCTGATCAAGTCCGTTGTCTGAAGGATCTGACTCCCGATGATCCAGGCAAAGAGGGGAATGATGAGAAGGAATGTCCAGTGCAGCTGGATGGGAATACCGTAAAAGGTCCCGATTTTCAGCGAGCCGTTCATAAAAGGAGTATATTTTTATGCGAATAGTATATATCATTCATTGATTAGGATGAAAAATCAGATTACCGAAATGTTCGATCTCAAGGTCTACACCGAGAAGAGTGTTTTTGTCGGTGAAGTGGAGGATGTCCTTATTGACGTCGAATCAAAGAAGATGGAATCGATCGTCGTGGGGAAACTGAACCAGCAGCTGGTGGATATCAAGAACTACAAGGGACTGAAGATACCCTTCCGGATTATCAGGAGCATCGGGGACATTGTCCTCATCCGCCACCTGCCGGGTGCTTTCAGGGCTGAAGATATCTGATAACCAGCCAGGATTCGGATCCTCCCATTCCGGGAGCATCCTGTCCGGTTTTTCTGGGAGGCTTTCTCTCCTGCTGAATGGCCCCACGTATGATAGTGACAGCAAGTGCCCGGGTGAAGAATTTTATCGAATACTGATGCCAGGAACCGTGGTTCTCTCAGTGGAAAACCAGAGATGAAAGACGGAAAGAGAAAACGTTGTGCGGGATTCATGATATGAAAAGGCGCGAAATATTCAGCAACCTGCTTTCAGTACCCCCTGTATTCGTGCGTCTCGACGGGCGGGGATTTCACCGGGTAGCAGAAGAGTGGGGATTGAAGCGGCCTTTCGATGGCCGGTTTGCCCGGGCTATGGCCCGTGTCAGCGAACAGTTTATCACTTCAAGCGGACTCTCCCCGGATCTCGCTTTTACCTTTTCTGATGAGATTAACCTCTATTTTTCATATGTTCCTTACTCAGGCAGAGTAGAGAAGATTGACTCGATATCCGCTTCCTATGCTGCAAGTGCCCTGACGATCGAGATGTCATCCCCATTCCCTGTTGCTTTTGATGCACGGATCGTCCAGGTGAGCCCCCTCCATGCCCTCCAGTATCTCATTGACCGGCAGGCAGAGGCATGGAGGAATCATATCAACTCATACTGTCATCAGACCCTGGTTGAAGAGGGTAAAAATTCCCATGAGGCCGCCCATCTGTTAAAGGGCCTCTCCTCTCCGGAAATGCATGAGATGATGTTTTCACGGGGACTCAATCTCGCGAAAACCCCGGCATGGCAACGGCGTGGCATCTTTGTATACAAGACGGCAAAAGAGATTGAAGGATTCAATCCGGTCGAAAAAAAGATGGTAAAAACTATTCGCACCGCAGTCAGGTGTATCCCTGAACCGCCGGTCTTCTCCTCACCTGAGGGCCGTCTGTTTCTTTCCGGGTTGATCAGTGAACTTTGATATGCCGATCACTGCCTGGATACCTTCAATGTCCCAGTCTCTTTCGAGTTCAAACGAGCCATCAGTGGAGTACGAGGATCCTGAGGAGATCGTGAGCGATCCCGCACGTACCTCCTCCCGGATTACGTCTTCCCAACTTCCCTTAAGAAGTGAGCGTACCCGTTCATCGTCTATGACAATGCCTGCCGTGATATAATCCTCGACATTCAGATCCCTTTGCCGCCGCATCTCCTGGATTCGCCGGATCACTTCGCGGGTATACCCTTCTGCTTCAAGGTCAGCCGTGAGCGTGACATCCACATAGACCGTTCCTCGCTCCATAGGTGCCTGAAAGAGATTGGGGGGAAGTTCTTCAAGGAAGACGACAGAGCCTGGCTGAATCGGGTACACCCCTTCGCTTCCGCCAAGGTTCACCGTTTCACCCTTGTCAAGGTGTGACTTCAGGGCAGCTGCATCTGCGGACCTGATCAGTTCGCGCACCACCGGGGCGTTCTTTCCAAACGCCGGGCCAAGGGCTTTCATCACCGGTTCGGCCTTCCACCCGATCCGGTCATATGTTCCACGGACTACGCGAACAGCCCGTGCATTTGCCCGATCTTCGCAGATGGATGAGAGTGATTCAAGAGCTGCTATGACTTCATCATCATCAGTAACAACCACGATCTCGGAGACCGGCCAGCGGAGTTTTCTCTTCCCTGCCTGCCGTGCATTGGCCGATGCCTCGTCAAAAGAACGGACGATATCCATCGAATGTTCCATCACCGTGTCAACGAGGTTCTCATCCCCACCCCACCAGTCGGTCATATGAATGCTCGGTGGATCCGACAATGTCCGGATATTCTGATACATCATCTCGGTAATATGGGGAATAAATGGTGAAAGGAGCCCGCAAAGTCGCCGGATCACATAGTACATCGTCTCGTAGGCTGTGGCCTTTGCCTCAGATGTTCCCTCAAGCCACATCCTGGGCCTGACCAGCTGGACATACCATCGGGAGAGGTCTTCAAGGATGAACTGGATGAGTGCCCGGGTGGCCCGGTGGAGCTGACGCTCCTCCATAGCTTTGCTGACGATGAGAGCACAGGAATTGATCCGGGAGATTATCCACCGATCCTCGGGCGCCATGGAACCCAGCCCTGAACGGAAAGCATCATCATCCCATGTCCCGTCCGCAGTGGTGCATGGTTCGTAATGGTCAAGGATCATGTAGGGAAGGGGGAACCGGTAGACATTCCAGTAAATGTTGATCGCCCGGTTCACTGTCTTCACCCCATCCCAGTTGAACTTGAGATCGTCCCATGGAGCACTTGAAGAGAGTACGTACAGACGCAGGACATCAACCCCCTGGCTCGTCACCACCTCATCAGGCGTAACGACATTCCCCAGGCTTTTACTCATTTTCCGGCCTTCTGCATCCAGGGCGAAACCATGCATCAGTACACTCCGGTAGGGGGAGCATCCGAATGCAATGGTGCTGGCGCCGAGCTGGGAGTAGAACCATCCCCGGGTCTGATCCTGGCCCTCGGTGATAAAATCGGCCGGCCACAACCGTTCAAATGCCTCTCTCTCTCCGGGAAACCTGAGGGTAGCCCACGAAGCGACTGCCGAATCAAACCATACGTCAAAGATGTCCTCGACCCTGTGCATCTCTCCGCCGCACGTACATGGGACCGCTATCTCATCGACAAAAGGACGATGAGGATCGGTGATAGATCTCCCGCTGGCCTCTTCGAGCTCACTGAATGTGCCAAATACCCGGTGTTTCCCGCAGGACCTGCACTCCCATATAGGGATGGGGATGCCCCAGTACCGTTGTCGTGAGATGCACCAGTCACGGGCTTCCTTGATCCAGTCATAAAAGCGTGCACTCCCTGCCCACTCAGGGTACCACAGGACTTTTTCGACCTCGCCAAGCATCCGGTCCCTTATTGCGGATGCTTTCAGGAACCACTGTTCGGTGGCACGGAAGATGATCGGGGTTTTGCACCTCCAGCAGTGTCCATAGCGGTGGGTCACAGACTCCGTGGCAAGGAGATGATGGCCGAGATCATGGAGGACTACAGGATCAGCCTCCTTGATATACATCCCATCCAGAGTCCCAGCATCGCTTGTAAAACACCCGGAGGCATCGACAGGGCAGATGATCGGCAGGTTCTCCCTGCATCCGAGAAGGTAATCGTCCCATCCATGTCCTGGTGCGATATGCACCATCCCGGTGTTTTCAAGGGAGACAAAATCTGCTGTAACAACCCGGTGGGCGATATCATGCTGGAGGGTCACCATATCCTCAATGGGAGACGAATAGGTCAGGTCCGTCAACCCGGTTCCGCTGATCTTGTCAATCAGCCGGTAGTCCTGATATCTGCCCTTCCGGAGCACTGATTCGACAAGATCCTCAGCCATCCAGAGAATCTCTTTTGTTCCGTCCTTGACCGCCTCGACACGGGCGTAAACGATGTCGGGGTGGACTGCAACCGCCACGTTGGCAGGAAGAGTCCAGGGGGTGGTCGTCCAGATGACCAGATACTCATGGTCCTTTCCAGTCAGGGGAAACTTGACATAGATCGATGGATCGGTGACATCGGCATAATCGACTTCAGAGTCAGCAATAGCGGTAGCACACCGTGGACACCAGTTGACCACCCGGTGACCCCGTTCGAGCATTCCTTCTTCGTCAGCGCGGGCAAGTGTCCACCATGCAGCTTCAATATATTCCGGCTTCATCGTCTGGTAGGGATCAGCAAAATCAAGCCAGATGCCAAGCGCTTCGAACTGCCTGCTCATCACTTCCAGGTTGGCAGCGGCAAACGTCCGGCATTTCTCAATAAAGTTCCCGATTCCGAACTGTTCGATATCTTTTTTTGAGACAAATCCGAGCTGCTGCTCGACTCTCACCTCGATAGGAAGGCCGTGCATGTCATAACCGGCGCGTGCAATAACATTTCTCCCGGTCATCCTGGTATAGCGGAGGATGCTGTCCTTGATGATCTTGTTCCAGGCCGTGCCGAGATGGATGTTACCAGTTGTATAGGGGGGCCCGTCTACAAAGAAAAAGTCTGGGTCTGCTAGGTGGAGTTCTCGTGTCTTTTCAAAGATCGCCTCTTCCAGCCAGAACTGGCGGATCGATTCCTCAATCTCATTTGCATGGTAACTGCTGGTGACTTCCTTCAACGGGATCCCCCAAACTCTTGTAACAAACCCGCGACAACCTCTGCCTGCGCGTATATTCCAGAGATATTGTCCCCGCGACCACAAAGTATTTTCTTCAAAGGTGTGCAGCGCTGTTAGGAGTACCCGGGATGGAAGAATATCCATTTCTTATCAATGGGGAGTGGCGGACCGGTGCCATCGAACCCCTAGAGATTTGTTTCCCCTACACGGGAGAACCTTTCGCGAAAGTTCACCAGGCCGTTGAACAGGATTGCCGGGATGCGGTCTCCTGTGTTGCAGGATCATTCCGTTCTGCACGTATTCTCTCCTCCGGGGAACGGGGCCGTATCCTTTCGGAACTTGCTGACCTTGTGAAGGTCAACACCGCTGAATTCGTGAAGATCCTGACCCTTGAAGGAGGGAAGACCCGTCTGTTAGCAGAACAGGAAGTGGCAAGAGCGTGCATCACACTCCGCATATCAGCAGAAGAGGCGAGGAGGATCAATGGGGAATTCCTTCCCCTCGACTGGAGCCCTGACTCGGAGGGGAGATTCGGGATCACAAGGCGCGTCTCTCTCGGCCCTGCATTGGCTATCACCCCGTTCAATTATCCGCTGAACCTTGCCTGCCATAAGATCGGGCCAGCCATCGCGTCGGGAACGCCCCTGGTGCTGAAGCCGGCATCGGTGACGCCCGTCTCCTCGCTGATGCTTGGAAAGCTTGCTCTCAAGGCTGGCATTCCCCCTGATATGCTGAGTATTATCCCCTGTTCAGCAGCAACAGCAGAAACAATGGTCCGCGATCCCCGCATCGCGCTCCTCACCTTCACTGGCAGCCCTGAGGTGGGCTGGCACCTGAAGGAGATTGCAGGAAGGAAGAAGATCCTGCTCGAACACGGAGGGAATGCAGCGGTCATCGTACATTCCGACGCGCAATTGCCCTATGCAGTGTCCCGTATCGTTAGCGGGGGATTTACCAATGCCGGGCAGGTCTGCATATCGGTTCAGAGGGTTTATATCGAGCATTCCATCTACCGCAGTGCGGTGGCAATGATCCTCGACCGGATCGCTTCGCTGAAAACAGGCGACCCGAGAGATGCGGATACGGACGTAGGTCCATTGATATCAACCGGCGCTGCAATCAGAGCGGAGACCCTGGTTCAGGAGGCAGTGAAGGAAGGGGCAACACTTTTGTGCGGCGGAACGCGGAAAGGGGCTCTCTTCTCCCCGTCCGTGCTTGCCACTACTTCCCCGGTGATGCGGGTCAACTGCGAAGAGATCTTTGCTCCGGTAATCACCCTTCACCAGTATACACGGTTCGAAGATGCCCTCTCTGAAGTCAACAACAGTAAATTCGGTCTTCAGATGGGAGTATTCACCAACCATTTTCCCTTCATTCTCCAGGCCTTTGAGGAGGCAGAAGTCGGGGGTGTGATCGTGAATGATATCCCCACCTTCAGGGTTGACCAGATGCCTTATGGGGGTATCAAGGCATCCGGGACCGGGAAAGAAGGTCCCCGCTACACGATCAGGGAGATGACCGAGGAAAAACTCCTTGTTATCAATCCGAAGGGGGGATTACCATAACCGGTGGATTCCCTGACAAGCGGCAAAAGGCCGATGTACCAATCCAGATTGCCGTGATCGGACCTGGATCATGCAGCCCCGGTGAGGCAGATGCTGCCGAGCGAGCCGGGCGTTGTATCGCCCGGAAGGGAGCGATCCTGCTCTGCGGGGGTCTATCCGGGGTAATGGAGGCAGCCTGCCGGGGCGCAAGGGAAGAATCCGGAACCACCATTGGTATTATTCCCGGTATCGCTGGAGAAAATCCTTACCTGTCATTCATTATCAGATCCGGCCTTGGCCATGCAAGAAACATGGTCCTGATCCAGTCATCTGATGCTGTGGTTGCCATTGGAGGCAGGTACGGAACACTTTCGGAAATCGCAACTGCTTTGAAAATGGGTATAACCGTTGCCGGATACTACACATGGGAGATACCGGGGGTGATCAGCTGTAACACCCCCGAAGAGGCAGTCAGGGAAGCGTGCTTCGCAGCTGCCCTGTACAGGATGAATCGTACCCTCCAAGATCCCTGAGTGTCTCCCTGAACTGTTCAGACCTGATGGCCTCGTGCAGTGTTCGTATCCTTGGATCAACCAGGTCGTCTGTCCTGATGGCAAGTTCGTACTGCTCTTTTCCAATGGGAGCGAAGGAAAGGCCAAGGGCACGGGCGGCAGAATACACGCACATGCCGGCGTCAGCCTCTCCCTGCCGGATCGCAAGGGCAACCCCGATATGGGTGGTAAGTTCCCGTTCATAACCCTGAATCGATCCGGGATCGATCCCCTGTTTTCCCAGTTCATAATCCAGGAGCATACGGGTCCCGGAACCTTTCTGCCGGTTTACAAAGGTATGGGTGGAGAGGTCAGAGAGAGTAAGCCCATCCCGGGAAGCGATACCCTGTTCGCGCCCCGCAACACAGATAAGGGTGATATCTTCTCCTGGCAGGTATTGCCTCAGAAAAGGAAGGTTGTATTCGCCGGACGAATGCAGAAGGTGCATCGGCGCTGCATGGCAACTGCCCCTCTTCAATGCCAGGAGTCCACCCATGCTGCCGGTATGGGAGGAGTGCAGCATGACCCCCTTCTGTTGAGTCAGCTCAAGCAGGTGATCGAGTACAGGGTCATGGCTTCCGGAGATAAGAAGCGTCTTATTCGCGTCTGATTCCGGGACCATAAGGGTGACCTTCACCCCTTCTCCCGCTTCATACCCTTCCTTATCAGGGGGGATGCGGAGAAATGCGTGTGCCCTCACTCCGCTCATCTGGACACCCGAACCTCGCGAGAGAGGGATTGCGATACAGCGGTCTTTAATCCAACCAATTGCAAGCAGGACATATTCACAGGTCCCGATATCTGAATGGAGACTGAGAGCAAGGTCGGCCTGAATATCTTCCGGTTCGGGTGAAGAGAGCCCATACTGCCGCAGGAGTGGTATCATGACTTCACGGATTACCGTCAGCGCAGAAAGGGGATAGCCAGGCATCCCGATGACCGGTTTTCCATCAATCGCACCGATGATAGCAGGTTTGCCTGGTTTTATAGCGATCCCGTGCACAAGCACCTCTCCCATACTGGAAATGACATCGGCGGTATAATCCCTTGTTCCCGCTGAGGAGCCGGCAGAAATTATCACAATATCATTTTCCGCGACAGCATGGCGCACCCTTTCAGAGATGATGTCAGGCTTGTCAGGGGTAACCGGATATCGCCTGCACTCGGCACCAAGAGACCTGAGCCATGCCGAAGCCATCACGGTATTGCTCTCAACGACCTGTCCCGGGGCAGGCCTTGTCCCTGATACGATCAGTTCACTTCCCGTAGGAATCAGTCCCACCCTGGCGGTGAGGACTGGAACCTTCGATATCCCGTACGCTGCCAGCGCTCCAATCTCATGAGGCCGGATATGGTGTGAAGAGGGAAGTATCATTTCCGATTCGGCAATATCCTCCCCGGCAGGGCGGACATGCTGCCATGGCGACACCGCTTTCCGGATTATTGCAGAATGTCCTTCAAAGGTGACATCCTCTATCATGACGACTGCATCGTACGTGGGAGGGATTACATTCCCGGTATTCACCCTTGCATAGTTCGTGAGGGTGACCGGACGCTGCTCGCTCGCATCCCACGTGTCTTCATTCCGGACTGCAATACCATCCATTGCAGCGAGGACTGCTTCCGGGACTGAGTAGGATGCAAAAAGGGGGCTGGCAGTGATTCTGCCTACCGATTCTTCAAGAGGGATATCCGAAGAGATTCGACGGGAAGGAAATTGTTGTGAGATGATGTCTAGCACCTCCCGCAACGGCCGGACCGAAAGGTAACGCTTTACCAGATGATCACCTCCACCACTTCCCCTTTCTCCAAACCTTCAACCCCTGATGGGACCCTTACAAGGCCGTCACTCCTGATAAGGGTGTTAACAAGGCCGGATTTTCCAAATTCCGGGTATACCTTATCCTCCAGGATCCGTACCCTGACATAATCCTCTCTTCCCCGTGTTGAAGGGATATTCTCCCCAAGCATCAGACGCCTTGTCAACATTGCCTGGTCACATTGTCCGGTCATTCCTAAAAGAAGCGGCCTGGCAATCACCAGGAGAACGACAAAAGCAGATGCCGGATGTCCGGGAAGACCGATCACCGGTTTTTGCCCTGCCTTCCCGATGATAGTCGGTTTCCCGGGAGCAATGGCTATCCCGTGAATAAGCACTTCACCCGATTCCCGGATGAGGTCAGCGGTCAGGTCCCTGTCATCCTTCGAGCTGCCCCCTGAAATGATGACGACGTCACAGAGCGAGAGCGCCTTTTGGAGGATGTTTTGCAACAGGGAGCGATCATCCTTTACAATCCCAAAATATTCGGGGATACATCCAGCGGACTGGAGGAATGCCCCGCACATCCAGCTGTTGATATCCCGCACCTGGCTGCCGGTTGGAATCTCCCCCACCGGAATCAGTTCGTTTCCGGTTGATATCACTCCTACTTTTGGTTTTCTTGTAACGGGTACGGTTGTCCTGCCGGCCGCAGCAAGTGCTGCAATCTGACGGGATGACAACAAAGTTCCCTGGGGAAGGATCACCTCCCCCGCTTTGAAGTCTTCTCCCTGCAGGACGATATTTTCCCCCGGTGCAGCTGGCCTTTTGACCAGAACATCATTCCCGATCGATTCGGTATACTCAATCATTACGACCGCATCCGCCCCACAGGGGACCGGGCCACCAGTCGGGACATAAAGAACGCTTTCAGAGGGGAGGGTTTTTCCTCCTTCCGTTCCCATTGCAGCACGCCCGGAGAGACTGAACAGGGCCGGCAGGGATTCCGATGCCCCCGTGGTGTCCCGGAATCTGACTGCATATCCATCGACCGATGATCGGGTGAATCCGGGGACATCAATGTCTGCTGTGACATCTGCAGCAAGAACACGGCCGAATGCAGCATAGAGCGGGATCTCTTCCGAGGAGAGGCGGATAGCAAGGCTCCGTGCCGTGATGACTGCTTCTTCAACTGGTACTGTTGTCAGAAAAAGGCTCATTTGAAGCAGCCCAGCTGGCAGGCCCGGATCTTTACTCCGTGGGTGTTGCAGAACCGTGCAATGTCGGTCTTTGAGATCCCGTATTTTTCAGAAATGGCAAATGCTTCCGGGCATTTAATCTCCTTGTCGATCCCCTCTCTCTCGAGAATGGACCGTATTTTCTCTTCGTCCATAGTAACAATAGTATGTTTCCAAAGAAATAGGGTTTACCATGTCTGTCTCTTATAAGGGAGGTGTCTTCTGAAGATAGCGCTCGTTCACTCCCGACTCGATCCCGCGGGAACGACAATTCAGACATGCCTGGAAGATTTATTGTCAGAGGCTGGTCACAAGCGCCCTTATCCGCTCGAAGAGCATGAATTGATTGTTCATGAATCAGATTCCCGCCTTATAGGCCTTGACCATCTTGACAGGGAACTTGATTGTGATCTGATCATATTTCTCTCCAGACATTCATCAGAACATCCCCGCCCAGTCCTGACCGTGCATGTCACCGGGAACATCGCGGAAGCCGCCCTCGGAGGGTTCGCCGGGTCACTTGCTGTTGCCTCCCCTGAATGGATGCATGCCGTGCTTGGCAATCTGGAGAAAAATGCCCCGGAAGGATACCATATCACCTACGAAGTCACACACCATGGCCCGACTGAGCTGGCGACACCTTCGTTCTTTGTTGAGATAGGGAGTACGGAGAAGGAATGGACCGATCTGAGGGCGGGGTATGCGGTAGCTCAGAGTGTACTGGAGGCACATCCGCACGATACGATAAACGTACTGGGGATTGGTGGCTCTCATTATGCACGCCGAGAGACAGAGATTGCCCTCCAGTCCAGAACGGCATTTGGCCATATCGTTCACAGCAGGTATGTTCCATGCCTTGATCCTTCAATGATTGCCGACCTTGTGAAGAAAAGCCAGGCAAAAGCCGTGTATTTCGATAAAAAAGCCATCAGTCCTTCCATAATGCACCATCTCACGATTGTGCTGGCAAATCTTGGTATTCCCCGCCTTTCAGAACGTCAGCTCCTCCAGTTACGAGATATTTCCTGGTTTACCTGGGAAGAGATTCAGCGAGTGGCAGAGGAAGTATCTCCGGGGGCTTGGGTTGATATCTCTCCCCTAGTAAAAGACGGGATACCGGACGTTGTCAGACTCCCGGAGGATCTTTATTATGAAACAATCCGGATCGATCCCACTGGTCTGAAAGAGGGAGCAGGAAATCTCCCGGTGGCGATCCTCTCGTCAAAGGGATCTGCAGTGCTGCCGGTTTTCATAACAACGGAGGAGAACACGGAGCGAATACTACATGATTTAATAAGCTTATGCGTTACACTGATATGTAGTGGAGAAACCACGGCGGTTGACGGGGATCAGCTGATCATCAGCAGGACACGGTTTGACCCGGAAAAAGCGCGCATTCTGGGCATCCCCAAGGGTCCCCTGTACGGAGAACTGCTGAAAGGCAGAACAGTGCGGATCAACGGCCGTGATATCACATCGGACATGGTTCAAACCAGGACAACAACATGCATCCGAATCCCGGGATTGGAGAGACTGATATGAGATCGATCGTCGAAGAAGCTTTGACCAAGGTGAGTACTGAGCCTGCAAAAGTCCTTTCTGAAAATGAGGAACTTGACCAGATTCTAAAAGAGCTCAAAACCGAGATTACGGTCATCGGTTGCGGTGGGAGCGGGTCAAATACCATCACAAGGATGAAGGAGGAGGGTATCCACGGGGCAAACCTGATTGCAATGAACACCGATGCCCAGCACCTTGCAAGGACTCTTGCAGATCACCGGATCCTTATCGGAAGGCAACGAACAAGGGGTCTTGGTGCGGGATCCATCCCCCAGATAGGAGAGGAGGCAGCCCTTGAGAATGAACAGGATATAAAGAAAATTGTATCAGGCAGCGATATGGTCTTCATCACGGTAGGACTAGGGGGTGGCACGGGAACAGGTGCTGCCCCGATCGTCGCCAAGGCGGCAAGGGATGAGGGAGCGCTCACCATTGCGGTAGTAACCCTTCCTTTCACAGCTGAGGGGGCGATCCGGATGGAAAATGCTGAGGCGGGTCTCGAACGCCTGCGCGATGTTGCCGATACCGTTATCGTCGTGCCGAATGACCGGCTTCTGGAAGTCGTTCCCCGCCTCCCCTTGTATGCCGCTTTTAAAGTTGCCGATGAAGTCCTGATGCGTGCAGTAAAAGGTATCACGGAACTTATCACCATGCCCGGGCTTGTGAACCTTGATTTTGCTGATGTCCGTACTGTTATGGAACGGGGCGGAGTGGCCATGATCGGGGTGGGGGAGAGTGACAGCGAGGACAAAGCGGCCGATTCAGTGAAAAAAGCCATCCGCTCTCCCCTCCTTGATGTCGATATCTCGGGTGCCACTGCTGCACTGGTGAACGTTATAGGAGGGCCTGATATGACCATGTCAGAGGCTGAAGGAGTCATCCAGGAAGTGTACAACCGTATCGATCCGGGCGCGCGTATTATCTGGGGAGCCCAGGTTGATCCATCCATGCAGAGCAAGATGAGGACCATGCTCGTAGTAACCGGTGTACGGTCGCCACAAATATATGGGAGGAACGAGAAGATAACCCCCAAAGTTCAAAAGCAGTTCGAAATCGACTTTCTGAAGTGATACCCCATGGAAATTGCAAAGCCCGACATAAAATTTGATGTGAACGAGGAACTGTTCAGGAAATACTGGCGGATCCTCAAGTTGGCGAGAACCCCGACAAAAGAGGAGTTCAGGAAGATTGCACTGGTTGCGGCAGCTGGTGTTCTGATCGTCGGTCTTATTGGATTTCTGATCTACATCGGCATGATCCCTCTGTCCTGATTGCTATGGAAGAGTACACCAACCGTATTTTTGCCATCAAGACTACGTCAAAGCAGGAACGCACGGTCGCCGACAATATCAGGAAAGCCATCGATACTGGTGCGACTGATGTGAAGGTCACCGCCATCATCGTCCCTGATGAATTGAAGGGATATGTACTTGTCGAGACTCCTGAAAGTCTTGCACGGATCGAGCAGCTGGCAGAGAAGGTCGCTCATGCGCGCACTGTGGTGAGGGGCGAGACGACATTTGAGGAGGTTGCGCACTTCCTCGTACCGAAACCAGTAGTCAGCGGCATCTCTGAGGGAACCATTGTTGAGCTCATCGCTGGTCCCTTCAAAGGTGAGAAGGCAGTCGTAAAACGAATCGATGCCGGCAAAGAAGAGATCACGGTCGAGCTCTACGAAAGTGTTCTGCCCATCCCGATCACGGTCAGAGGGGACAATGTCCGCGTAGTCGACCGCGGAGAAAGTGCATAGATCATCCCATCATCTTACGGCTATAACCTTTAAGTCATCACGAGTATACCTTTTTTAACCCACGCTGAAACCGTTTCAGCGGGACAGCATGGTGATACCATGGCAGACGTGGTCGAGGTATTAGTATCCGGAGGCAAGGCGACCGCAGGTCCGCCAATCGGACCCGCACTCGGACCACTCGGTATTAACGTGAAGGCAGTTGTCGATGAGATCAATAAGAAGACCTCTGAATTCAACGGCATGCAGGTGCCGGTGAAGATCGAAGTCGATGACAAGAAGAACTTCACGGTCGCCGTGGGAATTCCGCCCACGACGGCTCTCATCAAAAAAGAGGTTCATATCGAGAAAGGATCCCCCGAACCCAACCTGAAAGTGGTTGGCGACTTGCCGATGCAGGCCGCGGTCAGAATCGCCCAGATGAAAGCAGGCGACATGCTCTCTTATGATCTCAAGAATGCGGTCAAGGAAGTTGTCGGAACCTGTGTTTCGATGGGTGTGAACGTTGAAGGCAAACGCCCCAAGGAGATTCTTGCGGCGATTGATGCCGGAACGTATGACTCGGTTCTTGCTCAGTAACGAATTGGCTTACAACCCATAGAAGATCACAAGTGGTCGAGGACTATGGAGGAACCATATGGTAGAAAGGGCCAGAATTTTGGAGGCCGTAAAAGCGGCCATTGAAAAGGCGCCGGAACGGAAGTTCTCTGAGAGTGTGGATATCACCATCAATCTCAAGAATATCGATATGGCGCAGCCGAAGAACCGTATCGATGAGACGATTCTTCTTCCCCATGGCACGGGAAAGACCGTGGGGATAGCGGTTCTTGGCAAGGGTGACATAACCACTCAGGCACGCGAAGCAGGAGTGGATCTGATCATCGGCCCGGAAGAGATCGAACGCCTTGGAGGCGAACCACGTGAAGCTAGGCAGGTTGCAGGAAAGTACCGCTTCTTCCTTGCAGATACCGGGGTTATGCCACAGGTCGGCCGGTTCCTTGGACCCCGTCTCGGGCCAAGAGGCAGGATGCCGACACCAATCCCTGGCGGAACCGATATTAGGCCGATTGTGGAACGTCTTCGGAAATCTGTAAAGGTACGAACGAAAGATAAAAAGACGTTCCATGTGAAAGTCGGGTCGACGCAGATGCCCCCTGAACAGATTGCAGAGAATATCGATGCGGTCCTGAAGAAAATCGAGGGAGTTCTCGAGCAGGGATCGATGAACATCAGGTCGGTCTTTGTCAAGACCACCATGGGTCCTGCGGAGAGGCTGTTATAATGGCGCTGTACACCCATCACCTTCCGGCATGGAAGCGGAAAGAGGTCGAAGAGATAAAGGCCGATATTGGGAAGTACGCACTGACAGGTCTTGTCGATATGTATGGCATCCCCGCATCCCAGCTCCAGCAGATCCGGCGGAATCTGAAAGGATCAGCAAAGCTCAAGATGACCAGGAACACCCTGATCGAGCATGCCTTCCAGGAGATAGGCGGGGATGTAAAAGCCCTCGGGGATTTTATATCCGGACATTCTGCAATCATCTTTACCAATGAAAATCCGTTCAAGTTGTTCAAGAAGCTCGAGAAGACCAAGACCAAGATGGCGGCAAAGCCTGGCGAGAAGGCTCCTGAGGATATCATCGTTGAGAAGGGACCGACCAGTTTCAGGCCAGGACCGATCGTTGGCGAGCTGCAACAGGCGGGTATTCCGGCAGCAATCGAAGCCGGCAAGGTGAAGATCCGCGAGACCAAAACGGTCGTGCGGAAAGGTGAGGTGATCAGCGCCAAGCTCGCTGATGTATTATCCAAACTCGATGTCAAACCGATGGATGTCGGGCTGATTCTGCAGGCTGCATTCTTTGAAGGCAGTGTGTACGAACCTTCAGTTCTTGCGATTGATGAGGATATGATCATCGGGCAGATCGCCCTTGCAGGACAGCAGGCTTTCAACCTGTCGGTCAATGCCGTGATTCCCACAAAGGAGACCATGGCACCGATCATTGCCCGGGCTGTCAGGGAAGCCCGCGGGCTTGCGGTTGAGGCAAGTGTCTACGAAAAAGACGTGATTGATGGTATCATTGGAAAAGCGCACAGGGAAAGTGCCGCCCTCCAGACTCTGGTAGGGGGATCCTGAACAATTCGAGAGTAGGTGATAAAAGATGGAGTATATCTACGCAGCGCTTCTCCTGCACAAGGCAGGAAAGCCGATCAAGGAAGAGAGTATAAAAGCGGTCCTTACCGCTGCCGGTATCGCTGTTGATGACGCCCGAATCAAGGCTCTGGTTGCAGCCCTTGAAGGAGTTAATATCGAAGAGGCTATCAGCAAGGCAGCCGCTGCCCCGGTAGCTGTTGCAGCGGCTCCGGCTGCTGCAGCGGCTCCGGCTGCAGCCGCACAGGCTGCCGCAGCCCCGGCTCCGGAAGACAAAAAGGAAGAAGAAGAGAGCGGCATGGCAGGGCTCGGCGCCCTGTTCGGCTGAAACACCTTTTTTCCAATGAAAATGCCTCCGGCATTTTCACACTTTATGTTCGAACAAACGGCGTTCATCGAACTGTTCCCATCAAAATCACTTCGTGGTATTCATTATTTATGCCCGCATCACGAAAACGGGGCTCATGGGTGGTTCCAATGAAAATGCCTCCGGCATTTTCACACTTTATGTTCGAACAAACGGCATTCATCGAACTGTTCCCATCAAAATCACTTCGTGGTATTCATTATTTATGCCCGCATCACGAAAACGGGGCTCATGGGTGGTTCCAATGAAAATGCCTCCGGCATTTTCACACTTTATGTTCGAACAAACGGCATTCATCGAACTGTTCCCATCAAAATCACTTCGTGGTATTCATTATTTATGCCCGCATCACGAAAACGGGGCTCATGGGTGGTTCCAATGAAAATGCCTCCTGGCATTTTCATACTTTATGCTCGAACGAACGACGTTCTTTAATTGTTTTTTAAAAAAAACCTCCGGCATTATCATCTCTTTTATATCTCATCCGGGGAATCCTGTACTTCTCTAAAATCCCTGTCAATCCTTCAGTTATCCTCTGAAGCTACCAGATTCTGTCTTAAATATCCACCGTCCCGTGAGAAGTACTCCCTGACGTTGCCTTTTAGTACGATGAAGAGGTATCGCCTGATATTTCGTGAGTAATCTCAATCGTCTGCGGGTATCCGGTGCTCACATTGCCAGCTGGTTCCAGGGAAGGAGGAGGAGGCGGGGAGGAAGGAGAGGAAGGATTCAGGAGAGGGAATGCATCAGGTTGGCAGTTTCGAGGAGATCCTTGCATTCCGGGCAAAACCAGCGTTTTTTACGCTCGAGATCATCAAGGGTCAGGGGGTTGTGCATGATACATTCCGGCGTCATGCAATGATCCAGGCCGAAGAGGTGCCCTATCTCGTGGGCACTCTCCTTTACCGTCCGGTCAATAAGCTCATCCTCGTCTTCGTCCCTCCCATAGAACTCATTGGTAAGCCGTGCTGTGGACACGACTGCCGCTCCTGCAGAAGGACGGGCCAGGCCGAACAATGAGGTGGTTCCGGTGGAGAATATGTCGTTCCCGGTGACTACCAGGATAGGGTTCCTGATACCCTGGCGCTGCTTGAACATATCGATCGTATCAAGCAGGACACTGGCATCTGTCTGATGACGGGATCCCACATACCCGTTCAGGATGAGAGGATTTGCACATATCCTCGAGGGGATTTCAAGCAGCCCTGATACCATACGCATGACCGGGAGCTCGAGGCCTGCAGGTGCTCCGGAATCCCAAAAAATAAGGAGATCCATCACCATTGTACTCTGAATGGGCACTGATAAACATATTGAACGGTGTATCGGGGCCTATATTGTGTCCTGTTACCATTCAGCAGCTGAGGTGGGGGTAGGATCCAATTTTACCGCTGCGGAGATACTCTGTGAATCAGGTGTTGACGTGTTCTGCACCGACATTGTGCCTCCCCGACAGTCTTCCCATATCCCGTTCCTCATTGATGACATCTTCTCCCCGGATATCCGTCTGTATGAGGGTATTGAACTGATATATTCGATCCGTCCAGGAGAAGAGATGGTACCAGCCCTGATCCGGCTTGCAGGAGGTATCGATGTTGATCTGCTCATCTATCATCTTGGATTTGAAGGATATGGCCGGGGTGGTGTAATAATCGAGTGCGGAGTTCCCCTTCACCGGTATCATACAAGTCAGAATCCGTCAAAGAGAGTTTTTTGAGTACGTTTTTCCTCCGGTTTCTCATCGCCGGGTGCATTTTTACCGTCTTTTCGTACTTCACCGGGAGGTTCACTGTCGGTAAGAGGAGAAATCGGCAGTCCCGGGGTATCCTGTCCTGGAGCAGGCTCGTTGGGTGGGATCGGCAGAGGCCCTGCACTTCTCCCCCCTACGGCTGACGGTTCAGACTCTTTCTTTCCCTTCACTTTTCCGGCTTTTACGCGCTCTCTCTCCTTTACCCGCACCTCATCCATCAGATTTTTTACCACTTTCTGTGATCTGGGCTTATCATGGATCAGGAGGTTTAACTCATCAGCATCAAGAGAGAACGCCCGGGCGAATTCCAGGGGATCGCGATCGGCCAGGAGGGAAAACGGCGTCAGGTAGGAATCACGGAGCGTATATTGGGAGAGATGAAGAGATTTGCCAATCTTTGCAAGCATCCCGGTACGAACCATGTTCTGCTTCCGGTAACTGCCTATCTTTCTCCATCGTTCGGGAGAGGTTATCCGTGCATGTATCCCCTTCCCCCCTGCCGATTCAGATACCCCGAGAACCATCAGAGCAGTAGCATATCGCCATAAGGTGTGATATTGCTGGCGATACGTCAGCCCAATGTATTCATCGGCACGGTTCAGGTAACGGTAAGCCTGAAAATACCGGTTCATGTCCTTGATATGCCCGATGTTTGATTCGATCCACTGGGCGATTGTATCCGGGGTTTCATCAACTTCGTATACTGTCTGCATCAGCTTCTGCGGTTTGGCAGATCCATATACCGCGCTGATCAGGTCAAAAACCGACGCCCGCTCATCCTTCCGGGAGGTAGATACCTCTTTATCTCTAATCGAAGAGCGTCCTATTGCCGCAGCTTCAAGCATATTGATAGCTGCTCTCATATCGCCGTTTGCAGACTCCGCAATGATCCTCAGGGAATCTTCGCTGCACTTGAGACCTTCTGCACTACAGATATACCTGAGCCTTGGAATGATTGACCGTGCAGGCAGAGCGCGGAACTGGACTTGTTCGGCATGTGACCTGATCTCCGGGGTCACCTGGTAGAGCTCATTGACAATAAGGATCAGTGGCTGGCGTGAATCCCTCATCACGTCAAGAATTGCCCGTGCACCACCCCGGTCTGCCGTCCCGTGAAGATTATCGGCTTCATCAAGCAGGATCAATTTTCGTGACGCCCCGATAAGGCTCCCTGTGACACTACCGGCACCGGCAACTTTTTTTATGATATCCCTCGTCCGCTGGTCACTGGCATTCAGCTCAATGACCTCCCAGGAAAAATCTGCTGCCAGGGCGTAGACACTCGAGGTTTTTCCTGTCCCGGGTTTTCCATAGAGAAGCAGCGGTTTGCTTGAAAACGTCCAGGAACGGGCCCATCCTGCCATGAGCTGCAATGCAGTACTGTTCCCGACCACGTCTGCCAGGTGCTTCGGGCGGTACTTTGATGCCCAGTCCATGCCTAACTTTCATCTGTGTATCAAATAAATTATCTCTGATGATGCCCCATTTGATCAGTACCAAGCGGAATATGTGTGTTCTATGGTTTTGAATGGCTGCTCCACCGCAAAGATTGCGACTGCCGTACGTGAATATGAAGGGGTAAAGCGGAAGAGATCAATCGGAGAGATGGTTCGGGCAATACGGATCGATGCCCCGAATGTGATCGCTTCATTCGGCGAAGATGCAGCCGTCATAGAACATGGCCAAGATGTTCTCCTGCTTGCCGCTGACGGGATTTGGAGCCGCCTTATGGAGGCGGATCCCTACTGGGCCGGGTATTGTTCAGTTCTCGTAAATATCCATGATATTGCAGCCATGGGAGGACGACCGATCGCGATGGTTGATGTTTTCTCCATCTCTGATGAACGAATCAGGGACGAAGTGCTTGATGGAATGCATGCAGCATCATACCAGTTTGGCGTCCCAATCGTGGGAGGACACCTGCATCCTGATACCCCTTACAGTGTGATCGATGTCGCCATCCTGGGCACTGCTGCCCGTGATGCGGTCATATACAGTCATACTGCCAATACCGGCGATGTTGTCATTATTGCCATCGATCTCGATGGAAGAATCCATCCATCCTGTGCTCTCAACTGGGATTCTGTTACGATGAAATCTGGAGAAAAGGTCCGTGCACAGATTCAGGTTCTTGAACAGCTGGGGAGAGAACACCTCGTGACAGCCGGAAAAGATATCAGCAATCCCGGAATTATCGGGACGCTTGGGATGCTCCTGGAAGTCAGTGGAAAGGGAGCCCGGATAGATCTCGATCATATACCAAGACCAGATCTCAATGCCCATAGTCTTACTTTCGAGCAATGGATACGGTGTTATCCCGGTATGGGTTTTGTCCTGACGGCAAGGCCGGAACATCAAAAAGAGATTACCAGGATGTTTTCAGAGGTGGGAATGACAGCTCAATCTGTAGGTATGGTGAATTCCGGTCGTGAACTGACTATATCATATGATGGAGAGGACACAACCGTGTTTGATTTTTCCCGAAATGGTGTTATGCACCTCTTTTCAGATACCCCATCATGTCCCTGAAGCTCATCGGGATTGGGGCAGGTGAAGAGAAGGGGAAGGTTGTTGGCAGCATTGCTGGGGGCAGTGTTTCCAGCCGGATCATGGTGTATACAACCCCGGAAAAGGGGGAAGAATGCTCATTTCAGGGACTTGCAGTCCGGGAAAGTCATGATCCCGGCCTTGCCCTTGTTGAGGATCTTGCTGAAGGGAGGATCGATGCTGCCATCCGAGGTACATTGCCGGCTAACACTACCCTTATCGCATTAAAAAGAACCTTTGGCGTGGATCACCTGGAGCGTGCTGCACTCCTTGAGACCGAGGATCATCACCGGTTCTTCCTGGCACCGGTAGGAGTAGATGAAGGATGGGCCATCGCAGAGAAGGTGACTCTTGCCCTTAAGGCGAGGGAGCTGGCAAAAAAATTCAGTCTTCCGACGAAGATTGGTATTCTTTCAGGAGGGCGGATGGGGGACCTTGGACGACATCGCAATGTCGACCGGAGTCTTGCCGATGCTGAGCTCGTCGCACGGCTGTCCGGAGGAGTACACTATGAGATCCTGATTGAAGATGCGATCCGGGAGTGCGGGGTAATCATCGCTCCAGATGGTATTTCGGGTAATTTTATCTTTCGTACGCTTACCTTTCTCGGATCGGGGCATGGACATGGCGCACCAGTAATGAATATCGATAAAATCTTTATTGATACCTCGCGCGCTACGCCGCACTATGCAAATGCGATCAGACTGGCTGAATGTCTTTTAAAGTAAATTCAGACAGATTCTTACCTTTTTATTTTTTCATCCAGAAAATTGACAGATTTTACTCGGATGAAAGGTAGTGTACTTCATTTTTTTTAGAACAGGTCAAAGTGGTTCCCGATAGGCTATTTAAGGGAGATATGGTCTTAATTCACGAAATGTTTAAATATTTCCTGATATATCTTGTCTTGAGGTAAAATAATGGCAGATTTACCTATTGCTGCAGTTGTGAGAATCGCAAAGAAGAATGGTGCTGAGAGAGTAGGCTCCGATGCAGCTGCCGCCCTTGTGGCGAAGGCGGAAGAGTACATCGCGAACCTGACCAAGGAAGCAAACAGACTTGCTCTCCACGCGGGGAGAAAAACAATCAAGGAAGAAGATGTAGATCTTGCGGTAAAGTCCGCATAACTCCATCCATTCCTTCATGGAAGGCAAACGAACAGACAGCAGCAATCAAAACCAAGGTGGCACATCCTCTTTTCGCTCAGCATCATACAATCAGGGATGCTCTTTTCCAATATATTCACATTATTGAATAATTCGGTTTAATCCGTCAGAAATAATGCCGTGCATAGGTGAATGGCGTATGAATTTTTAGGATGGAGTGAAATCTGATAATACCCTCGTATGAGGGGCTGGGGAGTAATTTGACCATTGAAAAGCCGGATACAGTCGAATTAACCAGGGGGGAAACTACCATAAAAGGCGGATGTGATAACCAGTCCTCCTTACTCATTTTTTATCGGACGCATCCGGTTCCGGAAGGTTCAATACCGGGTGAAGATTCCAGCGCTGATCCCAGCAAAGGGATTGGATCGGATTTCAATGCATTGATTGGGTTGCTCAGTCATGAAGAACCTGATATAAGGATCACTGCCGCGAGAACCCTTGGTAAGCAGGGAGATCCCAATGCGATTGAGCCGTTATTTAGAGCCTGCATGGATGAAAATTGTGGAGTGAAATCTGCCGCAAGAGATGCATTGGCGCTTATTGTCGCACAAATGCACATTAACAAATGAAACGTCTCCGGAAACCAGAGCACTAGGTATCAGAAGATCCCTTTTGTACTCGGGACATCCTCTCTTCCCGGGACTATGGCAGCAGCCTCACCGAGGGCGATGCCGAAAGCTTTGAACACAGCTTCCATCTGATGATGATCATTCCTCCCGTGAAAGATGATATGGGCATTCAGGCCGGCTTTCCCGCAAAGACTCTGAAAGAAATGTTCAAAGCTGTCCCGTTCGATGGAGCCCAGTGCCGGATGTGAAAGACATCCCTGGAAAACGAGAAATCCTCTTCCGCTGCAGTCAAGGGCTACTGTGGCAAGTGATTCATCCATGGGAACGATGGCATGAGCAAACCTTCTGATACCCCGACCATCTCCAACCGTCTTTTTGATCGCCTCTCCAAGGACCAGTCCGACATCCTCTACCGTGTGATGGGAATCTACCTCAAGGTCTCCGGCAGCCGTGCATTCGAGGTCTAACCTGCCATGGCGGGCCATTGCCTCCAGCATATGATCCAGGAACGGCAGGCCGGTTCCTGCCCGGACCTTTCCTGAACCATCCAGATCAAGTACTATATTGATACTCGTCTCCTTTGTCCTGCGTGATACCTCAGTCCTCCTCATCGGCAACCTCCAGGGCTTCGCTCAGGGAGAGCATCCCCGAATAGAGCGCTGAGCCCAATACTACTCCATATGCCCCAATCTCCTTTAATACTCTCACATCGTTACTGCTTGAGATGCCACCTGCCACAACTACCGGTATCCCGACCGATTCGATGAGACGTCTGACCGGTGGGATCCTAATGCCACGCTGGAGTCCTTCGACATCAACATTGGTATAGAGAAGTGTTCCGGCACCCTTCTCCTCAAAAATGTGTGCCCACCTGATATAATCGCCTTCAGTACGGTCCCAGCCCTCGACAGTGATCAATCCTCCACGGGCATCGACTCCGGCGATAATTCTGTCATGACCATAATGATCAGCAAGGTCAGTAAGAACACCGGGATCTTTTACCGCCAGTGTCCCGATGATAACGCGGTCAACGCCTGCATCGAGCCACCCAGCCGCGTCCTCAAATGAACGAATGCCACCCCCCAGCTGGATCGTCACCCCGGTATCCCGAATAATCTCCCTGATCAGAGGAAGGTTTGCGGCAGAGTTGCCAAATGCCCCATCAAGATTTACAACATGGAGCTGACGGGCGCCAGCATTGATCCATCGCAGGGCACATTCGATTGGCCGGCCAAAAGAGGTAGCGGTGTCCCTTCTCCCTTGCACAAGCTGGACACACCTGCCCGAGAGGATGTCAACAGCAGGAAAGATCTTCATATCAGCGAATCATCCGCTCGATTGACATGACCAGGATATCCCTTGCACCTGCTCGTTTCAGACGGTTGATCAGGCGATATACCCGGTCCTCGCTCACAACTGCATGAACAGCAACAAGATCGTCAGATGATGCAACCTCCATGACCGTCGGGCCGGAGAGACCGGGAAGCACATTGGTAATTTCATCGAGGCAGGAACGTTTTGCATTCATCATCAGATAGCACTGCCCCCGCGCCCTGACGACGCTCTCAAGGGCAAGCACCACTTCGTCGATCTTATCAGACTTGGACACCATCGAATCGCGGTTTCCTATAAGGATGGTACTGGAGTCAAGCACCTTCCGGATAACACGCAGCCGGTTGGACCTGAGGGTGTCTCCGGAGCTTGAGAGGTCAAGGATGGCATCTGCAATACCAAGGTAAGGCGTCACTTCACAGGCACCACCGACAGGGACAACAGTGATGGGAATCTTCTCGCCCCTGAAGAGATCTTCGGTGATTACAGGGAATTCTGTGGCGATTTTTCTCCCGGCAAGGTCTTCAATCTTCCTCGCATGGTCCTCCTCTTTTACTGCGACCACAAGGGTGGCATTCCCAAATCGCAGGTCCAGCAGCTCATCGACCTCAGCCTGTCTTTCGCACACCATGTCCCTTCCGGTAATTCCAAGGTCTGCAGCACCGTTTGCAACGTATTCGGGGATATCAATGGGACGCGCAAAAAGCACCTCGATGTGTGGATCAGGTGTCCTCGATATCAGCTTCCGTTCTTCCCTGTCGAGCAGGTGGAGACCACTCTTCTCCATAAGGTCCATTACCGGCGCGGCTATCCGTCCTTTGTTTGGTATCGCAAGCCGCACCATGGATGATTGTTCCGATGACAGGATTGTTCTCCGCTTATCTGATTGGTCAGAAGGTCCTTACTTCCCCACGGATTATCTTTTCAGTGATACAGGTTATGTTTGCAAGCCCTGAGTCAATCACACCTTCGATGTCCCGGCTGATTTCACTCAGGTGGATCTCCTCCTTTGGCAGGACCTGTATGCTAGCAACAAGAGGCTGGTCAATGGGATGCCCTATCTGCGAGAGGAGCCGGATATAGATCTCTTCAATCCCGTCAACTTCTTTTACACATTCTTTTGCGAGCATGGTCGCAAGGATATTGTAAATCTTTCCGATGTGGTTGATTGGATTTTTTCCACTCGTCGCCTCCATGCTCATCGGACGATTCGGAGTGATCAGCCCGTTACACCGGTTTCCGCGTCCAACAGAACCGTCATCCCCCATCTCGGCAGAGGTACCCGTTACCGTTAAGAACACACTTCCCGTATCGATATCATCAGCCGTATTGACCTGGACGCTCACCTTTCTGGAGGTGATTTTCCTGGCCACCTTTTCGGCGTGTTCTTTGAGAATGTCCTTGTATTCGATATATTGGGTGAGGCCGCTGCAGTAGCGGTCAACCATTGCCGAAGCAATAGTGAGGGAGATTGTATCTCCGGCGCGAAGGCCCATGATCTTGATGTCCTGCCCTATTGCTGGGTATCGTGGCCGAAGGGTTGTATCGATATAGTCTGAGAGTCCGAGGACAATGGTCTCTGTTTCAGAGAACGGAGCATGACCCACCCCGAAGGACGTGTCATTGGCACGGGGTGCAGTCCCCTGGCAGGGCTTGAAGACATCCCGGAGATCGGTGGACCCGGTCCCCAGTCTGCAGTCGATCGTGATATCGCGCTCAAGATTGAGGTTGGTAAGGGTGGTCCTGAAGTACTTTCGTGCCGTCTCCAGCGCGATTGCATCAGTGGGAATATTGATACCATTGAACTGCCGGGTAGCACGGCCATCGATAAGCATATAAATCGGCCGGATGACTTTCCCTCCTCCGTATTTTGGTATCGATTCACCGGCAACGATCTCACCCTGGTCGGTATTATGGTGGAGCACCGCGCCACATTCTTCAAGATATGCAAGGGATAAAGCCCGACTGATGGCCTCTGCAACCCCGTCGGCAAGACTGTCGGGATGGCCCAGGCATTTCCTCTCGACAAGCTCAATCCCCTGTCTTTCGAGCGGAATCTGATGCAGCGCCTCAACTCTGATATTTCTCTTCATCTTAGGGTCATTCTCCAAGCGGTATAATCATAATAAAAACGACGGGAAATCATTTAATCATTCCTTTCTTATGAATTGTATTCATACTATCGTTTTTATGGAAGGACAGGGATCAGTATTTACCACCGGGTATCCCGGCAGGATTGGATCTCCAGGAAGAGAGAATGAGGGAGGACTTTTTGTGAATATCCAGTCCAATAATTGCCGGAGCGATGATGAATACCATGCCCTCGAAAGACAGTTATGGACTATTGATGGTGAGGAGATAGGCAAAGGGAGTTATACGCGGGAAAAACCATTTTTTAACAACGAAATACCGGGCAGCACCGGCAGAAAATGGATTCACCTTCACCTTCGAGAAGGAGATTCCGGACGATTATCACACAGACAGCTTCGTTCATATGGTTATCGCAAAGAGACAGATCCGATACTGCATTTTCAGGTACTATCCTCAAAAGAGCTATGATTTATTTGATCATACTGTTGTAAAGTCTCGCCTGGAATCAGAGCACCAGGATTCCCTTTTCCTTCGTGATGGAGGGGGGCATAGTAAAATAATTACATGATTCCTTCGAAGGACACATGCATACGAGATGAAAATGCCGGAGGCATTTTCATATAAAAAAAGATATCCCTCTTGAAAATTGAATACGTCTAAAAATAAGGAAATGTGTGGTAAAATGGTTATCGGCCGAAAAATCGTCTCCAGCCTGTCTTTTTTTTCGGTTCTTCGGGAGATAGGACGATGTGGTCCCGGGTCTGATGAAGCGGCAGGTGAAGGTGGGATGTGGTTTCATGGGGTGTTTCATGGACCCGCGTTCCGCAAAATGGACAAAAATTTGCTTTTTCTGGCAGTTTTTTTCCACAATGGTAACAATAATGGATGAGATCGGGAGAAGGTGATGATGCCGTTGCCGGCTGTACCTGCTCCGGTGCTGATCTTTGAGAAACCGGGTCTGGTACTGATCGGGCAGATGATTGCGCAGGAGGAGGTACATTCTTTTCGCTGATCATTTCAGACCCACCTGAAGCAGGAAAGATGATAGTGTCGGTCAGCGCCCTTGCTCCTGGAGCTATCGCAGGTTCCAGTTCTCCGTCAGATTCGGGCACTGCGGTTGATGCGGCCTGGGATATCAGATGGACCCAGTCTTCAGCTTCCCGAGCACGATCCTCCCCGGTATGGACAAATACCATCTTCATGGTCCTCGTATCATCATCAGATGTCCGGACAGTAAGCACGAGTACTGGTTCCCTGAGCGTTGATTCTTCGAGATAGCCACTTAAAATCGATTCCACTGGAATCTCTTTTGCCGTTATCCCCAAGTTCCGGTCACTTTGATCGATGAAAAAAAGCCTTTTGTTTGTCAGATATGATTCAAACCTGAACTTTTTTATCTGGATATCGGAGGAATATATCCTGAGGTTCTCTCCAGTATTGAGATACCGCTCCGCGCCAGGTGCCCCTTCATCCTTCCCGACCGGGTCCGGAGTGTCATAACTTTTTTTGTTCATAATTCCACCCTGCTGATGTACCTGTTCTTTTTTGGTTTTTGAATTTATATTGTTTCAGGATAAAACGCCTTAAGAGACGGATTTCTGTAATTTTGAGGCTTCATTGATAATGAAAAGAGCTCATATAGCAGTAATGACATGATTCGAATCTCCTCGTGAGGGTGAAAAAAGGGTATTTTCTCTTGTGAAAAACAGAGTTACAGAATTTTTTTGATGATCCCAGGGATTTCGGATGGGCGTGACGCAACGGGAACCTCCATCTTCCGGAGCCGCTCTATCTTGGAACGGGCGTCACCTTCTCCCCCTTCAATAATCGCACCGGCATGGCCCATCCTCTTTTCGGGTGGAGCTGAGATACCGGCAATATATGCAGCGATGGGGAGATCCGTGGATCGTGCCCCTTCCTCTTCAAGGGCCCCTCCGACCTCGCCTATGAGAACAACCGCTTTAGTCTGGGGATCCTCCTCAAAACGCCGGAGAACATCGGAGAAGGTCTGCCCGATAACCGGATCTCCGCCGATCCCTACCACGGTGCTCTGGCCGAGTCCCGCCTTTGTGAGTTCATCGACAATTTCATAGGTGAGGGTCCCGCTTCTCGATATCACACCAATATTTCCGCGTGAGAAGAGATGAGACGGCATGATCCCCAGCTTGATCTCACCGGGGGAGAGCATGCCGGGGCAGTTCGGCCCAATGACAGCACAATCATGGAGTTTTGCAAAAGCGATTGCCTTCATTGTATCATGGACCGGGATGTGTTCGGTGATGGTCACAGCAAGGGAAAGGCCGGCATTTGCTGACTCCATGATAGAGTCTCCGGCGGCACTCGCCGGGACGAAAATTACGCTCACTTCTGCATCGATGTCTGCCATTGCCTCCCGGATACTGTTGTAGACCGGAACCCCGCTTGCGACCTGGCCTCCTTTGCCGGGAGTGACTCCTGCAACAACCCCGGTCCCCCCGACCATCTTTGCATATTCATTCATCAGTGCAATATGGAATGCACCCTGGCGTCCTGTAGCTCCGGCAACAATGATCCCGGCCGATTTGTCTGCATAAATCATCTGACCGCCTCCACTGCAGCCCTGACCGCCTCCTCCATCGAATCGAGCATCCGGTATCCTCGCTCGTTGAGAAGACCCCTTCCCTCCTCCTCATTTGTTCCGGCAAGCCGGACAATGACCTCCTGGCTGATGCCAGCTGCGATGATTCCGCGGGCGACCTCGTCACAGCGGGTTATTCCTCCAAGCAGGTTCACAATGATCACTTTTACCGCGGGGACACCGGCAACGAGCCGGACAGCATGCATCACGCGTTCCTGATCGGCCCCGCCGCCCACATCAAGGAAGTTGGCAGCTTTTCCCTTGAAGAAGCTGATCAGGTCCAGTGTTGCCATAGTCAGCCCTGCACCATTCCCGATAACCCCGATATTTCCCTCCAGCTCGACATAAGAAAATCCGTGTCTCTCAGCCTCGCGTTCGCGATCGGTCATATCCCGGTTGCAGGATATTCCCTGCCGCCTGAGGGCGTTATCATCGACAATCAGCTTGGCATCCGCAGCAAAGAGGCCTGCAGGGGTGGTCACGAGAGGATTTATCTCGGCAAGAACGGCATCCTTTCGGCAGAATGCAGTATACAGGCTCTGGAGAACTCTTCCCGCTTCCCTGGGAGCTTCCCCGAGCAGGTCCCGGAGCATGAAAGGGGGAATCTCCGTCATCAGGAGGGGAATTGACGCTCTCCTGATTGCAGAGGGGCGCTCCATGGCCAGGATCTCGATGTCAACACCTCCTTCTTCGGTGAACAGGATAAGCGCTTCCTTTGTGGAGCGGTCGACTGCAATGGATGCATAGTATTCGTGCTGAATCTCCAGCCGCTCCTCTGCAAGGATCTCCTTTACCGCAACACCCTTGATACTCTTGCCAAACAATGCTTTTGCATTCTCAATTCCGTTCTTCCGATCAGCCATGAGGATCCCCCCGGCTTTTCCGCGTCCCCCCACGTCCACCTGTGCCTTCAGGACAAATTCGGGTGGCAGTTGTTCCAGGTATCCCGCAAGTTCATCTGCTGAATGGATCAGAAAACCTCTCGGAACCGGGATTCCGTTGTCAGAGAAGACTGATTTTGCTTCATGTTCAAGAAATTTCATCTGCTCATCGCCTCTTCGGCAAGTTCAAAACCACGCGTCATCGCTTTCACATTCAGGCTCTCGGTTCCTTTCGGAACAGAATCAAGAATTGCTTTCTCGATTGCAGTCCTGCTCACGATCCCGGTACTGGCAACGAGGGCACCAAGCATGATGATATTTGCGACAATATCCCTGCCCAGTGATTCCCGTGCCTCCCTGGTTGCCGGGATTTCGATGTAGCGGCATGAGGGACGCGAATGGACCAACGTGCTGTCCACGAGCATTTGAGCCTCCCCGGCGGCGGCAATACCATACTTCTCGAAGCCTTCCTGGGACATGATGACGTAAATATCGGGCGTCACGACCTTCGGGTACAGAATCGGCTCATCATCGATGATCACCGCGCTCATGGACGCTCCGCCCCTCGCCTCAGGTCCGTATACCTGGGTCTGCACGGCATATTTGTTGTCATACATGACGGCTGCACGACCCAGAATGACAGCCGCAAGGATGATCCCCTGCCCGCCAAAGCCGGAGAACCGGATCTCATGCCTCATGGGCGGACCCCCAGCACAGGCCGGTTCCTCCGTACGAACTCTCCTGCCAGGACCATATCTGGCGGGATCATCTCCCCCTTCTCTCTCATTCTGGCAGCCTTTTCGACGAGTATGGTATGGGACTTGAAGTACTCGATCTGGTCGGCAACCTGCTTGAAACGGTTTCTCCGGCCATAGTTGGTAGGACACTGCACCAGTGATTCAACAAACGAAAAACCGGGATTCTCAAGACCGGTCAGGATTGCCCTGGTGAGCTCCCTGACATGGTATGACGTCCAGCGAGCCACATAGTTAGCTCCGGCTGCAGTAGCAAGGCCGCAGAGATCAAAGGCAGGTTCACCGGAACCATACGGAGTGGTGGTGGAGAGACCGCCCATCGGAGTGGTAGGGCTTCCCTGACCACCGGTCATCCCGTAGATCATATTATTCAGGCAGACAACCGTCAGATCGATATTCCTCCGGCAGGCATGGATAAAATGATTCCCCCCAATTGCTGCCAGATCGCCATCTCCGGTAAAAACAACGATGTTCAGCTGCGGGTTGGCAAGCTTGATCCCTGTTGCAAAAGCCAGCGCCCGCCCATGGGTCGTATGGAGCGAATCGGTGGAGATATACCCGGGCGCCCGGGAGGAACAGCCGATACCTGATACAAAGACGGTCTCTTGTCTCTTCCAGCCCATCTGTTCGACGGCAGAAAGGGTACAGTTGATGACCGTGCCATTGCCACACCCTGCACAAAAGATATGGGGGAGCCGATCCTGCCTGAGCCAGTCTTCCTCACTCATTTGAGATCCTCCACGACCGCATAGAGCTCGCCAGGAGAATGAAGATCGCCTCCCAGTTTTGGGACCGTGACCACGTCTTTGTCAGTATGGCGCTCGATCTCGCGGGATATCTGGCCGAGATTCTGTTCGGGTACGATGAACGCCTCTGCATTGGTGAATCGGGAGAGGAACATCTCGGCAAAAGGCCAGACCATCTTCAATCTGAGATGACCGATATTTTCATCAGGATGATCATGGAGCACCTGTTGTACGGTCCTCGATGGTGCTCCATAGGAGACAAAAACCATCTCTGCATCGGGATTGAGGATATCGCAGGAAGTGATTGAACCGCGGGCTCCTTCGACTTTCCCGACCAGCCGTTTCACGAGATCTTCATGCAGTTTTGGACTTGTCGCACAGGGATATCCTCGTTCATCATGGGTGAGCCCCGTAACATGCACTCCATAGCCCTTCCCGAATGCAGGAAAGCCTGGAACGAGATCTTCCCCTGCCCTGAACGGGAGGGATCCCGGTTCGTATGGTTTTCTCTGATTCGTGGGGACATGGTCCGGTATGATCAGCCGCTCCCTCATATGCCCGATAATCTCGTCTGCCATGAGAAAGACTGGAATCCTGAATCGCTCTGCAAGATTAAATGCCTCGACCGTGAGATCAAACATCTCCTGGACACTGGCCGGGCTGAGTGCGATTACACTATAATCACCGTGTGATCCGAAGCGGCACTGGAGCATGTCCCCCTGGGCTGACAAGGTTGGCTGTCCTGTTGAAGGCCCACCCCGCTGGACGTTCACGATGACGCAGGGGGTCTCGGTCATGACCGCATACCCGATGTTCTCCATCATCAGTGAAAAACCGGGGCCGCTTGTTGCAGTCATTGCCTTAGCGCCGGTCCAGGAGGCCCCGATAACAGCAGCGATGCTCGCAATCTCATCCTCCATCTGGATAAATACCCCGCCCATTTTTGGCAGGCGAAGCGCCATATGCTCTGCTACCTCGGTTGAAGGTGTGATCGGATAGCCGCCAAAAAATCGACAGCCGGCGGCAAGTGCCCCTTCCGCACAGGCTGTGTTCCCCTGCATGAATTCAGTCCGGGTCAATACTCTATCGCCACCTTTTTTGGTACTGGTTCCTCATCTTCCTTCCACGAGATAGCCTGGTCCGGGCAGATCATCTGGCAGGTCCCGCAGAGGGTTCTCCCATACAGGTGTCTGAGCCGGCAGTTGGCACACCGCTCAGGACGATCGAGCTCGGGGACGACTATCCCTCTCCGGTTGGCCCGCTTCCCTGGCTTGAAGATCCGGTAAGGACAGACCAGGGTGCAGAGGTTGCAGCCCTTGCACCGCCGTTCATCAATCTGCAGTCTCATGGCATGGTCCTTTGTATGTGTTTATGTGAACTTTCTGTGGAATTGTTTGTTTGCCCCCAGGGCAATATCAGCAAAGAGGTCATTGCCATGGGAGTCTATACCAACAACGAGGGGAAGTGAATCAAGTTCGATGATCCAGATAGCCTCCGCCATTCCGAGTTCTTCAAAATAGACACCTTTTAATGACATTTTAGAGGCAGCAAGCACTGCACATCCCCCTGTACAGGCAAGGTATACTCCTCTGCCTACGAGTTCTCGTGCAACCTCTGCCCCCATACCCCCTTTACCAATGAGCGCACGCACTCCTCTGTCTAAAAGAAATCCGGTAAGGGCATTCAATCGTGCAGAGGTGGTCGGCCCTGCTGCAAGAATTCGTGCATCCTGGATGACTGGCCCGCAATGATAGATGGCTGCTCCGACCGGATCAAAGGGGATGCCTCTCTCTTTCATCATGAGGTGTGCCTCATCCCGTGCCGTATACACTATTCCCGAGAGCAATACCTGGTCCCCGGCATGCAGGGAGAGGACTTCGTCTCCAAGCGGAGTGGTGAGGGGGGTTCTGGTCACCATGTCACCTCTACCGTGGAATGGCGGGCAGCCCAGCACTGAACATTCACCGCAACGGGTAACGATGCCGTGTGGCATGCGGCCATCCTGACTTTAACGGCAAGTGCCGTTGTCTCACCGCCAAGCCCCATAGGGCCGATTCCGAGAGCATTGACGGCATCACACAACTCCTGTTCAAACGGGTCCATGGTACTGATGGGAAGGAGCAGAGCTTCCTTGGCAAGTGCAGCACAGCTGTCAAAAGTGCCGCCGATCCCCACCCCGAGGATAACAGGAGGGCATGGCCTTCCGCCGGCGATCAGCATCGTCTCAGCGACAAACCGGGGGATTTTCTCACTCTCCGTGGGGAGGAGCATTGCCAGCCGTGACATATTCTCTGCCCCGGCTCCCTTGGGAAGCACAGTGACCGAGAGACAACTACCCGGCCGGACATGGACAATTGGCATCCCGGGACCGGTGTTGTCTCCGGAATTCTCTCTCTTGAGGGGGGATACCACATTAGGCCGGAGTGGTATCTCCCTTGTTGCCCTTCGTACTCCCTCCCCAACTGCACAAATGAGGGTATCCGTATAGGGGACATGCGGTGGCACTGTCAGGTATACTACCGGAACACCGGTATCCTGACAGAGAGGGAGAGCACGCTGTTCTGCAATGGCAATATTATCGAGGATGTTTTTTAGTTCATTCTTCGCGAGTGCTGAAGGCTCTCTCATGGCAGCAGAGCGCAGTGCCTCAACAACGTCCTGGGGAAGGGTCGTCACAGCCTCCCGGAACGCCCGGCAGGTGGCGGCAGACAATGCCCTGAATAACGGGTCATCTTCCGGAAGAACCATCACCAGTACTCGGCGAAGAAAATCTATAATCGTTTCTGTCTGGAATCAGAAAAAAGGGAGGGATAGGAAAGGTCTTATTCAGGTTGGTTGACCGCCTGGCTCGGGATCTCGGCAGGTGAGCTGCTGCTCCGATCCACCACAGTGATATACGAGGGTGACGGGAGCTTGTGGCTACCTGCTTTCATGGCAAATTTCACCTTATCGAGATACTGGGGGGTAGTGTAGGTCGTGAAGACTACCTGATCTTTCATTACCCGGGCTGCAGTTCCCACTGCTTTTCCGAATGCAAGCCTCATCCCTTCAGAGACACGGTCTGCGCCTGCTCCGGTGGCCTGCTTGTTCTCGCGGAGGACGTGATGCGGGAATACTCTGAGTTTGAGGTGGAAATTCATCCTTCCTACATCTTTGAGGAGCTTTCGGTTGATGCTGATACGTGCCGCCTCGAGCGCACTGTGGCGTATCTGGCAGGACTCCTCAACGATCATGTTCAGCTCGAGGGGAAATTCCTGGGAGAGATTTCCCATATCGAACTGGACAACCTTGCTTCCAGGGACACCACCCATATATTCTCTTCGGGTATATGCCTTCTTTGCCAGATTCCTGTACATTTTTGCTGGTTTTCGAACCATCAGTCAGTCACTCCTTTTTATTATCGGTTCTTTATAATGAGGGAGGATGCACTATTAAATCTTCCTTTGGTTGGCTGCTCTCGTTGATAAGGTCAAGAACATGCCGGCGTATCCGCGCAAATTCCGGGCTGGTACGGTCCCTTGGCCTGGCAAGTGGATTTTCGACGATCTCGCGGATGCGGCCTGGCCGCGGAGTGAGAACAACAATCCTGTCAGAGAGGTAGACGGCCTCATCGACACTGTGGGTAACAAAGAGAACGGTCTTTTTTGTTTTCTCCCAGATCTCAAGCAATTCTTTCTGGAGCATGTTCCGGGTCTGGGCGTCAAGAGCTCCAAAAGGTTCGTCCATCAGGAGAATCTCAGGTTCGATTGCCATCGCACGTGCCACGGCTACCCTCTGGCGCATTCCACCGGAAAGTTCATAGGGAAACCTGTCGGCGAACTCAGCGAGCCCTACAAGATTGAGATATTTCAATGCAATGTCGCGAGCAGGCCTCTTTCCTGTATTTTGCATCTCCAGGCCGAAGGTGACGTTATCGATCACCGTTCTCCAGGGATACAGTGAATATTCCTGAAATATCATCGCCATTTGAGAACTGCGGCGATCGATGGTCTCACCGTCAAGGGTGATTGAACCGGAAGTTGCAGAATCGAGCCCGGCAATAATCCGGAGGAGGGTCGTCTTCCCGCACCCCGAAGGCCCGAGTATCGATACAAACTCCTCCTCCCCAACCGTGAGGCTTATTTTTGAGAGTGACAGTATTGGTGCCTGGTTCGGTACCGGGAATTCCTTTGACAGGTTCTGGATTACGAGGGTCATTCTTTCTTCACTCCATCAAAAATTGCCGCATGAGTCAGCGTTCCAGCGATCTCCATGAGAACCATTTCCGCTCCCCTGCCCGGAAGACCTGGTCGATAAGGATCCCAATCACCCCGATAACGACCATCCCTGCAATGATAAGGTTCGTCTGTCCAAAATTGTAGGCATAAAGGATAAGGTAGCCGAGTCCAAGGGATATTCCCGGCATCCACTCTGCCGCTACCACACACATCCATGCGATCCCGAATCCCACCCGGAGCCCTGTCCATACCGTAGGAGCTGAACCGGGAAGGATCACCTTTGTAAGTACGTCCGTTTCCCGGGCACCAAGTGTCTCTGCCACTTCCACCCACGTTTTCTTGACCGATTTTACCCCGTCTATTGTGTTCAGGAGGATCGGGAAGAATGCTCCGATAAATATGATGAATACGATCGAGACAAAACCGATCTTGAACCATGCCAGGGCAAGGGGAACCCATGCCAACGGGGGTATCGGCCTAAGAAGTTCAATGGTGCTGTCCAGGAAATCGTGGAGGAATATGGATCTGCCCATCCCAATCCCCAGCGGAATAGCGATGATTGCGGCGAGAAGAAATCCTGAGGCAACCCTAAAGAGGCTCGCCGCTGCATTCTCAACCAGACTTCCAGTTCCAAGAGTATATTCTGTGGAAAAGGGATGGAGGAGGATAGGAATAACCGTACTGAGCGAAGGGAGAACAAACGGATTATCAATAAAATATGCTGCCACCTCCCATCCCACGATAAGAAGGATCGGGAGGAGCAGGATACGGAGGCTCCTCATTATTCTCTAAACGTTATCCTTCCTTGATTGATAAACCACTCTCTTCAAGGGCATAGCGGAGGAGCACGTCCTGGATGGATCCTTTGCCCGGGGCTGCTATCTTTACAGGCTGGCCTCCGGCTGACCGGGTTTCAGCCCACGTGACAAAGCTCTCCCAGTCGTTGGCAGGGGCGTCTTCTGCAATGACTATCCCTGATCCTTCTTCATTGAGAGCCATGATGATCTTCACGGGGGTTCCCTTGTCGATCGCTGCAATCGTGGGGGGGTTCCCGACAAGGGCATACTGGATGGTATCAGTACTGGCAAGCTGCATCAGCTGGGGCCCGGCATCTGCGGGGACGAGCCTGACCTCGGCCACTGTCACACCATTCACGATAAGGTCAGCGACATCGGGGCGGGATGCCGTAAGGTCCCTTGGTTTCAGCGCGATCCCGTAAGTATCCTGGAAATATTTCCAGTTCTTGACCGCGACAAACAATGCTGCATCATGGTCGGAAAGAAGGTACCCGACAGAGACCGGTTTTGACTGGGGTGGCGGAGTAATGATCTGCCCGGACTGGATCATTACCTGTGCTGATTCATAAGGCCGGGTATCGAAGAGGAGCCTGAGTGACTCGGCATCAGTTGTATTGACAAGCGCGCCAGTCAGGACACCAAGTTCCCTCTGGGCATACACGAATTCCAAATTATCATTCTTCCATTCATCGGTGGGCTCATTCACGAATTTGACCGTGGGGAATGCCCGCTGAAGAACATCAACTGACGAGACCGTGATGTTTCCATAGGTGAAGTTGCCCTTCCCGGCAAGCCAGTCTGCGACAATTTCCGCACTCTCATTCGGGTGTTCGCTGATATACTGGGTAGAGAGTACAAAAGCCGCTGTCAGGGCATTGGTCAGTTCAGGTTTGTTGTCGATGGCATCCTGCCGTGCGGTAAAGACACAGCAGGGATGGTTCTTCCATCTGCCAGCGGGGGGGAGATCGCCAGAGTAAACGAGAACCTTACCTATCCCGGCAAGAGGTGCAACCTCTACAAACGGCTGCCAGGCAATGTATCCATCGATCTGATCGGTTGCAAGAAGGGTAGGCATCGGGCCGGTGCCCTTGGTGTATATCACCGAGACAGAATTCTCTTCTGAAGGTGATGGAGTGATGCATCCCGAAATAAGGAGTGCAGTCAGCATCACGGCAAGGGCAACTGTCAGTCTTTTTATCATGACTATTACTCATATTAGTGGAGTATAAATTCTCCTATTGACCCAATAAAATTCTATAATTGTATTAATTATCAAACAATATTATACAATAATATCACTATTATGATTTATCTGTCCAGAATAGGCCAAATACCATTACAATTTGTACAAAAATGTTATATGTCGATACACATTATCCCTTCTGTATACTCATGGTGCTGAGTGATCCTGTCAACCGTCTCATGCGCGCCGCTCTCATATCTGACCAGGAGTTCGTACGAACGCTCAATCAGATTATGAAGAACGAGGTGAGAATCAGTGTACGCGAACTCGCTGAAAAGAGTGGCATTGCCCAGAGTTCTCTGTATAAGATCCTTCATGGTCACCGTTCACCCAATCTCTCCACTCTTCGTGCTGTCGTACATGCTCTCCAGCATTTTGAACGGCTGGGAGAAGGAGAGTTCATCGGCCTGATTGCTGCAAGGCCGGTCCTTGATACCGTTCAGGAAAGAAACGCGGAAGTGGACGGGCATCGCATCAGGATACGTGAGTACCCTGTACATACCATGGAAGACGCTATCGTGGCTGCGGTCCGGGCTGAACGCGAAGGGGCTACCGCTATCGTATGTGCCCCGATCGTCTCCAGCATTATCGAGCAGCTTGTGCATATTCCTGTAGCCACTATCATCCCGCGTGAATCGGTGCAACGTGCCATCGAGCTTGCTGCCCGCAAGGCGTGGCTTTAATCTTTTTTCCCGTTCCTCTTAGTACCAGAGGTATAATTCGGATGCGCAATGATGTGGTGCGGAGAGGGCGGCTCTCTGGAGAGCGGACCGGGGAGATGATGCATTTTCTCTCATCTATGGCTGCTGACCGGCATATCGCCGAAGCTGATATCCTTGTCGATATCGCGCATGTGATGATGCTGTCAAAACAGCGGATTCTTGATGAGGCGACAACCCGGCCATTGCTCGCTGCACTCCTCAAACTGTATGATGAAGGGATCCCCGAGTCAGCATTCGAGGATGAGTATGAGGATATTCATGCAGGGATCGAGGCCTTCCTGATTGCCATGGTGGGTGAAGAGACGGGCGGAAGGATGCATATGGGAAGATCGCGGAATGATGAGGTAGCTGCCTGTCTCCGTATCCGACTCAGGGAAGATCTGATCCGGCAGCTCTCACACCTCTTCAGGTTGCGGCAGACACTTCTCTCCCTTGCTGAAGAGCACAGGGAAACCGTGATGCCTGGATTTACCCATATGCAATATGCCCAGCCTACCACGCTTGCCCACCACCTTCTGGCCTATGAACAAGCGTTCTCGCGGGACTGCGAACGGTTGTCCGGAGGATATTCCCGCGTCAACCAGTCTCCTCTTGGAGCAGCGGCTTTTGCATCAACAGGATATCCGGTGAACAGAGAATATGTTGCGCAGCTGCTCGGTTTTGATGGGGTACTTGAAAATACCATGGATGCGGTTTCATCGCGGGATTTCGCCATTGAAACCCTCTCCAGTCTCTCGATCATGATGATAGGGGTAAGCCGGCTCTGTGAAGAACTGATCATCTGGAGTTCTCCTTTTGCGGGGTTCATCTCGCTCGATGATGCATTCTGTTCCACAAGCTCTATCATGCCCCAGAAGAAGAATCCGGACACCGCTGAGATTATGCGTGCAAAGGCAGCCTCTCTTATTGGCGCCTACACATCCGCTGCTGCGATCATGAAAGGGCTCCCCATGAGCTATAACCGCGATCTTCAGGAACTCACCCCCTCTCTCTTCCGGGGGATTCTGGATGCACGACAGAGCACCATCCTTCTGAATGGGATGCTCCTGACTGCCTCGTTCAACCGTGAGCGGATGAAGGAGGAAGCAGGGAAAAGTTACTCGACCGCAACGGACCTTGCCGATATGCTTGTGAGGAGATGTGGTCTTCCTTTCCGCACTGCCCATAGCATCGTCGGGAGAGCGGTCCAGAACGGAGGCCTGGACAGGCACCACCTTGATGAAGCATCGTTAAGCATTACTGGATCTCCGTTGCCAGGCAGTAAGATAGAGGATACGGATATCATCGAAGCACTCGATGTTGAAAAGAGTATCAATCTGAAAACCGCCCCGGGAAGCCCCTCCTTCTCCTCTGTCAAGAGAGCCATTGATGAGCGGAAAAAGAGGCTTGATGACGATCGGAACAGAACTGACCAGATAGCCATGGCACTGAAAGAGGCAATTGACAACCTTATCTTCGAAACGAGGAGGGTCGCCCTTGAACAGTGAGTTCCATCCGGGGGATATCGTGCTCTGTCGGCATGGTACGACCGATCGTTCCGGGACATTTATCACCATGCGGGATGGGATGGCGACGATAAAGCTGGACAGCGGCTACAATATCGGAGTATCACTCGATGAGATCTGCCTTGTAAAGCGCCCTGATATCACTTCATCATCAACCGTTGCGGTGACCCAGAACGAAGCTCTCCCCCAGCTCTCTATTGTATCGACCGGAGGAACGATAGCAAGCAGGATCGATTACCGGACCGGGGCAGTCACCAGCCAGTTCGACGCCGAAGATATCATCAGGGCAATACCAAGGCTTGTCACCATCGCCCGCTACCGCGCCAGGAAACTATACACGATATTATCAGAGAACATGAATCCGGCTATCTGGAAGGAACTTGCGGAAGCTGTCTTTCAGGAGATCAGGATGGGTTCGTCCGGGATCATCGTCACCCATGGAACTGACACGATGGCGTACAGTGCTGCAGCATTGAGCTTCATGATCGATACCCCAGTCCCTGTTATTTTTGTGGGTTCACAGCGGTCGGCGGATCGCCCGAGCAGTGACAACACGGTAAATGCACTCTGCAGTGCCAGTGCTGCCGTGAGCGATCTCGGCGAAGTCGTTGTCGTGATGCATGGAACAATGAGCGACGACACGTGCCATATTCATCGGGGGACCAGGGTGAGAAAGATGCACACCTCACGCAGGAGCGCTTTTGAGAGTATCGGTATTCCTCCCATTGGAAGTGTGAGCTATCCTTCCCTCGAGGTTCACCTCGAATCTGCGGCCATCCGGAGAGGATCACAGGAACCATCCCTTGCCGCTTCTCTTGAAGAGAGATGCGGACTCCTCCATTTTTATCCGGGAATGCCCCAGGAAGCCTTCACTTCCTTTTCAGATTATAAAGGGCTCATTATTGCAGGAACCGGTCTTGGTCACGTCAGCACCTCACTCATCCCGACCATAAAGGAACTGGTCGATGATGGTACTATGGTGGTTATGACATCGCAATGCCTTCACGGGAGGGTATGTGACAGGGTGTATGATACCGGCCGTGATCTGATAAAAGCAGGAGCCATTGAGGGAGGAGATATCCTCCCTGAGGTTGCCCTTGTAAAACAGATGTGGGTACTTGGCAACGAAAAAGATCCCGAACGTGCTGCGGCTATGATGAGGTCCTGCCTGAAAGGTGAATGCGGGAGGAGATCCCTTTGATCGATTATCGCAAGGTCGGGCTCAAAGCTGGCATTGAGATCCACCAGCAGTTGAACACCGCGGAGAAGCTCTTCTGCAATTGTCCCACAACGCTCAGAACAATTGATGAGCATGACAAGGAATTTTTCCGTTATTTGAGAGCGACCGAGAGCGAACTTGGCGAAATTGACGCGGCAGCAAAGGAGGAGATGAAGCATGAGCGGATGTTCTGTTACTTCGGCTATGACACGACCTGCCTCGTTGAGTATGATGAGGAGCCGCCTGCACCGCTCAACCCTGAGGCACTTGAGCTTGCCTGCATCATATCGCGCCTTTTTGAAATGACCCCTGTCGAACAGATCCATACCATGCGGAAACTCGTTATTGATGGATCGAACACAAGCGGATTCCAGAGAACGGCGCTTATCGCTGTTGACGGGATCCTCCCCAACGGGGGCAAAATAGAGACCATCTGCCTCGAAGAGGAAGCTGCACAGAGGGTTGACGGAGATACCTTCTCCCTTGACCGGCTCGGTATTCCGCTCGTTGAGATCACGACCTCGCCCTGCATGAAGACCCCCGAGGAAGTCCGAGAGATTGCCGGATATCTGGGCATGGTGCTCCGATCAACCGGGAGGGTCAAAAGAGGGCTCGGTACTATCCGCCAGGACATCAATATCTCGATAGCAGAAGGGGCCCGCGTTGAGATCAAGGGGGTGCAGGAACTGGACCTGATAGCAGAAGTGGTCCAGCGGGAGGTACTAAGGCAGAAAAATCTGGTTGACATCAGGAATGAACTTATATCACGGCAAGCAACAGTTATCACAGAGCCTGTTGATGTCACAAAAATTTTTTTCGACTCCTCGTCAACGATACTGAAAAAAGCACAATGTATCCTCGCTGTCCGACTCCCAGGATTCGTCGGCCTTGTCGGAAGAGAGATCCAGCCAGGAAGGAGACTTGGGAGCGAGTTCTCGGATTATGCAAAAAAATGCGGAGTGGGAGGGATTTTCCACACCGATGAACTTCCCGCATATGGGATAACCCGTGATGAAGTCGACCGTCTTTTCATGCAGCTCAGCGCCGGATCGGATGAATGCATTGTGATTGTCGCTGCTGACAGGAAGAAAGCACATTGTGCTGCAATGCAGGTGATACGGAGAGCTGAGACCGCATTGACGGGTGTACCCGAAGAGACGAGGAAGATGCTTGAGGGAGGAAGCACGTCATATATGAGGCCTCTGCCTGGAGCTGCCCGCATGTATCCCGAAACTGATGTCTTTCCTGTCCGGATAGAGCCCACATGGTACGAGAACCTCCCCGTTCCGGAACTGCTTGTCGAAAAAGCGGAGCGGTTTGTCCGTGAGCTTCATATTGATCCTGCCCTCGCTTCACAACTTGCATCATCAGACCAGGTATTTCTCTTTGAAAGGGCAGTATCGGAGGGTATTGCTCCCTCCCTTGCTGCACGGACCCTGCTCTCCAGCAGAAAGGAACTCGCAAGGGGAGGTTCAGATATCTCCTGCCTGTCAGCTGAGAATATCCTGATGGTATTGAAAGCAGTAGAAGACGGGAGGGCTGCGAAGGAAGCAGTGCCTGTCATCCTAGAAAAAGTAGGAGCGGGAACCAGTGTTTCTGAGGCTATTGCCGAATGTGCCCCGGCTGTTTCTCGGAGCAGGCTTGAAGAAATTGTCCGCATGGTCGTACGGGAGAGGCGTGACTTTGTCAGGGAGAAAGGCATGGGATCTCTTGGGCCTCTTATGGGGATTGTCATGGCAGAAGTAAGAGGTTCAATCGATGGTCGGGTAGTGAGCCAGGTCCTGAAGGAAGAGATCTCCCGGCAGATCTCCCCCAATGCACCCGGTGACAAGATTTAAGAGAACGCCTGACATAACAATAAAGGAGTTTTCCATATGGGTAAGACAGGATCAGTACAGTGGGTGCAGGTAAAGGGTGTGAAGGGTCAGATCCGGCTTGTGCCTAAAGCGGAAGGTGAATTGAAGCGGGCAGGGCCGAACCAGCGGTTCAAAGCAGGGGCTTCCCTCAGGAAACTTGAGGCTGCGACCGGCGATGGAAGGGGCGGCCCCAGAAGGGGAGGCTCCCGAGGTGGACGAGGAGGAAGAGGAGCCCGCGGAGGGCGTTCGGAACAGGGACCTGCCGCAAATCCCATGATCCGCAGACCGATGCGCAGGGCAAAAGCATCGATCATGGGCGCCAAACAGAAATCGGCCCGTTAATATTCTGATCCTTTTTCTAATTTTTTTATTTTAAATATCCAGCAATGCCGCAACAATCATCACCGGATGAGCTGATAGAGTGAGCATGGATCTGAAGACTGCCATAAAAACCTACCAGTTTGCCGAGCGTGCAAAATCTGAGCTGATCGTCTGCTCCCAGCTCTTAAACGCCCTTGCCGGATTTCCTGAACAGGAAAGACCCGGCGCGAAACGGATGCTCCTCATGGTCATCGAATCCGTTCGGTCAGAGCTTGAATTTGCTTTCAGGGACACCGAAAGGGTAGAATTCAAAAAAGGGATCGGTTTTTTGAACGAGGTTATCAGCCTCTCTGAGAGCGATCAGTATGGTTCGGCGGTATTGAAATTATCTGAAGCAATCAGCGCAGCCACGACAGCTGCACAGGGAGCCTGGAAGGTGCTGGCGGACAATGGACTCCTCTGACTATCTTGAATTCCTGAACACCCGCTGCTCTGTCCGTGAATACAGCGATGAAGAGATCAGTGATGAAGAGATCACGTATCTCCTGGATTGCGTGACAACAGCCCCAAGCGCGGGGAATCTTGAAGCATGGGATACGGTGCTGGTCCGGGATGCAGGGAGGAAGGAAGCGTTGTCCGACGCTGCAATGGGGCAGCCGCAGGTGTTGAACGCCCCTGCAGTATTCGTCATTTGTGCAAACTATGTACGATCCATGTCCCGGTATGGAGATCGTGGTATTCTTTACGCGGTTCAGGACGCAACCATCGCCTGCACGTACCTGATGCTTGCAGCTCATGCCCTCCAGATCAGAACCTGCTGGGTCGGTGCATTCGATGAGGAGACAGTCAGGGAGATCCTCTCCCTTCCTGGTCATATTCGTCCAATAGCGCTCCTCTGTGTGGGGAAAGGGAGGCTGCCTTCACAGCTCACTGAGCGGATGGCGGTCAGCGAGCATGTTCATATTGAGGAGTGGTACCACAATGCCTGATTATGTTGTAACACTGGAATCGGCCTGGGTGATCAAGGATGTGAAGTCCCTCGATGACGCAGTAGGGATAGCCATCAGTGAAGCTGGGAAAAGGCTGAATCCCTCAGCCAAGTATGTTGAGATTGAAGCAGGAATGCTCGAATGTCCATTCTGCGAGGGAGAACTGAATAGTGCACTTATTGTCGCAAATACCGCCCTTGTTGGTCTGCTGCTCGAGATGAAAGTATTCAGGGCTGACTCACGGGATCATGCAGCAAAGATAGCGAAATCTGTGGTGGGAAAGGCGCTCCGTGATGTTCCTCTCCTCGTCAAAGAAGTCTGCGAATTATGATTCATATTGTCGGCCATACGGCAGTTGATCACATCTCCCGGGTCTCTGCCCTCCCTGCAAAAAATGGATCGTCGACCATCCTTCACCGTGACGTTCTCTTTGGGGGAGGGGCAGCCAATATTGCAACTGGGATAGCCCGGCTGGGCGGTGAAGTTACCCTTGTGAGCGCCGTTGGGAGCGACTTTCCAGGAAGCGCGTATGAAGCCTGGCTGAGGGAAAATGGCGTAAATACAGAATTTTATACGGTCTCCGGAAAGAACACGCCGACTGCGTTCATGTTCACCGATCCTCTGGGGGATCAGATTACGTTCTTTGAATGGGGAGCTTCTGAAATTTTTAAAGTCTCTGATCCCCCAGCGCTTCCTTTCGTACACATGGCTACCGCGGATCCCGAATTTAATGTGAAAGTGGCGGAAAAGGCGGGATTCTCCTCGTTCGATCCCGGGCAGGATCTTCACCGATATTCGGCTGAACAGCTCTATTCGATCATCTCAAAGATCTCACTCCTCTTTGCCAACCAGCATGAGGTTGAGAGCATGTGCCGGATGATGAACCTCACCCTTGATGACCTTACAACGATGGTTCCCATGGCTGTCTTTACCAGCGGTGCAGACGGGAGTACGCTTTACCAGGGGGGTAAGAGCGAACATATCCCCGCCATCCCGGTGAGGCTTGCGGATCCAACCGGTGCAGGAGATGCATACCGGGCAGGATTTCTCACCGCATATAACAAAAGCCTTCCCCCTGTTGTCTGTTGCAGGATTGGTACAGTAACAGCATCCTACGCCGTGGAAGCAGAGGGATGCCAGACCAACCTCGCCGACTGGAATATGATGAGGGTGAGGTATGAACAATTTTTTGGGAGCACTGACATTTAATGGAGAAAGATCTCCGGGAACGTTAAATCCGGAAGGACTCAGAGGAGACTGCCATGGGATTTGTGAGTGGAGATGTAAAAATTGAGCGGCTTTCACGTTTCTTTTTTGTCGCACCGTCATGGCCGGTTTCCCTTGCCATCATCATCATTCTTGGTATTGTTATCGATGGTGCAAGTCTCCGGTCCGGACAGCATATCAGGTTCTTTGGATCGCTCTGTTTTACCCTCCCCGCTTTAGCCGGATTTCTCATAACCAAACCGCTGGTTCATCTTCTTTCAGGACAAATTACCCTGAACCGTTCTGCCCTGCTCTCCCTTGCCTGTACGGTTTTTCTGATAATTATCTCCCTTGCCGGCATGGTGGTAAGCATCCCCCTGCTCCCCTTTTCTTACGCGATTGCTCTCGGTTTTATTTTCGGCATACGTCTGGTAGTCCTGGCCGCCATCGCAGATTATCGTCTCATCAGGATGACCCTCCCGGCATTTATCCAGAGTGGCGTGGGGATCCTGATCGGGATGGTTCTTTTCACTCCGCCCTTCGGCCTTTTTGCCACGCTCTCCGCCATTGTTTTTGGTATTGGGTTTGTCCTCCTGATATGGGCACTCGATCGCCCCCTCTATCGTGCATTCCACATCCATGGGCTGAATTTCCTGAATACCTTCCTTGCACACATTACCGATGGATCAAAAACAATGGAGGATTTTTTTCATGAGATCGGTGAGGAAGTATATGTTCCCCAGGTAAACCTCCTCTTCCGACCGGAGAACGGGCGAGGGGTTCTGTTTACCGTGCCAAATATACACCCCGGCCCCCTGGGAGAGATCGGAGGGGGAAATCTCCCCAACTATCTTCAGTCGTCTTTTTCAGAGCTCGTCATGGCATCACATGGTACTGCAACGCATGATTTCAATCTGGTTGCCGAGGATGAGATCGAGAAAATTATCAGGGCTATACGAAAAGCTGAACCGGATCTGATCTTTTCGGACAGGGCCAGCAGATCATACCGGTATCAATATGGTTCTGTATCAGTTCTCTATCAGGTTTTCAAGGATACTTTGCTTATTGTCAGCACACGATCCCCGGAAAAGACCGAAGATATTGATCTCGGCGTAGGTATGGCAATCATGGCTGAGGGGCATCGTGCATTCCGGCATGTCGCATTTGTGGATGCCCACAATTGTTTTACCGGGGATATTTCAACAGTTCAGCCTGGAACGCTCTCTGCACTTGAATACCACTCTGCTGCTCTTCATGCCATAGAAGATGGCATGCGATTGGAGCAATCCCGGTTCCGGATCGGATCTGCTCAGGTGATACCTCCTTATTCACGAGAAGATGGATTTGGCGATCAGGGAATCGAGGTGCTGGTCATTGAAGCCGGGGAACAGAAAACTGCTTATGTCCTCATTGATGGCAATAATGTCCAGGCGGGAGTACGTGAAATCCTCCGCACCTATATACTCAGCCTGGTCGATGAAGCAGAAATTATGACGACCGATTCCCACGTGGTGAATGTTCTCTCTGGAAAAAATCCTGTAGGATATCATGTATCCCCTGAACTGATCCTGCCCTATCTTGATCAGGCTGTAAAAGAGGCTATCAAAAATCTCTCCTGGGGTGAGGCAGCAGGGAGCACCACGCTCTGCGAGAGGGTTCGTGTTTTTGGATCACAGCGGATGGTCCAGATGGCAAGCACGGTCAATGCCATGATCCTGTTCATACCACCGCTCTCTGCTGCCGTGCTGCTGTTGGCATTTCTCCTGTCCCTGATGCTGTATATGATTATTATTTGAAATGGGCATTGCCGGATACAGCATATTCTCTCTCCTAATCAGGTTGTTCAAAAATAACAACAACGTCACATAACAACAACCGGATAAAGTGTATTTCCTCGTAGTGAAACGAAATCCCAGAAGACCGCACAACACAGAACCATCACGTAGGAGTCAACAAAAAACGTAACAGTCAACAAAAACCTACCATCATGGGCCGGCCCCGGTACGCAACTGATGCATGAGAGTATCAGACATCCATCAATTAGAGTATCAACATTTGCGAACTTATACCGGGTTCCGGGCCATGTTGGCTTCATCATTTTTTTGTCTGGTCAATATATAAATTTATCTTAAAAGTCCTGATAATTAACCGTTATTTTCACGGTAAATGTGTTTAATGAGCGTTTGGATACCCAGGTTCGCAGTACTTGATCTGCAGGAATAGCCATATGTTAAATAATCTCCTGTTGGTATTCTGTAAAATGGAATAGTGTATACGGGAAGTGAAATTGTTTTGGCGCCAACTCCTTCCACCTGAAGGCTGGGTATCTCAAAAAAATATCAGGCAGCTCATCCAGAACAAAGACCCCGGTGAGGGATGTGGGGGGATGTGCCAGCGATAAAAAATCCTGGGATATCCCTGTGTTTCTCATCTTCCGGCCGGCAGACATCTGTATTTATTTCGAAAAACAATGGAATAATTCCCCTTCCTGATCCAACCAAAGGAGGGCGATACTCTCCATTCTGGTCCTATACACACTGGCGATTACCATGTCCGACATGGAAGTGAACCGATCAGCCACCAGGATACAGCGAACTCCGATGGCCAGACCTCTCAATGCCCACTACTGGAAAAATAACGAATCGGGGCGGGATATGAGGGAATGCGACCGATGCGGATATTTTTTCAGATAAGAAGAACAAGTTCTGATGTGGATTCACTGACGCATGCTTTTGTTGCGACCCTCCTTCTCCCGGCATCGATCCCTTTGGGATCTCTTTTTTTCATTACGCTCGGTGCTATAATTCCTGATATCGACATCCTCTTCAAACCCTTCTCTGACAAGTATCCCTCCCTTTATATTTTTTCCCACGGTGGATTTACCCATAGCATTGCCGGGGTGGTGGTTGTCGCTTTTCTGGCCTGGCTCGGGATCGCTCTTGCTGATAAGGCCGGTGCCTGTGCATTCTGCTCAGGGGGCTCTCCAGTTCTTATGATGGGGATATTTGTGGGGGGATGTACCCACCTTTTACTCGATACTCTTGCCTTTCCTGGGATACCGCTCTTTTATCCGGTATCAACAAAAAAATGCACTTTGGGGGTATTCCCGGGCCCCAGTCTGATCCTTTTTTCAGCAAGCATCCTCTTTGCCGGTATCCTGCTCGGAGGACAGAGATCTGGCATGCTGGTATTTCTCTATGGATCATTTTTTATCGCATTTGTGGTACTTTCGGCAGGGATCCGATATTTTGCACGTATTCATACGAAGGGAATCCTTATCCCGACATTACATCCCCTCAGATGGCTGGTGATCCGGGAGGAGCAATCCAGCTATGTGATTGAGGGATATGATCCTTTCAGGGGCATCTCCAGAAAGGGTGAATATCCAAAATTCAGAGGTCTGGATTCCAGCAATCTGGCGAGTATAAAAGATCGGCCTGAAGTGAAGAGGCACCAATACTATTCATATATCGTTACGGCTGAAAGGACCGAAAATGGGATTATTCTGAAGGATCCTCTGAGACAGGAAGGGATTGTATTCTATCCCCCTTCGTTTACGGAAATTACCGTTCCAACCGGATCGTGAGGAGTGGTAAAACAGGATATTCATTAAAACCGGGCTGCCAGGAATCCTGCATTACCCTGGAGGGGATACTATCAATGGACGTCGCATTGGTTTGTCAGGTTACCCACATGCATTACGCCATCTGATGAGGATCAGGGGTTTGCAGGTGGATTCTCTTCTGAAAATCCCTGCAGGGAGGCAAGTTTTCGGGACAGAATCCTGTTCTCAGTGATATCTTCAACAATACCATTAATGTAGGAGATCTCCCCGGCCGAACTGAACGTTGCCAGGGCAGTGATACGGGTGTAAATAACGGATCCGTCGCTCTTTTTGAGCATCATCTCCCTGTTCTTCACAAAACCATTTTTCTTCAGTTCATCGATAAGCTCTTTTCGTCCATTCGTCTTGAGAAACATATCGGAAATTGGTATCTCTTTCACCGCTTCAAACGAAGAATAACCGAGGATATGTACCAGATGTGAATTTCCCCAGATAAATTTTCCTTCCGGATCACCAGTGCTGCGATACACTCCGACATTGATCGAATCAACCATATCCTTGTATCTCGATTCAAGAGCCCTGAACCGCTCTTCAGCTTTTTTGGCCGAAATATCTTTCACGATGGTAGAGGTTCCGATAATTGTATTATCCCGGTCAAAGATGGGTGAAACGGTGACTGATACATCTATGACCTTCCCGTCTTTTCTCACCCTTCTTGTCTCGAAATCCGATATAAATTCACCTGATTTCACCCTGGCAAGAATCCAGTCTTTTTCATTCAGCAGGGGGGCGGGAAATATGATGTCGATATCTTTTCCAACGACCTCTTCAGCAGTATACCCATAAATTCTCACCGCACCGGGATTCCAGGTCTGAATTCTCCCTGTAATCGTCATTCCTATTATTGCATCGTGGGAAGACCTGACGATCTCAGCCAGGAGGTTCCGTACTCGTTCTGCTTCTTCAATATCCGAAATATCTTCATAAATGACCAGCTGGCAGCCATCCAGAAGTGTCACCGGGTGAAACACGATTGTCCGGAACTTCCCGTCCTTGCATCTTACCCTGAACTGCCGCGATCGTATCTCTCCCTTCTTCGAATGTTTCAGATCACTCAGCCACAAATCCCGTGCCTTCTGCATCTCCTTCGCATCCGGGAAGGCATGGAGGAACCATCTCTTACCGTCGGGAATATCCTTAAGAGTATACCCAAACTTCGAGATGAATTTGCTATTTAAAAACAGGTATTCACCTTCCGGACTGATAATAGAAATAGGTAGCGGGGAGGTCTCGGTAATCATAGAGAAGCGGTTTTTGCTCATCGAGAGCGATTCTGTGATGATATGTCGCTGAAAGGCAAGTGCGGCAATTCCAATATATGTTTCAACCAGAGCCCTGTCTCTTAATGCTCCTTCAACAGTAAGGCACACCGCGGCAGCCCCAATCACATGTTCTTCCCATACAATGAGGGTAGCGTACACCATCCGATGACCGATAGCCTGGATAATGCGGTTGAGTGCTACATCGCCAAGCAGCTGGTAGAGAAGGTCGGTTGGTATGACTGCGAGCTGGCCATTCTGTATTCTCTCGTATTCTCCAGTCTTTTTGAGAATTTCGGGGGATGGAGAGAATTCAATCCCATCTCCTTCGAAAAGAACCTCCAGGAGATCCACACCTTTCTCATCACGTATCTCCCGGATAGTCATCATTTTGTTCGTATCATTGTAAGAACAAAGTATGATTACCGCATCAGGGACAATTTCCGCAATGCCCGATGCAAGATGGGAAAAGATCTCTTTCTCGGTGGTAGTCTGAAGAAAAATCTGCGATTTCCTGGATAAAAATTCTTTTTCAGCCGAATGAAGCATCATCTGATCGTAAGCATCCTGCTCTGGCGATATGTCCTTTCCAATCCCCTGGTATTCGGCTATTTTCAAATTTTCGTTGTACAATGCCCTTATTGTAAGAGAAAATTTCATAACGCCTTTCAGGGTTGAAATTTCTTGGACATTTGTTGTGATGGAAGATTCACCCTTCGTATTATGAACCTGTTCCAAAAATTCGATACGCGCCGGATCCGAGAAATAGGAAAAAATATTTGTACCACGGAACTCGGTTCCGTTCTCACCAAATAACTCCCTGAAAGTACGGTTTACATAGGTAATTGTTCCGTTTGGGAGAAATCTGAAGATTATGTCGGTAAGATCCTCAACAATTGCCTTGTACTGAGCCTCGCTCAGCTGAAGGGCATCCCGATACCGGATCTCTTCAGTGACATCTCCGATCAATAAAATTGTCCCCTGGCCTGTATCCTCAAATACCGCGGGGATTTTTTTTACCCGAAAATGACGAACCCCCCTTGGATCATCGAGCTGGGGCATCCAGACAGTGAGATTCTGTATCGGTCCTTCATTGGTATCCCCCACCTGTATTGCAGGAAAGAAGGGGCCGGGGCATTCTTCGAGATTTCTCCCCACGATCTCATCTCGTGTCCTGCCTATCATCATGAGAAGGGGGGTATTTGCCTCAATGACTTTCCCGTTTGTATCAAGGATCAGGATCATATCAGAAGAATAATTGAGAATGCCGGCAAGGGGGATCTTTGTTGAAGAAAAATACACTTTACTGGTTCCTATCGATTGCATCTCAACATGGCCAAGCCTTTCGAGATAGTTCAGATCACTGGAGACGATATTTCTCTTCAGACCAAGCCGTTCAGCAATCTCCGATATACTCATCCCGCGGGGATTCCCTTTCAGAAGATTCCGGATTTTATCAATCCGTTGTTCGGCATGGTTGTTCATTGGATGTTAATCAGGAGTAAGACTCAAAAAGGTTTGCACATACATTACCTATGCACTTCTCTCCCGGCATCCCCAGAAACTGGATTGACTGCCGGCAATGCCATGCAATGGTGGACTTCCCAGTGCATGTCAATTTATACGTGCATAATTATATTGCAAAAAAATATTTAAATTAACCAAATACCTTTTTTGCCGATGGGGCGATCAAAACCCATGAGTATTGCCTTCACAGAGGATGATACGAATGAGTTTGAACCAGTCAGGGAGATCCGTGGTGCAGATATCACAGAATGCCGAGTATTTTCTCCGCAGGGCGAGTGAAGCATCACATGCAGCAGATTATCTGCATGCACTTGAATATTATGACCGTGCTCTTGCGACAGATCCCCATTACGCAGGCGCCTGGCATGAGAAAGGAAACTGTCTTGATGAACTTGGACGTTGCGAGGAGGCGATAGCCAGTTATGATGAGGCGATCAAACACGATCCTTACAATGCAGAGAGCTGGTTTAACAAGGGATTAATCCTGAAGCGGTTGGGCAGGGAGAGTGAAGCATTCCGGTGCATTAATCATGGTATCGATCTTGCGCTGGGAAGATGATACTGATTCGTATTCGTAATGTATATCATTCTCTCATTATTTCGATGAGCAGCAGGACATTTGATCCGCCAAAGAAGCTTCACTTCTCCGCATCGGTATCAGCTGACAACAAGGAATCATATTTTGAAAGAGACGGAGTTCTCAAACAGATGAATACATCATTCCCATCCAATCGCTTTTCTTTGGTGAGATCGAAACACAATGCATGGATGATGCCGTCCGTTTCTTTGAAGAAGATGCCTATGCCCGGCAGGCGGGCATCGAGCTGATTGATGTATCCCCAGGAAGAGCAAGAGTAAAAATGGAGATCAGAGAACAGCATCTGAATAGTCATCGCACAGTCCACGGCGGGGCGATCTTTACCCTTGCAGATACTGCCTTTGCACTGGCTTCCAATTCTCACGGAATCCCTGCCGCGGCAATAAATGCGCATATCTCATTCCTGACTGCAGCACGGTCCGGGATCCTGTATGCCGAGGCCGAGGAATTTTCCCGAAATCCCAAACTGGCCAGCTACACCGTCCATGTCACTGGGGAAGAGGGACAGAGAATTGCGATATTCCAGGGCATGGTGTTCCGGAAAACTCCACGTCCCTGATGGTTGTCCAAGTTCCCTCCGGTGAACAGAACGCATTTCTGCTTCGTTGCGATATTCCGCCCACCACTGTTTAGCCCGTAACATGTCCGGATCCCTAGACTATTTATCAGGTAAATCTGATATGCTAAACCGGGACGTACGCTTATGCTCTCAACCAAGAAGATAATCAAGGAAATCTGGGACGCCCAGGGATATGGGAACCTTGCGGTATGGGATGATGGGACGACACGAATTGTCGAGCCAGGGAAGGTCCCGCTGATAAACGGTCTGCCGCCCCGAGCGGTATTCAAGCCGCTTCCCCTTGTAGGGGGTTTTCCCATGCTTGATTATGCCCTGCACAACAGCTCACTTCAGGAAAAGATTGAGGGAGTTATCCGAAATTCCGGGGGAGAGATATCACGGGATTAACCCTCATTCTGCCGTCTATCTTTATATTCATCGGACTGATGAAGCTTACTCATAAAAATCTATTTTGATGATATATGCACAACTATCAGGTAAGAGAATACGGTTTTGGGGACCAGGTATTCCTTACAAAGAGGATTGAAATCATGCCATTCTGGATGGGAAGATGGACGGGTGCAACCGGCAGGGGGGCTTATACGGCAACACTCTACAGAGGGCAGCGCCCGAGGGAGACCTTCTATGAAAGGTATTGGAATCGTTCTCCTGATATGGTGAAAGAGGAGGACAGCCCCTGCACACCTCTTTCCCAGGATCGGGTATGATACCTGAAATCGAGACCCTTTACGCTACTTGACATACTTCGCCTTTTTTTTGGAATGAGACTTTTTTTCTGGTCAAATGACTCGATCAAATCTCATCTGTAGTGATAGGAGGACGTTCTTGTGAAAACAGGACGAATCCGTGGTAAATGGAGTAAATTGCCGGGAAATGAACGAATTGGAAAAGAGAGCCTCAGGAGGGAATCGAACCCTCGACCTTGTCCTTACCAAGGACACGCTCTACCGACTGAGCCACTGAGGCACGGTGCACCAATAACCTAGGAGGTGAACCCTTTAAAAGATTGCGGATAAGATACAATAAAAGGGGAAATTTGTTGAGATCCTGGCCTGAAATATCTTCCCAGACAGGGCAGGAACGCGGATCTTCGCTGATAAGACGATCGAGCTATTCATCATGAGGTGACATTCGAGTCCAAAGAAGGGGGTGTGAATTTTATGAATCGGATTCGTTATTGGAATCTCTTATGCGGATATCCATCCTTGGGAAGGGAATCTCTATATTTTCCTTGGTAAATCGTTCCGCAATCATCGTATTCACCGCATCCCTGACCTCCCAGGTCTTTGTAACATCGGATGTCCAAAGATCGAGCTCAAATTTAAGGCTTGACTCTCCAAATTCCAGGAAGTACACCACAGGTTCAGGAACTGAGAGGATGAAAGGGATGCGATCTGCCAGTTCGATTGCAATGTCCTTCAGTATCCTTTTTACCTGCTGGACATCGGTACCGTAGGCAACTCCGATCGGCACCCTGATTTTCATCCTTGTATCCGGGGTGGAATAATTCACCACAAAACTCTTGGTAATCGTTGAATTCGGAATCGTGACGATCTGATTATCCAGAGTCTTTAACCTCGTACTGCGGGATCCAACATGCATAACATCCCCGATATACTGGTCAATTTTTATCCGGTCATATAGTTCGAAGGGCTTGTCCACGGCAATAACCGCCCCGCCTAAAAAATTTGACAGAAAATCCTGCGCAGCCAGGCCAATGGCTATTGCAACAATTCCTGCACCGGCTAAGAAAGCGGTTATATCAATGTCAAGTATGAGTAGGATGAGGAGAAATGCGACAAACCATATCACGTATTTTGATATCGTGAGAGCTATGGTAACCATCCTCTCATCGATATCGCTCCCGGCTTTGCCTGCCAGACGGGAACCATAGATGCTGATGAAATTGTGAACAAATCCGGAAACGATCCACGCACCGATTATTACATATACCGCTTCGAAATAGTTGCTCTCCACCACCCCTTCAAGCCGGGGTGGGAGGCTCGCCACCTGGAGTGCGGCGAAAACTGAAATCACTAAAACTGCAATAATAACCGGGGTACCAATCGAAGCAAGGATGATATCATCAATTCTGGATTCCGTGGTATCAGCTTTTTTCTTTAACCATTTTACGATACCATACATCGTAAATGCAATGACAATTCCGGCAAAAAAAATGATTATCGCCAGGAAATTCCCTGAGATTCCGAATATCTCTGTCGGGACAAACAGGGTAGAATTCAAACCTGTGTCATTGTTCATTATGAGTATACTTATCTTTGCAAATCGTAAATATTTAGTCAGGAATGGCTATCGGAAAAGAAATTTCTGAAAAGATCAATGACCTTGTCGACCGTGATTATGCGTTCATGCACATCTGCGGGACCCATGAAGCTGCTATCGCCCGCCATGGACTGCGGAGCCTGTTGCCCGCACGATTGAAGATCGTCATGGGGCCGGGGTGCCCCGTCTGCATTACTCCCCAGGGAGAGATAGATGCATCCCTTGAACTGGTCGAACGGGGGGTTATTCTGGCAACCTACGGAGATCTCCTCAGGGTTCCCGGTAGTGCTGGTTCACTTGAGTCATCCGGCGGGGATGTAAGAGTTGTCCAGGGGGTCCATAAAGCAGTAGAGATTGCAAAAGGAACGGACAAGGAAGTGGTCTTTATCTCAGTCGGGTTTGAAACTACGGCTCCTACGGTTGCCGCAACCATCCTTTCAAAGCCCCCGGAAAACTTCAGTATCCTTTCCTGCCACCGGCTTGTTCCGCCAGCTATGAAGTGGCTTCTCGAACAGGGAGAAGCTCATCTCCAGGGTTTCATGCTTCCAGGTCATGTCTGTACCGTAACCGGATACCAGGATTATGAACAGTTCCCCGTACCCCAGGTAGTTGCCGGCTTTGAAGCCGAAGATATCCTTCTTGGACTCCTGATGCTTGTCCAGCAGGTCAGAGCGGGTGCTCACCGAATCGATAACGCCTATCCCCGGGCAGTCTGCAGAGAGGGTAATCCAAAAGCAAAAGCTCTGATGTACCAGGTTTTCGAGACTGCCGATGTGGAATGGCGGGGTTTTCCGGTTATCCCTGCCTCGGGTCTCAGGCTGAGAAAAGAATTTGAGCACTATGATGCCCAGAAGAAGTTCGAGATCGAGTTCAAAAAGGTCAGCAAGCATACCGCCTGTATCTGTGACAAAGTGCTCAGGGGAATCGCTCAACCTTCAGAATGCAGACTTTTTGACAGAGTATGCACACCACGAACTCCTGTTGGACCCTGCATGGTGAGCCATGAGGGTGCCTGCAAGATATGGCATACCTACAAAGAAAAGCACCAATAATCTTTTTTTTTAACGACATCCCGGATTAGGATTGAAAAGAAAACCCACCTGGTTCTGTCTCCCCCTCCTCTAAAAGGGGGGAACATTTCGATCAGTTTCATTTCTTTGAGGCAATGGAATGCAGAGGACCATGTGAGCTATCCCATAATTATTATACTCTTCAACATCCTGTTCATATGGAGACACACATCCATGTGCCTTTTGTCAGCCCTGGTAGGGTAGTGGATATCCTGGGAGCCTCCGGAGCTTCCGACCCGGGTTCGAATCCCGGCCGGGGCGTACTCTTTTTCTGGGTAGTATGGGGTACATCCTGCTGGCATCTCATTGAACTGATGAACAGATTCTGCGTCTTTGACAGGGAAGGCTATCGGATGAATCGCTCAAGATCCGGGATTGTCCATCCCTTTTATTGTATTGAGGATTCACAAAGTAAGCATGCATTACGAAATCCGGTATGGACCGTCCTACTCAATGCTTGTGGTGACCCTTGAACCTGGCGACTCCATTACAGGGGAATCGGGTGCAATGACATATATGCAGCCCGTGATTGATGTAAAGACCCAGAAACGTGAGAAGAGCTTCTGGGGATCGCTCTCCCTTGCACTGATTGGCGGCCAGAGTTTCTTTGTTAACGATTATGTGGCAGCCGGACAGAAAGGGGAGGTCGCGTTTTCAGCCGCTCCTCTTGGTGATATCGATTCCCTCACCGTCTCTGAAGGCCAGGGTTTCCTCGTTCAGAAATCTGCATACCTTGCGTCCCAGGAGGGTGTCGATCTCGATGTGAAATGGGAAGGATTTACAAAAGGCCTGTTTGGACAGGGACTCTTCATGATCAGAGCAACAGGGAATGGCCTCCTCTTCATCAATACCTTCGGTGCTATCGACAAACATGTGCTGGCCCCAGATGAATCCCTCATTGTTGACAATTTCCATCTCGTGGCATTTTCCGATAGTTGCCACTATGTTGTCCGGAAATTTGGCGGAATGAAGGAGACCATCCTTGGCGGGGAGGGCCTGGTGACTGAGATCACAGGACCGGGAGAAGTATACATCCAGACAAAGAATATCAGGGAATTGTCTGACTGGATATGGACACTAATCGCCCCAAGGGTCCAGGCCAAAGCCCGGTAAAAAGATCCACAGGGAAAAAAATAACAGTTTGAGCTCACTTGATTACAAATATACGCCGGATACCAGGACTTCGGGGATTTGGGCCACCCAAAAAAAGGGTACGATTACACCCCGAATTTTTTCGCTTTTTCTCTCTTTGCAACACGATATGACTGATTCGGCAGGAAATAGATCCGACCGCTTTTTTCTCTCACGCCTTGGGATCTGCTTCGGGGAGAAATACCCCCGGTGGGAAAGACAATTGTGACGAGAGAAATTTTCTGCTTCAGGATAACAAGAAAAAAAGAAGAGGTCAGGCGTTCTTCATCTTGGCTTTACCGACATATCCGTCCTTGCCAAGATAATAGAGGAAGCCTTTTTCTCGGGCGATCTTTTCAGTCCCGACCTTCTTCTTCTTTCCGCCTTTGTTGTTCTTCATTGGTGCTGCCCATACGTACCCATCCTTACCCAGATAATAGAGGTACCCGGGTTCACGCTTGATTTTCTCTTTTCCAATCTTTGTTCCCATAAATTCACCTTGATTTTTAAGTTTTGGTTTATACAAAAGTGATAACGCAAGTTGGTATTTAAATGTTTCGCTGATATTCCCCCGAAGGCCGCCGTGTATACCTATCTTACGCCGTGAAGTATCCATTAATATATATTTCTTTATCAATTAGTGTGAGGATTCGTCTAATAATTATTACTTTTCTCAAATTATCGCCTGCCATAAACCTTTTTCCCGAATTTTTCGTGGTGATGCCGCACAACAAACCCATATTCGACTCAAATTTTCCACGGTATCCTTTTTTTACCTGGAAATGAGAAATAAAACCCGGAAATGGTACCATAAGGTGAGTAGAATTCTTTTTAAATTTAATTAAAAGACAGATTTAATGAATATTTAAGGAAATCAAGATAGTAACGTATTATTCATTGAAACAAGGGAATTTTCTGTCATTCCGTATCAGATGGAGTCAAAAAGAGATGGATTTTAAAAAAATAGCAGTTAAAATAAAGTAGTGTCGATGCGCTCTCACTTTTTTCCATGGAACACTGAATAACAGATATGGTTTTTTCCCGTTCTTTCAATAAACAGATTGTAAAAGGTCAGTCTGCAGGTTCAAATCCCCGGATAAATCCCCTTTTATAGAGTTCTTCATTCTTCTTCAGCCATTCTGCGGCATGGATAAAACCGTTGTTCTCGGCCTTTTTTACTGCGAGGGGATAGTCATCGGGGTAATGAATTTCCCGGTTAATCATCATCAGTTCCTGAAACACCTTGCGTGGGACTTTCACTTTCTCGATCATGTCTGGTATAGAACGGTATTCTTCATTGAGATAAATATAGATTATTCACCTGTTCACAGTTGGAAAATGAACTTATGCAATGAATACGCCGGAAAGAAATGAATATACTCTTCAGTATGAAAGATGATACCATTATAATTCCAGTCAGGAGGCAACATTTTATGAACAATAACCGGTCGATCTCACCGGCAGGGTTTACCTCTGCTATCCTTTTACTTGGCATCGTTTTTGGAGCAAGCGGAATGTGCAGCAGCATCGGTGACATGGGTGATACTTCTGCCATCTCATCGGGGATACCGGCGTTCATTAATGATGCCCAACCTTCTTATGAAAATCAGACGCCTGATTTATCTCCTGAGCTGCCGGTAGCCGATTTTTCAGCCAAAGCGGGTGCAGTTACCAGATTCAGTGTTTTTTTTGACGGGACACTCTCCAAAGGATCGGATCTGAGTTACCAATGGAGTTTTGATGATGGATCTGTTCTTTCTTCACCGAGACCGGTAAAATTTTGGGTATAGTGACAATCTAGCCACTAACCTCCCTTTCTAGCAACTCAAGAATACGCTTCACTTTCATCTTATCACTATCGCTTCTGTGATTATATCGCCAAACATACTCTCCCAAGTACAATG
>WBZO01000372.1_pt1 | contig 100624 bp, 91 predicted proteins | sample 5204261 | NCBI WGS metagenome assembly WBZO01 (sample SAMN12412400, study PRJNA552823) | activated sludge metagenome | isolation source: activated sludge from anammox sidestream of wastewater treatment plant... | place: USA: North Carolina | collected 2017-09 | reverse complement strand
TGGATAGACTCAACCATCGACCGCGCAAGGTGCTTGGATTCAGAACCCCGTTTGAGGTGTTCTTCGGAAAGACGGTGCGCTATACCAAGCCACCGCTAGGTGTTGCACTTCGAAGTTGAATCCGCGTAAAAAAAGAACTGCACGGAGGGAACGTCGACATTACCGGGAGCGAGATCTCATGATTCAATCCGGTTCCCGGCTATCTTTAACAATATCAGCCAAAGAACTCATTTGACTGATTCAGGCAATCCGTCAAATAAATTCAACACCGGTTTGTTGCAGCCCGGTGAGATTGATATTGACTTCATTGATATCGGTATTGGCTGCAATTTCCAGCAGTTGCGCTTGACTCAACGTACCGCCGCTGCCGGATAATAATTTCACATAAAAATCATGTTCGGAAGCAGACGGTAAGCTACCGACCACATTTTGGTATACCTTGTCGACAAACGCATCATTGGACAACCCCAGAATGCCGGCCACCAGTTGCGATACCGCGAGCATGCTTTGTCCGGAATCAAACAGATTCAATCCGATACCGACATAATCCGGATGCTGCGCAATGGTCGGCGCATCGAAAGCCGCGCCAATAAGGCGAGCCGTGTTGTTGGCGGATTGTCCGTCACCGAGATCGACGGCTATTTTCTTATCCGTAAATCTGAACCGTTCGATTCCCAAAAGCGTGTCATTGCCATCGGGACCCGATACGCTAAAACCAGTGCTGGTGCCAGCAACGGTATAATTTACCCGGCTGCTGCTGAAAATCGCGGTATCGGCGCCGAAACCGCCGCTTAATTTGTCGTTTCCACTGTTACCAGTGAGTGTATCGTTCCCGCCGAATGCAACAATAAAATCATCACCCGATGTACCGGTTAAATTATCGGAGCCATCCGTGCCCGTAAAGATATTACTCGGTACAGTTCCGGTATTGCCTGCAAAATTTTTCGGTGAGTTGATGCCGGTTGAACTGTCGGGGTTCAGGGAAGTCACGCCATCCACCGGCAAATTGGCGTAAGACAATCTGCCGTCATCCATACCGGGAAAATTGACGGTACCCCCGGATAGAAACAAAAAACCATTTGGAATGATATAGTCAGGCGTCACAATTCCTAAGTCTGCAAATCCTTGCGTCGCAACCAGCACGGTTTTGTTGAGGGTCGCAGCATTGGGAAGATTGGCCGTAATGTTGTAGGTCTTGGTAATGCTGCCATCAGTTGATGTAATGGTACGTCCCGCCCACAAATTCTGCCCATCGGCATCGCCCATGAACTCGATGAATTGGATGGTGCCGTCTGCATTTGAATAGACTTCGTTCAGGTGGAAAACGTGGAATGTCATTTGATTGCCCTCCAGAGGTAAAATTTACATAACAAAATGATATTAAAATAAATACTGAATATTTAGTGTGATTCGGTTGTTTTGTTAAACATCGGTGGCGTTACTTTTTTTTCCACTGCCCATCTATTTGAATCCACGTTCCCGCCGGAACGGTTTTAAAGATTTCTGCAGCATATACCTTGGCTACCTGATCAATATCAATACCTTGCGCAGCTGCTTTTTCCTGATAAATGACTCTGCGTTTAACATTGATCGCATCCGCTTCCGCTTGGGCTTCGGGTTGACGTGCGATGACATAACCATTATAGGCCTCACCGATTGCACCCGATGCGCGAAGATTTTCCAGGCTTTCTGCGTTGGTCAGTGAAGTGTAAAGTGAAAAGATCAGTAAAAAAGCGATCGTAAGACCGGGCAATGGATTCTTCAAAATCGTTCTCTCAATAGGCTGCACAATATTCTCCTTGTATTATAACTTCTAGAAGATGCCGGGATTGGCTGCAATATCTTTTTTGGCTTCTTCCTCAAGCTTGACTCGGATATCAGCGTCCAGTTTGATATTCAAATTGATCGTGATGGGTTCTTGCGGTGATTCCACTTTGACTGTCGGCGCGCAAGCTGTGATTACCAGACAGACAAGAATCAGGCAAACCTTAACGATCATAATTTTAGCCACTTGATCAATGTTGCGCATGATTGCACTCCTTTTTTGTAATGAGCCCCGTTTTAATTGATGGGAGCCGGTAATGAGCATTGTTTGCTCCATGGTCACAATCTAGCGCCGTCCAAATTAACGGAGTATGAATGAGCCGCGCAGAATTTCATGGGACAAGTGATACCCTTGGTTAATCGTTTGCAGAATTTTCTCAATATCGGTTTCCAGTTTAATATTGAGCCGGAACGGCTGGCCATCTTTAACGTTGGGATTATTCCCCAATACCGAGAGTTTGACCACCAAATCATGCAAACCCGACTTATCCAGATTCAACGAAAGTTCCGTGTAGTGGAACTCTTGCGCTGCTTGCAGCAATAAATTCATTTCTTTTCCTGCAGAAGACAGCATTTTAGAGGCTTTTTCCGATTTAAACCGCAAAATTCCCGGCGATCTCGCCGCAAGATGACCATTTGTGATCGTCAATACGTTATCTTTTAAAGTAATCGGAATCTGGCCATCGAGCTGACCGCTTCCGGCCAGTCCGTCGATTTTGATCAGATTAAAGAAGGTTTCGAGATCAATATCTTCGATACGGAGCAAAATATCCGTCTGTGCCGCCGCCGGATCAATGACCGTCGGCACCAGCGACACGACCCCGTTGATCACTGAAAATTGGGCTTTTTGTATCGCCAGACGAGGTGGCGTCGTACCTTCGATATGGTAAGAAATCAATATTTTTTCCAGTGGAATCCCGGAATCAACCCGGCGGATGGTTATCGATTGATGCCGCTCGCTGCTCAACGCGATTAAATTATCCAAATGAAGCATGGCGTTCAAGTCGTTTAACTTTAACGTCTCCCGAGTGAATGAAAGATCCCGCATTTCCAGCTCGGCGCCGCTACTTTGCACGCCATCTTTATCCCATCGGAGTTGCGCGTAGGCATTGACTTTTCCGCTCACATCCTGCAATTGCGCCAAGGACGGCAATAAATCGCTTGGTTGCAAAGCGCCTGGTGAAAAACTGAGCGGCACGATCTCAGCTTTCAATTTGCCCTTGCCGGTACCGGTCGCGTATTGACCCGTCAGTTTCATATAGTCCAGTCTTGGCACACCGCCTGACAATGTCAGCGCATAAACAGCAGGCTCGCCGCGCTTGGCAATATCACGAATCCCACCGGCAAAGGACAGTGCCGCGAACAACGGTTCCGCTGCGAGATGATGCACCCGGCCGATTGCAAAACTCGCAACTGCATCATCCTCTTGATCATTCAGGTGCAGGGCAACGGAAATATCCGATGCCTGAATCTGCGCTGGCAAGTTAACGGCTGCATTACTAATCGCCAGTGTGCCCTGGTATTTCTCAGAATTACTCAGTTTCCCGATCAGGGAAATTGTTCCGGGGTGGATCTGCACTTTGCGCGCCGATGAGTCCGGGCGTTCATCCAGCAATGTCAAATTGGCTGGAAGAATCGAAATCCGATGCTGGAGCGTTATGCCATGATCATCTTTTGCCAGATCCAGGTCGGCCTGATCGATAGAGAAGCCTTTAAAATCTTTGATCTGTAGGGGATAGCCGGTAAAAATTTTTCCCAAGGTGATATGTGCCTGTTCGCGCAACCCGATTTGCACAGATGATGGATGAAGTTTGATCTGAACAGGAATGGAAACTGCGAGTTGCTCGAGCTTCAGCGCATCGGCAATTACTTGACCGCCAGTGATTCTGAAATCCATCTCACCTTGCATCGAATCCGCAGATCGCTGAAATTCCCCTGCCAGGGAAATTTCTTCCAATGCCAATTCGGTAGCGGATGCCTCCTCTTTTCGCAACAGCCGGATACCCGACAATGAAGTATTAGTCTGTATTTGCTGCGGCCGCAACGCTGAAAACACAAAGGAAGTCTCACTGGAAAAATCCGCAATTTTGGCTTCCGGTGTATCGAACCTGGCTTCCGAAACAGAAATTTTACCTTGGAGATTTCCCTGATTATCGAAAGTGCCTTTAAACACGGTCGTTGCCTGCAAGAAAGAAGCGGAAGTTACCGCACTCAGATGGATTTCCTGCTTACCGGATTGTATCGCTCCGATACTGCCGGATAGCGCCAACGTGATGTCTTCGGATGCCGTGCGAAAATAAACCGCGGAATCGCTTAGTTTCAATTCCGGCAACCAAGGAATGGAAATTTTCCACTGCGCAACCGGCATCTGAGATTGCGGCATGGTGAAATTGGAAGCGCCTGTTTTTAAATCGATGGTTGCTTGCAGGCCGCTGATCGTGGCCGAAACCGGCTTTCCTGCTAAAAGTTCTTGAAAATTCCAAGCAAGCCGAAGATTCTTTAAACGAAATTCGCTGCTTTTTCCGGCCGTTATATCCTGTAATTGCAGAGAATTAAACGAAACGTCAGGAATTTCAATCGACTGCAACGGAAAACCGCGCTGACGCAATTGATCGCTGATAACGGCTTCAACGATAGCGTGGCGGAATAGATATAGCCCTGATACGGTCACGATCATAAGGCTAATGAATGCCAGCAATACGGCTTTTAGTAGTTTGCCCATGGAATGGATTAAAATAACGCCGTGAAAATTCCTTTAATTTATCGTGATTGATAACATTCCCATTTCCGGAAAAACTTCAATATGACAGCTTGCGAGTAATTTCCTTGAGTCTCAATACGAAGCACGGTAATCGCGCAATAGAGTTTGACAGTATCGAAGAAGTCAGCAAACCTTGCAACAATGATTTTACGAACCTTGTGCGCTTTGTCACTGGAGTTTGACTAATTTCCGGTTTTATAAATGTTTATGATCGCTGAAATACCATGCTAACGATTCAATCGTTGTCCTATTTGCAAGGCGGTGCTCCGTTATTGGAAAACTGTCATCTGCAAATTTTTGCCAATCAACGTATCGGCCTGGTCGGCCGGAACGGTTGCGGAAAATCCACGCTATTCAAATTAATCCGCGGCGTAATCAAACCGGATAGCGGCGAAGTAAGTATGCAATCCGGTAAAACGATTGCTTTCGTCGAACAGGAAATCATCAATTCCGGCCTGCCTGCACTTGAATTTGTATTGGACGGCGATGTGGAACTACGACAACTCGAAAGCACGTTATCGCAAGCACAGCATGATGCCGCCTGGTTTGAGGCACAGCAACGTTATGAAGCGATCGCCGGCTATACGGCACGGTCACGGGCAGCACAGTTATTGAACGGGTTAGGATTTGAAAATTCAGTATTGGAACGAGCGGTCAATCATTTCTCGGGCGGCTGGCGGATGCGTTTGAATCTTGCGAGAGCGTTGATGCATCGCGCCGATCTGCTGCTGCTTGACGAGCCGACGAATCACCTGGATCTGGAAGCAATCCTCTGGTTGGAGCAGTATCTATTGCGCTATCCGGGCAGTGTAATCGTCGTATCCCATGACCGCGAATTTCTCAATACCTGCGCCAATCGCATTGCCTACATCCATAACCGGTCCATTGAAACTTATAGCGGCAATTACGATGACTTTGAGCGCGCCCGCGCCGAACAACTGTCGCAACAAACACAGGCCTGGCAGCTGCAGCAAAAACACATTGCGCATATGGAAGATTTCGTGCGGCGTTTTCGCGCCAAGGCAACCAAAGCCAAGCAAGCGCAGAGCCGCATCAAAGCCCTGGAACGTTTGGTGCGTCTTGCACCAGCTCATGTGCAAGACGGTCATTTCGATCTTGAAATAGAAGCGCCTGAACGAAGCCCTGATGTACTGCTACGCATTAAAAATATCAGCTTCGGCTATAGCAATGTCATGTTATTCCAACAGGTTCACCTCACATTGCAAGCGGGTTCGAGGATTGCACTCATGGGCCCCAACGGAGCTGGAAAGTCGACATTCATTAAATTGCTGACAGGGGAAATAAAACCGGCGTCCGGCTCAGTGGAATGCGCGGAAAATATTCAAATGGGCTATTTCGCGCAACATCAGTTGGAAAATCTGGACAGCAAGAAGACACCGCTGCAACATTTGCAGGAAATCGCGCCACAACAAACCGAGCTGGATTTACGAACATTTCTGGGACGATTCGAGTTGGGCGGCGACAGCGAGGATCGACCGGTCGCCAGTTTTTCCGGCGGTGAGAAGAGCCGTCTGGCGCTGGCCATACTGGCCTGGCAAAAACCGCATTTATTGCTGCTGGATGAACCCACCAATCATCTGGACTTGGATATGCGCGATGCCTTGACACTGGCGTTGGAAAATTATACCGGCGCGGTCATATTGGTTTCGCACGACCGCAGCCTGGTACGCGCAGTAGCCGATGAATTATGGCTGGTTGCCGACGGTAAGATACAGCCGCTGGATGGTGATCTGGAGGATTATAAAAAGTGGCTGGAAAACCGCCGCGCCGCGGACGAAACCACAACAAAATCCGCGCCGCAGAAAACTCCATCTCATGCGGCGATCAAGCCGAATAAAAAAACGCTATTGTCGAAACAATCAAAACTGGAAGCAGCCATAGCAAGCGCGCAACAAGAATTGTCCGAGATAAACCGGCGGCTAGCTGACCCGGCTACTTACGCAAATTGCCCGCGGGAAGAAATTGACCGGCTTAATGCAGTTTTTTCGGCGCTTGAGAAAAAAATAACGGATCTGGAAGAAAGTTGGCTTGAGTTGGAATCAGCACTGGAAGAATAAGTCAACGGCAGAAGCCGTTGCGCAACAAACCGCAACGGATCAGACCTGCATATTCATGATTTCCTGGTAGGCGGTTACTAATTTATTCCGTACTTGAACCATGGATTGAAACGACACATTGGCTTTTTGCAGGGAAATCATCACTTCATGCAAGTCGACGTTGGCTTGATCACTGACAAACTGCTCAGTCATTCTGTCCGAATTCTGTTGCGATTTATTGACCTGATCAATCGCTGTCTTTAGTTTCTCGCTAAAATCAACACTTGCAACCTCATCGCTTTTCGGTTGTTTCTTAACCCCCGAAGCCAGCTCCGAAGCCGCTTGCAATTGCTGCAATATATTGTCAATTCCTGATTTATCCATGTTTTATCCCTACGCGCATCTTAAATGTACCGGTAAGCTGCTAACCCGGCCGGAAATTCTAACAAATCGCATTTATCTGTCTATAGGAAAATGATAGTCAACTTGTCATGCGATACTGTTGTAATTTGTATCGCAACGTTCTTTCCGAAATACCGAGCTTCTTAACGGCTAGTTTTCGGGAACCATTAACTGCAGCCAGTGTTTCCAGAATATGCTTGCGTTCAAGCGATTTAATATCTTCCATCGCCGCTGGCGCTGGCGTTTGATTTTTTACTTCAGTTATCTCGGCAACCTCAGTTTCCGCCACCGGTAAATGAATATGTTCGGCATCGATGATGTTATCCATTGCCAGAATCATGGCGCGCTGCATGACATTTTCCAATTCCCGGACATTACCGGGCCAGGCATAGCGCGTCAGTTTATCAATGGCCGCCTGAGTCAACCGGTATGACGATTTTTCTGTCGCGGAAGAAGGCACAGTGAGCGCACGAAGTGCCAAGGATTCGATGTCCAGAGGTCTTTCGCGCAACGGCGGAATCTCGATTGGAAACACGTTGAGACGGTAATAGAGATCTTCGCGGAATCGGCCGCTTTTGACCATCGCCAGCATATCGCGGTTTGAAGTTGCCAGCACCCGGATATCCAGCTTAATCGTTTTGTGTCCGCCGACTCGCTCAACCTCTCTTTCTTGCAGGACTCTCAGCAATTTTGCTTGTAATTCCAGCGGCATCTCCGAAATTTCATCGAGCAATAACGTCCCTCCCTCCGCTTGTTCGAATTTCCCAGGCTGCGCCTGTGATGCCCCGGTAAATGCGCCTTTCTCGTACCCGAATAACGTCGCCTCGAGCAAATTCTCCGGTATAGCCGCGCAATTGATAGCGACAAATGGCTTGGAAGAGCGTGGCGAGTGCATGTGAATGAACCGCGCTATCACTTCCTTGCCGCAACCGCTCTCGCCTGTCAGCAATACTGTCGCGGGCGATTGGGCAACGCGCCTGGCAAGCGCTAACAACGACCGCGCTCGCGGATCTTTGGCGACAACTTTATCATCTTGTTCAATTTCCGGTAGCGCATAGCGTTTGACATGCGCCAATAGGATCGCCGGATCAAACGGTTTCAGCAAATAATCGCAAGCGCCAGTTTGCATAGCAGTCACTGCGCGTTTAACGTCACCATAAGCGGTCATCAACAAAACCGGTAACTCCGGCTCAAACGCTTTAATTTCTTGTAATAGCGCAAAACCGTCGATCGGCTTCATTTGCACATCGCTGACAACCATTCCCATTTGATGTTCATGAAGTATTTTCATTGCGTCAGTACCATTAGACGCGGCCCGAGTCTGATAACCGGATAGTTTCAAGGTGGTGCAAATTGCCTCCTGCAAATCCTGATCATCTTCTACCACCAGAATAGGTAGTGTTTTCATACATTAATCTCCTTTGCTTCTGGGCAAATGCACAACAAATGCAGTTCCCGTGTCCGGCGTGGAATGAATATGGATGCTGCCGCCCATTGACTGAATCACACTTCTGGCAATTGCCAAGCCAAGCCCGGTACCCTCGGACCGGGTAGTAAAAAAAGGCTCGAACAACCTTTCCTGCAGAGACGAATCAATGCCAGGTCCATTGTCATGCACACTTAAGGTGATACGCGCCTCCTCCAGGCAGGCAGTGAAAGCGATTACGCCGCCGATTGGCGTTGCCTGAACGGCGTTCTCGAGGAGGTTCATCAGCGCTCCGAATAGTGCCGACCGGTCTGTCATAATCTTTTCAGATCCGCAATGGTCATAAATATTCAACTGCAGCTTCTTTTGCTTCACCTGCGGCTCGATCACTTGCTGCAGTTCCGTTATCAGACTGGTTATCTCGACGGTTTCAAGCTGATTTGTTTCACCTTTCACAAAACGGAGCATATCTTTAGTTAAATGCTCCAAATGCAGTAAGCGTTCGATTGTTTTTGCAGCAAATTTTTGCCGTTCACTGGAAGTCAGCGCATCGCTACCGAGATGGTTTGCATAAATGAGTGCGGTTGATAGCGGCGTGCGCAGCTGATGCGCAAGATTTGCCGCCATTTCCCCCATGGAAGTCAACCGCTGATTTCGTCTGAACTGCTCCTGCAACGCATAAGCATCGGTAATGTCATTGATGAGCAGGATTCTTCTGCCAAGCGAATCCGTTGCGCTGCTTTCTACACGAATCCGGCGAAGTTCGGATGTTTTTACCGATTTAATATGCCATTCACTGACAAGCATTGTAGCGGTTAAGCGTTCTTGAACAACCTGATTCCACCCTAAACCAAGCAGAGGCGCTCCCAGCAGGCTTGTGGCTGCCGGATTCACTTGTTCAATGCAATCTTGCGCATTTAATGCAACCACCCCTCCAGGCAAAGCATTCAACAACAAGCCCAATCGCTGCGACAGATTCTCCTTAGCAACCAGTTGCTTATGCAACTCTCCATTGGCAAGCGCCAATTCCCGGGTCAAATGCGCTACTTTGCCTTGTAATTCCTGGTAAACGCTCGATAACTGCTCGGATACCTCATTAAAAGCAGCAAATGCGCGTTGCAGCTGCACTTGATCATCAGATATATTTTTGATTTTACTAACCTTATTTGTCTGCACGAAATTTAATTCTGTGGATAGAAATTACCTGTAGCTTAGCATTGGAGACTATCCCGGTATTGATACGAATAAGGCAGACAAACCTATTCTTTTCAAACAATCAGAACTTACAAATTTGCTGATAATCATCAATTCTAAAAAGTCTATTAAGGCTGAATGACTGATAGCCAATTTTTTTACGGCAGTGAAATAGCAAGATTGAGGTTTTCAGTAGCGGTATGACGTATTGGTTCGATAGATGTGACATGATTTTCCAACGATCCGGATTTAATAATTAAACTTTGAATAGTAATTGAGCATTTAAGCAGGAGAGCATCGCGTGGCGACAGTACCCAGTGAAACCCCCAATACGGCAACACCTGCTTCGGCATTCAGGCTGGAGCATTTTAATCAGTTGTCGAATCAGAAAAAAATCGGGGTCATCCTAGCGGCTGGAGCGGCTATCGCATTACTCGTAGGCGCATTGATGTGGAGTCAAACACCTGAATATCGTGTACTTTACTCGAACATACAAGATCAAGACGGCGCAGCGGTTATCAGCGCGCTCCAACAAATGAACGTGCCGTATAAGATATCCGAGAACGGCGGTGCTATCCTGGTTCCCGACAAACAAGTCCATGAGGTACGGTTGAAATTGGCGGGCCAGGGATTGCCCAAGGGCGGTCTCGCCGGTTTCGAAATCATGGAAAATCAGAAGTTCGGCTCGAGTCAATTCCTCGAGCAAGTAAACTACCAACGGGCACTGGAAGGCGAGTTAGCGCGCTCGGTGCAATCGCTGTCAGCAGTACAAAGTGCGCGTGTGCACTTAGCCATTTCCAAGCCTTCAGTATTCTCCCGGGAACGGCAGCAACCCAGTGTTTCCGTTTTACTCAACCTGCACCCAGGCAGAGTGCTGAGCGTCGAACAAGTCAGCGCCATTGTGCATTTGATGTCCAGCAGCGTCCCCAATTTGCCCGTAAAAAATGTAACGGTGGTGGATCAGAACGGTAATCTATTGAGCACTCAAAACGACAAAAAACAAGATTCCCGGTTTGATGCAAAACAATTGGAGTATATCCAGGAAATTGAAGAAAATTATATCCGCCGAATCGAAGCCATCTTGACGCCTATTACGGGCGCAACCAATGTCCGTGCTCAAGTGACTGCCGATGTCGATTTTTCGCGAATTGACCGCGCCGAGGAGATTTACCGCCCCAACAACTCTGAATCCGAAGGCGCCTCGATTCGGAGCCAGCAAACGCATGAATCAACGTCCATCGGCTCCAAGTTTGATGGCGGAATCCCAGGCGCGTTGTCGAATCGTCCGCCTGAACCGGCGATCGCGCCAATTGAAGCAGGCGGAAAAAAAGCCGGGGGAGAGAATGCTGATGGCGAAGAAGATGCCAATAAGGAAGCGCCTCCGATTCCTACGGACAAGAAAAAAGAATCGACCACTAATTATGAAGTCGATAAAACCGTGCAGCACACTCAGCAATCCAGCGGCAACATCAAGCGGCTTTCAGCGGCTGTCGTAGTCAATTACCGGAAAAAAGTCGATGAAAACGGAGAAGTAACTTACGAGCCGCTAAGCGCGGATGAGATCAAGGAAATCAATAACCTTGTCCGGGAAGCCATGGGTTATAACGAAAAACGGGGAGATTCATTGACGGTTACGAATAGCATATTTACCGGAGATTCCACGCCCGTTTTGGAAGTTCCGCTCTGGAAAGATCCGGATGTCGTTATGTTCGCGAAGGACATTGGAAAGCAATTGTTAATCGCAGCAGTGGTGTTATTTTTCTTGCTGAAAATTTTCAAACCATTTTTGAAAAGCCTGGCGCCCCCACCGCCGCCAGCCCCCGAATTAACGGATCAAACTGCGGCTGTAGCAGCCGATGGAACACCCCTGGAGGGATTACCCGGACAGATAGATGGAGTGTCTATGCAGCAAGCATTACAGCGATCAATATTCGAAGAAAATCTAAAACGGGCAAAACAGCTGGCTCTGGACGAACCCGCTATCGTAGCGAATGTTGTCAAGGATTGGATGGCTAAGAATGGATGACGAAGGAATTAAAAAAAGCGCAATCTTGCTGATGACCCTGGGAGAACAAGAAGCGGCATCTGTCATCAAGCTGCTCGGACCCAAGGAAGTCCAGCGGCTGGGCGAAACGATGTCAAAATTGCAAAATGTTACGCGCACCGAGATTGAAACCATCGTCACGGAATTTTGCAGCGAGGCGGAAGGAAGAACGACGCTCGGGCAGGATTCCGCCGATTATATCCGCAAGGTGCTAACCAGTGCCTTAGGGGATGAAAAAGCCGCCAATTTGATCGATCGTATTTTGCAAGGCGGAGATACCAGCGGTATTGAAGGGTTAAAATGGATGGATGCGCCATCGGTGGCTGAATTGATCAAAAACGAACATCCGCAAATCATCGCGACCATTCTTGTGCATTTGGAACGGGATCAGGCCAGCGAGATATTAAGCCTTTTCACCGAACGCTTGCGTAATGACGTTTTGTTGCGCATTGCTACGCTGGACAGTATTCAGCCCGATGCATTGCGTGAACTTAATGAGGTGTTAACAAAATTGCTGTCGGGCAGCGCCAATATCCGCAAATCGGCGATGGGCGGCGTGCGCGCGGCAGCCGAGATTCTTAACTTCGCGCCATCCGCTCAAGAAGCCAGCGTAATCGAAAATATCAAACAGTACGACGAAGAACTGGCGCAGAAAATAATGGATGAAATGTTCGTATTCGACAACTTGATCGAAATTGACGACCACGGTATCCAGTTGCTGCTCAGGGAAGTTCAGTCGGAATCCTTGATTATCGCGTTGAAAGGCGCGCAAGAGGAATTGCGCCAGAAAATCTTTAAGAATATGTCGCAACGTGCCGCTGAGGCTCTCCGTGAAGACCTTGAGAGCAAAGGGCCGGTTCGTGTTTCTGAAGTTGAGGCTGAGCAAAAAGAAATTCTTAAGGTGGTCCGCCAGCTGGCTGACGATGGACAGATTGTGTTGGGCGGAAAAGGCGATGACGGTTTCATTTAAGGAAAAAACGGTTCCAAAATTTAAAACATCCATTCTGTCCGCCGCAAATTTGAAGGCTTAGCAATATGATTACAAGCGATTTTATCCCGAAAGAGAAGCAAAATGGCTATCAGCGCTGGGAAATGGATTCCCTGGAAACACCTGAATGCCTGGAAAAAGATCAAGATCTCGAAGCCGGAAATCAGATAGAAGAAGAACCGGAACCGGACAAGGTTGTACCTCCCACTGAAGAAGAAATAGCAGCGGTTTTTCAGCACGCTAAAGAAGTAGGCTATGAAGCCGGCCTCCAGGAAGGTAAATCAGTAGGCTATAAAGAGGGCAGAGAAATCGCGGAAAACGAGGTTAAAGCCGAGGTTGTGAGGCTCCAGACGCTGTTATCAAAACTGGATCATGATCTTCATGAGCTGGATCAGCAAGTCGCCAATGACTTATTGGATCTGGCCATCGCGCTGGCCAAAAAAGTCGTCGCGCAAGCATTGGAATTAAACCCCAAGCTAATCATTCCGATCGTGCAAGAAGCCATCCGCAACTTGCCTAGCGTCATGAATCATCCACGTCTTTTTCTACACCCGGACGACGCAAACCTGGTAAATACGCATCTCGGTAATCAAATCGAATTGGATAACTGGCAAATTCGCGAAGATCCGCAAATCGCCAGAGGCGGATGCCGCATCGAAGCCGGCGGCAGTGAAATCAATGCAAGTCTCGAAACACGCTGGCATAGGGCACTCGCAGCGATCGGTCAGAACAGCGGCTGGTTTGATGGAACAGAATAATATGGCACGCCATGAACAATGGGGCGGTTTTCTGCGAAACTGCGCTCAGCTTGTCGCCCCCGCCAATCCTTATCTATTAAGCGGAACGATCACGCGAGTTGCCGGATTGGTCATGGAAGCCGTCGGACTCCGGTTAGCGGTTGGCAGCAGCTGCACCATTTTTCTCTCAAACGGTCATCAGGTATCGGCCGAAGTGGTCGGATTCGCGGGTGAGCGGATATTCTTGATGCCATCCAGCGATGTCTACGGATTATCGCCGGGCGCCAAAGTGGTGCCTGCTGAAATTGCTGCGGAACCGCCACAGCTTGGGAACTTGAGACACCCGCGAAGACGTGCCGCCGACCGGGCCAAACATATCACCGTTGGACCTGAGCTGCTGGGCCGGGTATTGAATGGTCTAGGCGAACCGCTGGATCGCCTCGGACCCACGCATGCGCAACATAGCGTACCTTTATATAGCCGTCCTTATAATCCCCTGGAACGAATTCCCGTCAGCGAACCGCTCGATGTCGGCGTGCGCGCCATCAACACGCTTTTAACCGTGGGACGAGGCCAGCGCATGGGACTGTTTGCCGGTAGCGGCGTTGGCAAGAGCGTGCTGCTCGGCATGATGGCGCGCTATACCTCTGCCGATGTCATTGTGGTGGGATTGATCGGCGAACGCGGACGCGAAGTTAAAGAGTTTATCGAAAATATCTTGGGTGAAGAAGGGCTTGCCCGTTCCGTTGTCGTCGCTGCGCCCGCTGATACCTCGCCGCTGTTGCGCTTGCAAGGCGCTGCCTATGCGACAGCGATTGCCGAGTACTTCCGCGATTCCGGGAAACATGTTCTGTTGATTATGGATTCTTTGACCCGCTACGCGATGGCGCAACGGGAAATTTCCCTGGCCATCGGCGAACCGCCCGCGACCAAAGGTTATCCGCCATCGGTTTTTGCCAAACTGCCGCAGTTGGTTGAGCGCGCCGGCAATGGTAATCTGAAAGACGGCTCTATCACTGCTTTTTATACCGTATTGACCGAAGGCGACGATCAGAATGATCCGATCGCCGATAGCGCGCGCGCCATTCTGGACGGTCATGTCGTGCTATCCCGCAGGCTTGCGGAAGCAGGTCATTATCCCGCCATCGACATTGAAGCTTCAATCAGCCGGATCATGACCAGCATCGTTCCCCAACGGCAAGTGGAAATGGCTCGTCAATTTAAGTCGCTGTATTCCAAGTATCAACGTAGTCACGATTTGATCAGCGTCGGCGCCTACGTCGCCGGGTCTGATCCGGAATTAGACCGGGCAATCAAACTGTACCCGGCATTTGAAAGATTTTTGCAACAAACGATGACGCAACAAGAAGGCTTTGATACCAGCATTGCAAAGCTATCGAAGCTATTTGAGTTCGATGGCAGCCGCTAATCGAACGTTTCAGCAAGATGTCCAAACCATCATCTCTAAAAATTCTGCAGGATTTAGCCAAACAGCAAGCTGACGCCGCAGCCAAACAGCTTGGCAAGCTCAATTACCAACAGCAGGAAGCGGAAAAAAAATTACAACTGCTTTTGCAATATCGCAACAGCTATCAATCAAACCTTGAAAACACCAGCGGACAAGGAATTGATCATATCCAATGGCGCAATTACATGGCTTTCATGAGTAAATTGGATGCTGCGATTGCCGAGCAACGGCAGGCCGTACTGTATATGCAAAACAAGAAAACAGCGGGAAACAACGAGTTTCTGTCTTGCCAACGCAAGTTAAAGTGCTACGACACACTCGTTCACCGGCAGCAATTCACCGAAATACAGCGGCAACTCAAAATTGAACAGAAACTGCAAGACGAATTTGCTGCAAACACGACACGACACGCTCCCTATCCTCCCAAGACTGACTCATAATTTAACCGGCATCGGTTGAACTGGTATGGATATTGCATAACCTCATCTGAAATTAACCCAATCAGCGAGAATAAACTTATGCTAAACATGTCTGTTGCACCTTCAATAAAAACGCCAACAGAAAATTCCGCCGCCACGCCGGATTCTGGCTTACTCGGCATAACCGATCCTGTTTCGGAAGAATTCAGTAGCATCTTGGAACGTGAAGTTTCACAAAAAGCCGATTCGCGCCAGACATCCATTACCGGCAACAATACCAAAGCCGAAGAACAACCTAAAGAGACTGAAACTACGACGGCTGAGAATGTCAACGCTGAAACAACCAAGACTGCTGCGCCTGATAACCCCGGCAGTTTTATCCAAAATCTGATAAACGACCCAACACTGGGGTTCAGGCCCAACCAACCGATCAATCAATTGAGTACACTGCCGGAACCGGCACTAAAATCGCCTCTAGCGGATCTATTGGGAACCAAGCTTCCAACTCAATTGAGTCCGTTGTCTTCCCAAAATATAGAAGCCGGGATTAATCCAGCATTCCCTGCCGTTAATCAATTGTTGCAGCAAACTCAAGCTGCAGGCAACCTGAATTCCCAGGCTAACCAATTCTGGCAAATGATGGAAACGGCAAATTCTGCCGCCAACGGCAGACTATTACCGTTATCATCTGAATTGAGTGAAACCATTGCCATCGACACCAGCGAATCGCTGTTGTCAATTTCCGAAGAATCGAATATTTTGCAATCGCAGGGACTCAGTAATGCATTAGCCACGAGCGCATCCACTGCCTCTACGAGTGAAGTTCACGTACATCAGCCTGTTGGCCAAGCCAAGTGGGGCGGCGAATTTGCACAGAAAGTCGTATGGTTGACTTCACAGCAGCAGCAAGTCGCTGAAATCCATCTGAATCCGGCGCATTTAGGACCCGTCGATGTGATGCTGACCATTACCCAAGACCAGGCAACCGCGCAGTTCTTGTCACCCCATTCAGCGGTGCGGGAAGCCATCGAACAAGCCTTGCCGAAATTACGCGAAATGATGGCGGAAAATGGCATTCAATTAGGCAATGTAATGATCGGCGCTGACTCGTTTCAACAGGAAAACAGACAGCAACATGCCGATCACTCCAATAAGGGCAATCCGCATGTGACGGATTCAACGCAATCAAAACCGGCCAATCAAATCGAAGCAATAGCGGCTCCTGCCAGGCATCAAGGTATTGTGAACACCTATGCATGATCGTCGATGGATTCAAACTTAATCGCCGACACCTTCTCAGCGCGCTATCAATCCCGGATGGCGCGCTGAAATTTTTTTCTTAATTGGTTTTCCGCCTTAATGCTATCCGAGAAAGATAGTTTCATGATTTCAGGCCGCGATTCACGTCAATCCGGGTAACTGAAAATAGCGATATTATTTCGTTGTTATTTGCGGCATCGTTCGATACCGCAGTCAAAGATAATTGATTTCGTCAAATTTGGAGTGATACAAATGTCGAAATCAAATACCGCAACAGCAGCACCAGCCGCCGAAGGCGGCAAAAGCAAAAAAGGATTAATAATAGGCATCCTGATTGCGATGATCGCAATCGGCGCAGGCGCCGGAGGCACCTGGTACTTCATGCAGCAGGACGGTGATGAAGAAGCCGAGGAAGAAAAACCAAAAGCAAAAGCAAAACTAAGACCCACCACATTCGTTGACCTAGAGGTATTTACGGTCAATCTCCAGCCGGAAGAGAGCGGTCAGTATCTGCAAGTTGGTTTGACGGTGAAAGCGAGAGAAACGGAAGTTGTGCAGGAAATAGCCAAACAGATGCCGTCCATCCGCAACCGCATCCTGATGCTATTGTCCAGCAAGAAAGCCGTGGAAATCTCAGGCATTGACGGAAAACAGCAGTTAAGCCAGCAAATTGCTGATGAAATCCGGCAATCGCTCGACTCTGAAGACCTCCAGGAAGATATCCGGGAAGTATTGTTCACTTCCTTTGTAATTCAGTAATTCGCAAATGTCCGAAGATTTCCTCTCACAAGAAGAAGTCGATGCGCTTCTCAAAGGTGCAACGGGTGATAGCGATGAGGCTCAGGAAGAAGAAGATAAAGGCGGTGTCCGTCCCTACAACATCGCGACACAGGAACGGATCGTTCGCGGACGGATGCCGACCTATGAAATCATCAACGAGCGCTTTGCGCGATTACTGCGCATCGGTTTGTTTAATTTCATGCGGCGAACGGTCGACATCGCCGTCGGTCCCGTCAAAGTGATTAAATTCAGTGAATTCGTGCGCAACCTGGTAGTACCGACGAACCTCAACATGGTTCATATGAAACCGTTGCGCGGCACCGCATTACTGGTATTCGATCCCGATCTGATTTTTCTGATCGTGGACAATCTGTTCGGCGGTGACGGCCGCTATCACACGCGGGTTGAAGGCAGAGACTTCACGCAAACCGAACAACGGATCATCCAACGCCTGCTGGATGTCGTTTTCGAAGAGTACGAGAAATCCTGGAAATCAGTCTATCCGGTGAATTTTGAATACATCCGTTCCGAAATGAATCCGCAGTTTGCCACCATCGCCACACCGAACGAAGTGGTCGTTGCCGTGACATTCGATATCGATATGGGAAACAAAGGCGGCGGATTGCATGTGTGCATCCCCTACTCCATGGTCGAACCGATCCGCGACATTTTATATAGCGCGTTGCAAGGCGACCACATGGAAGTGGATAAACGCTGGATCAAGCTGATGTCACAGCAAGTACAAGGCGCTGAAGTGGAACTGGTCGCAAATCTTGGGCATACGAAAGTAACTTTTGAGCAAATTCTGAGCATGCAAGTCGGGGATATTATCCCGCTGGAAATTCCTAAAACAATTACCGTCAATGTCAGCGGCGTACCGGTACTGGACTGCCGCTACGGCACGATGAACGGCCGCTATGCGCTAAAAGTAAACACACTGATTTCACAATCGGAAACTGAAAATTAATTGGAGCGAACATGACCGAACCAACCACCAGCGATCAAGCGGAAACCGATGACTGGGCAGCCGCAATGGCCGAGCAAACAGCCGCCACACAAAGTGATGCGCAAAATGAAGAAAATCCGGCTGATGATTGGGCAGCAGCAATGGCCGAGCAAGAATCGGCCACGAGCCCATCGGATCCGCAATCTTCTGGCTCGGCGCTCAACGCGCAATCGGCGTCGGCATCGGTTTTTCAGGAATTCTCAAAAGACAGCGCTGACAATAACACGCGCCATGACATTGATCTGATTCTCGATATTCCTGTTCAGATGACGGTTGAACTGGGCCGCACCAAGATTGCCATCAAGAATCTGCTGCAGCTTGCGCAAGGCTCCGTGGTCGAACTGGACGGCATGGCCGGCGAACCGATGGATGTGCTGGTTAACGGCTGCTTGATCGCGCAAGGTGAAGTCGTGGTCGTCAATGACAAATTCGGCATTCGGCTGACCGACATCATTACCCCCAGCGAACGCATCCGCAAACTCAACCGCTAGAAATTAATCATGCTGAACCGATACCCGGCTTTACTGTTGCTGCTTTCTTTTCCGGCATTTGCTGATACCGGGAAACCCAATTATGTGCCGCCTCCCTCTGTCATTTCTACGGATAACATGCTGCAAATGATGGGAGGATTGTTACTGGTGTTGATAATCATCGCCGGCGCCGCATGGGTGCTGAAGCGCTTTTCGCTGATACCGGCAACCGCCGCGGGCGTCATCAAAGTTATCGCGGCCAGCGGTGTCGGCCAGAGAGAACGCGTGGTCGTGGTCGAAATTGACAACACCTGGCTGGTATTGGGCGTAGCGCCAGGCCGGGTCAACAAGCTGCACGCCTTGCAAAAGCCTTCAGAAAACCCCGGCTCCGCTCAAACGAATCCTGCGGCGGATGCTTTTGCCGATCAACTTAATCAGAGTATCCATAAAGAACATGCCTAATCGAGTTTTAGCATCCATCCATACCGGTTTCCGGCGCTGCATGAGTTTTGTCCGCTGCAAGACTAAGAATCTTCAGTGCGCGAATGCCCGCCTCCTGGGAAAGCGCCGGCTGCTGCAGCTACTATTAATTGGTCTCAGTTGCGCGGCTGTCCCGGTATTTGCGCAAAAATCCGGCTTCCCGGCATTCACCAGTTCACCGAATGCGGATGGCAGCGCCACTTATACCTTGAGCCTGCAAACACTGATATTTTTAACGTCTCTAACATTTCTACCCGCCGTGGTGCTGATGATGTCGAGTTTTACCCGGATCATCATCGTATTGTCGTTGCTTCGCCTCGCGCTGGGCACGCAATCCTCGCCGCCGAATCAAGTGTTGCTCGGCATTGCATTGTTTCTGACCTTTTTTATCATGTCGCCGGTGATCGACCGGGTTTATCACGAAGCCTATCTGCCGTTTTCCGAAGATAAAATCAACATCATGCAAGCTGCCGAACAAGCCAGCATTCCGATTAAATCTTTTATGCTGCATCAAACCCGGGAAACGGATCTGGCGCTATTCGTACAAATCTCCGGCAGTGAAGAAATCGAAAGCCGTGATGACGTTCCGCTGAGATTATTGGTGCCGGCGTATATCACCAGTGAATTGAAAACGGCGTTCCAGATCGGTTTTGTCATATTCATTCCCTTTTTAATCATCGATCTGGTGGTATCCAGCGTGTTAATGGCCATGGGTATGATGATGCTGTCGCCGATGATTATTTCACTGCCGTTCAAATTAATGCTTTTTGTGTTGGTCGATGGCTGGCACATGATTATCGGCTCATTGACGCAAAGCTTTTTTACTTAAGAGGAAACCTATCATGACTCCAGAAGGTGCAATGACAATCGGCCGGCAAGCGCTTGAAATCACATTCATGATTTCCGCGCCGCTACTATTGTCGGCATTGGCAACCGGTTTATTGGTCAGTATTTTTCAAGCGGCCACGCAAATCAATGAAATGACCTTATCGTTCATCCCCAAGTTATTGGTCATGTTCCTGGTGATGGTATTGGCCGGGCCATGGATGATCGCAATCATGACGGATTATATGCAACGATTGTTTTCCAGCATCCCGTGGCTGGCGGTCGGCTAACTTCCGCACGGCTGCATCTCGCCGAGCAAACTCATGCGTGACAGTACCGCTCAGGTAAGCCAATCCGTATCATGATCAATATCTCCACAGCGGAACTGAACGTATTACTCGCCACCTTTCTATGGCCGCTCAGCCGCATTCTCGCTTTGATCGCCTCCGCGCCGATTCTGGGAAATCCCAGCATTCCGGTTCGGGTGAAATTGGGATTGGCGGTCATGATCACGATCCTGGTCATGCCAATGGTAGAGAAATCATTGCCGCAAATTGACCCCGCGTCCGGCGCCGGCCTTATCATTTTGCTGCAGCAAGTGCTGATTGGCGTCGCTATCGGTTTTGTCATGCGCATCGTTTTTGTTGCGGTGGAAATGGCCGGTGAGCTGATCGGCTTGCAAATGGGGTTGGGTTTTGCCATTTTCTTCGATCCGCAAAATTCCGGTCAGATCGATATCATCGGCCGGTTTCTCGGAGTCATCGCCAGTCTCGCATTTCTGGCGATTGACGGCCATTTGATGATGATCGCGCTGATTTCACAAAGTTTCAGTACCTTACCGGTCGGAACCGATGCAACCACCAATGCGACATTTTCGACACTGGCGCAATGGGGCAGCGAAATTTTTAAATCCGGCTTGCAATTGTCGCTCCCGGTATTAACCGCATTATTAATTACCAACCTGGCACTGGGGATTCTGACCCGGGTGGCGCCGCAATTGAACATTTTCGCCGTTGGTTTCCCGTTAACCTTATCAATCGGACTTCTGGTTCTAGCGCTCAGCATGCCTTTTTATACCCCCATCTTGGAACAGTTGGTGCATGAAGGATTGGATCTCATGATGGGGATTGCGAATGTTACTGAAATCCATATACCGTAGAAATTCTCGTTTCCTTTACAAACTGTTATTGCAAATCGGACAACCGTTCGCATTGCAAAAGATATACAGACATTTTCCCCTGCTTATCATCGCAAGCCCATCGCTCGGAAACTGTTAAAGTGATTTTCTGTTTAGTAAAAGCTGCCGATACCAGCACCCGATACGATTTCAAGCTTTAGTTAACGACATATGACATTCAAGTCACGGCTCTTCAGTTCGCTGCGCAAACTTTCCGCTTCGCAAGAAATTCATTTCGGTGAAGATACTGCTGCGCCCGAAGACGATACGCCGCCCGGCGTTTCGCCGGATAACCGGCAACAATTCGCATCGGCTGACGAAATCAAGCAACTTCTCGACACCGCCTATCGCGATCGCCTCAGCGCCGAAGATCATGCGATCAAAGAAGCGCATAAGCGTATCGAAGCGGAAAATATCGCGCGAGTAGCCGCCGAAGCCAGAGCGCGCGCCGAAGCCAATGCCCGGATCGCGGCAGAGACAAGAAATCAGGCTGAAACCCTCGCGACCGCTCAGGCCAGAGCCAGGGCAAAAGCGGAGGCATTGGCAGCCCGGGAAGCCAACGCCCGGCGGGAATTGGAGTTGAAAGCAAAAATTCTCGCGGATGAAAAGATAAAAGCCGAAAAGGCGCTCAGCGCATTACTCGAAGCCAAGATCAAGGCGGAAGCGTCGATTATCGAGAAAACGCAAAACCGTATCGAGCAAGAAGCCGCCGCACTGGATTTGGCGCATGCAACGGCACTCAAAGAAAATGAAGCGGCCGAAGCCGCCAGAATTCACGTAAAAGCAATGGAAGAAGCGCATCTAGCGGCATCTGCGGCAATCGAAGCTGAAACCAGTGCCGCCGCATTAGCCGCCGCAAAAATCCAGGAATCGCAAAAACAAATAGCACTGGCACGCGCGTGCGAAGAATTGGAAAAGCAAGCACTGGAAACCGTTCGAACCCGCGCAACATTAGAAGCACAACGGCAAACGCAAGCAATCGAGCGATTGGATGCCGAGCGCAAAGCCAAAGAACAAGAAGAAGCGCGACTGGAAGCCGAAACAACCGCCACCCGGGCAGCTTTGGAAAAAGCCGAAGCTGAGGCAACCGCTGCGGAACAAGCCCGGATCCGGGCCGGACTGGATCAGCAAGCAATCGTTGCCGCGCGGGATCGCGCTGAAGCCGAAAAGGCCGCGGCGGAAATAGCGGAAACCATTGCCGCAAAAGAGCGCGCAACGGTGGATGCCATCAACATGAAACTACAAGCGGATACCCAATTGCTCGTGGAAACCGAACGCCGGATGCAGCTTGCAACGGAAGCGCTGGCAGTCGCCGAAGCGACTGTGCAAGCGGAACAAGCCGCCAATCATGCGGCTATGGAAAAAAACAAGGCCGAGTCCGCTGCGACCAAAGAGTATCAAAAACGCATTAAAACCGATGAAGCTGCTCTTCAGGCGGAAACATTGCGCAAAGAATCCGAGAAAGCCGCAAGAATTGCCGCCAATGAACGGTTAGCCGCAGAAAAACGATTAAAAGCAGCGGCAGAATCAAAAGCCCAAGCGGATGCGCTGATCGCGCAAGAAATCCAGGCAAAGGCGGATTTGGAACAACGCTTACAAGAAGACGCCGAGCTGCGCGCCAAAGCCATGATCGACGCCAAGCAAGCGGTTGCCGAGCGTTTGCAAATCGAACAAAAAATTACCGGACTGGCGATAACCCGGGCGCAAGCAAAAATCATCGCGACCAACAAAGCCAGGGCGCAGTTGGAAGCGGAAAAAGACGCCACCCGCATTGCCTTGGAAAAGGCCCGGAAAGAATCGGCCGCGCTGGCGGCCATGCAAGAGCGCATCACCCTGGAATCCGCCGCATTGGAAGTTGCCGCGGCGCGCGAAGCCGTGGAATCGATGGCGAAAGAAGCACTGTTTGCACGCTCGCAAGCGGATAAGGAAGCGACTGCCGCCGCTACTGCCAGAATCCGCGCCGAAATCGCCGCAGCGGAACGCTCCAGAAACCGGACGGGCACTGGCGCCGCAAAAAAACCGCAAACGGTTGAGTCACTAGCCGGAATGCCGGTAAACGAGCGCGTGCCGGTTAAATCCAGGCGCTAAAAAATCCCATGCGCCGGCATTGCCTGCCAGGCACCGGTCAAATCACCCACAGCAATGCCACACCAACACCGGCCGCAGCCGCCAGCATGCCGGAAACGCATTGTCTTGCGAGTGCAGTGTTACCAATAAAAAAAATCATTCCAAGCTTGAAGCCGGTGTTGGACAAAAATGCCAGCGAAATTGCGACAACCGCATGGATTGCTTCGCGTTTTCCTAAATCAAATAAACGCAAGCTGGACAGCGTAATCGCATCGACATCGGTCAACCCGGAAATCAGTGCGACAGCATACAATCCGCCGCTGCCGGCGACATCCGAAAGCCATGCGGAACATAACAAAACGATGCCGTAGATTAAACCGAAAGCCGCGGCTACACGGATTTCTGTCGGGTTTTTAATTTCCGGCACAGGCACTTCTTGCTGCTGATTCAACCGGTACCACCAATAGCCTGTAACACAGGCGCCGCACAGAAAACCGCTACCCAGCACCGGTAGCAATTGCGGCAATATCCCCGGTGAAACCACCGCGCTGAGAATCGCCAAGCGGATCAATACCGTCAGGTTGGCGATCAAAATAACGACTACCGCAAGCTGGGTAAAATCCTGATTTTCCATGCTGCGGCGTGCGTACACCAATGTTGTGGCGGTACTGGAAACCAAGCCGCCGAATAACCCCAGGATCGCGCCGTGACGTTGACCGATCAATTGCATCGCCACATAACCGGCCAAACTGACACCTGAGATCAGCACCACCATAAGCCAGATTTGATGCGGATTGATCGCTTCGTAAGGCCCCAGATTCTTATCCGGCAGAACCGGCAAAATGATAAACGTCAGTACCGCGAATTGCAGCGCGGAAATCAAATCGCGCCGGCTCAATTTTTCGGTAATACCGCGCAATTCCGCCTTGAAATACAGCAACATCGTGGTGATGATGGCCAGCATGATCGCCAGCGAATCGCTGTCGTACCACACCGCCGCACCCAAACCATAGCACACCAATGCGGCGGCGATGGTGGTGGTTCCCGGATCGGCGCTGTCTTCTTTGACTCGATAATATGCCGCGACCATCATCAACCCGACAATCAACAAACCGCCCAGCAGCAGCCACGGCGTGGCTTTTTCCGACAGCATTGCGGCCAATGTGCCGAACAGCGCGACCAACGCGAACGTTCTCAACCCCGCGCGAGAACCGGGGCTGCGCTCGCGTTCCAATCCGATCAGTAAGCCGATCGCCAGACTGGTCATGAAATGCGGCAGCGCCGCCAATTCGCCGTTCAAGGTAAATTCAGTGTGCATCGCCAGTTACCGGTTGATCTGCGTGAAACCAATGTTCCAGCAGGAATTGCAAGGATGTCTTGCCATTATATTCATTGATCTGCAAGCGATAAACCGCATCGATCAAATCCGGTAGCGGATCGTGATGAAAAAACAAAATGCCGTCGAACGATTCCGCCGATTTTTGCGGTTTCCGCGCCGCTTGATCCTGATTATCCGATATTAGTTTGCGCAATTTCAGCTTCAGGTGTTTTTCGCCGACGATGCGCTGACTTTCGACATAGAAGCGCGCATTAAATGAAGGTTGCGGAAAACCTTGCCCCCACACTTGATGTTCGAGCGATTGCGCCAGCTCCAGATTGATATCGGCCAGTTCTAGATCGCCGTCGGTTTCGATCACGCGCGTCAAATCGGCGGGCGTCAGCAAGGTTTGCGCGACTTGTTCAAACGCTTCGCGGAATGCGTCGAAATCGTTATTCTGGATGGTCAATCCCGCAGCGGCGGCGTGACCGCCGAATTTACGCAGCAATCCGGGATGTTGTTTCGATACCAGATCTAACGCATCACGCAAATGAAAGCCATTGATCGACCGCCCGGAACCCTTCAGCTCGCCGTCGTTGCCGGGCGCGAAAATAATCACCGGCCGGTGATATTTATCCTTGATGCGCGACGCCAGAATACCGATCACACCTTGATGCCAATCGTGATCAAACAAACAGATGCTATAGGCAGTTTGAAATTCCGTACGGCGGTTTTTAAGCTGCTCATCGAGCTTGAGCAACGCGCTATCTTGCATGTCCGATTCGATTTCGCGGCGCTGCCGGTTCAGATCGTCCAATTGCTTGGCAATGTTTGCGGCGTACGCTTCATCATCGGTAATCAGGCATTCGATGCCAAGCGACATATCGTCCAAACGTCCGGCGGCGTTCAAACGCGGCCCGAGCATAAATCCCAATTCATACGTCGACAACTGCCGGAAATCGCGCCGCGACACTTCGATCAAGGCATTGATCCCGGTACAAGCACGGCCTTTGCGGATCCGCTGCAAGCCTTGCTGCACCAGAATCCGGTTATTACTATCGAGCTTGACCACATCGGCGACCGTGCCCAGCGCAACCAGATCGAGAAAACCGGCCAGATTCGGTTCCGGCAACGCAGGTCCGAACGCGCCGCGTTGCCGCAATTCCGCGCGCAACGCCAGCATCAGATAGAAAATGACGCCGACACCGGCGATACTCTTGCTCGGAAACGGACAGCCCGGTTGATTAGGGTTGATGATGGCAACCGCATCGGGCAATTCGTCGCCGGGCAGATGGTGATCGGTGACGACCACTTGCATGCCCAAACGGTTGGCTTCGTCAACGCCGGCAGCGCTGGCGATGCCGTTATCCACCGTAATCAGAATATCCGGCTGCTTGGTTTCGTGAGCCAGTTGCACGATTTCCGGCGTCAAACCGTAACCGAATTCAAACCGGTTCGGCACCAGGTAATCGACGATTGCGCCAAATTTGCGCAAAATGCGGATACCGACCGCGCATGCGGTCGCGCCGTCGGAATCGTAGTCGGCGATAATCAGCAAACGCTTGTGTTCCGCGATAGCATCCGCGAGAAAAGCGGCGGTGGTTACGATATTTTTCAGTTCCGTGAATGGAATCAGTTGCGTCAGCTCGGTTTCCAGCTGCCCCGGATGATCGATGCCGCGCGCGGCGTAAATACGCGCCAGCACCGGCGGCAAGCCGTTGCCGCGGAGCGTCTCGAACGATTGCAGATCATACGGGCGAGTAGTGATTTTGGACATGTTCGGACACGCAACGAACGTACAGAAGTTATCGGGCTAATCCCGTTATTTTGCCGGGGACTCGGCAGGTGCCGCAAGTTTTTCCACTTTGAGAACATGCAAGCGGCGGCTATCAACGCGCTGCACGGTGAATTTGAACGGCTCGATCACCACCGACTCGTTGCGGTCCGGCACGCGGCCGAACTTGTTCAACACCAAGCCGCCGATGGTATCGTAATCTTCATCGCTGAAATTAGCGCCGAGCACGTCATTGAAGTTCTCGATCTCGGTTATTGCCTTGACGCGGTAGCGTCCGTCCGCTTCCATCACGATGTTGTCCTCTTCTTCGTTGAAATCGTATTCGTCCTCGATTTCACCGACGATCTGTTCGAGCACATCCTCAATCGTCACCAAACCGGCCACGCCGCCGTATTCGTTGACGACGATCGCCATGTGATTGCGATTGCTGCGGAATTCTTTCAGCAGCACATTCAAGCGCTTCGATTCCGGGATAAAAACCGCCGGGCGCAACATGTCGCGGATATTGAATTCTTCGGGATCAGCATAATAACGCAGCAAGTCTTTCGCCAGCAAAATGCCGATGATCTCGTCTTCGTCGCTTTCGATCACCGGAAAACGCGAATGCGCAGCTTCGATCACAAACGGAATGAAATGCTCGGGTTTCTTGCTGATGTTAACGATGTCCATCTGCGAGCGCGGCACCATGATATCGCGGGCCTGCATTTCAGAAACTTGCATGACGCCTTCGATCATGCTGAGCGCGTCGGAATCGAGTAAATTGCGTTCAAAAGCGGAGTGTAACAGGGTAATCAGTTGTTCGCGGTCTTCCGGTTTGCGGATCAGCAATGCGCCAAGCCGTTCAAACCAGCCGCTTTTAGGTGGGGGTTCGTCCATAATTGTCGTGGTTAAAAAATAATAAGCTACTCATAGCATTTCAATGGTTAAGCGTGTTCCGCATAGGGATCGGCATATCCGAGCTTAGCCAGCACCGCTGTTTCCAATCGCTCCATTTCAGCGGCTTCAGCTTCCGCGATATGATCGTATCCCTGTAAGTGTAAAACACCGTGCACCGTCAAATGCGCAAAATGCGCGGTTAAGTCTTTGTGCTGTTGCCGGGCTTCTTGCCGCACCACCGGAACGCACAACACGATATCGCCCGCCAAAGGCTGGGTATCGTCATATACGAAGGTCAACACGTTGGTGGCGTAATCCTTGCCGCGGAATTGCCGGTTCAAGTCACGGCCTTCGGCTTCATCCACCAGCCGCAATACCACTTCGGCATCGCACTGCAATGCAGCTTTGACCCAGCGGCGGAACTGCGGCCGCGCCGGCGCTTCGCTGCAGCCCGCCGCATATTGCACCATCAGCTTGAGCGATTTAGCCGGACGCAACGTCAGTCCGGATTCCGCTGCTGCTTGTCGTGCTTGTCATAAGCATTGACAATCCGCTGCACCAGCGGATGCCGCACGACGTCATCAGCCAGAAAACGCGTGAACGCGATGCCGCGGATGTCTTTCAGCACCTGCTGTGCATCCACCAGCCCGCTTTTTTGATGCTTGGGCAAGTCGATCTGCGTCACATCGCCGGTAATCACCGCTTTCGATCCCAGGCCGATCCGCGTCAAAAACATTTTCATTTGTTCCGGCGTGGTGTTTTGCGCTTCGTCCAGGATAATGAACGATTGGTTCAACGTGCGTCCGCGCATAAACGCCAGCGGTGCGATTTCGATGGTATTGCGCTCGAATTGCTTGCCGGTTTTATCAAATCCCATCAGATCGTACAATGCATCATAAAGCGGACGCAAATACGGATCGACTTTCTGCGTCATGTCGCCGGGCAGAAAACCCAGCCGTTCGCCCGCTTCTACCGCAGGACGCACTAAAATCAGCCGCGACACCAAACCGCGCTCCAACGCATCGACAGCACTGGCAACCGCCAGATAGGTTTTGCCGGTGCCGGCGGGACCAATCGCAAAGGTGATATCGTGTTCCTGGATTTGCTGCAGGTATTGTGTCTGACGCGGGGTGCGGCCGTGCAGGTTGCTGCGGCGGGTCAACAGCGACGGCGACGCCGGCTGTTCCACCGTGAGACTATCCATCGGATTGCCGCTTTGTTCCGGCGCCGGTTGCATATTCAACGCTTCGATCAAACCGAGTTGAATTTGCTCCAGACTCAGATGCTGTTGCGATTGATCATAAAAATTGCGCAACACTTGCGCCGCCAGTTTGGTTTGCCCGGTTTTACCCGATACGCTGAAATGTTCGCCACGCCGTGAAATGGTGACATCCAGCGCGGTTTCAACCTGTTTCAGGTTTTCATCCAAAGCCCCGCACAAATTGGCAAGGCGTTGATTGTCGGCCGGTGTGAAGGAAATTTCGAGAGGTGCTGGTTTCAAAATCAAGCTGTGTGATGACAATAATGCGATTTTCTCAGCGGTTGCGATACTTTGCAAGTACCAAAACCCTGCTTAAAACAGGCTTTTTCCGGAGAAAGGCTTTCCGGGCATTGCTACAAGGTTTATCCATTGATCATTTCGCCGCGCAATGAATGCGCGCGCGCTTCGGTAATGCGCACGTCGGCGAAACCGCCGATCAACGCCGGATCCCCCGGCAAATTGACCACGCGGTTATTGTCGGTGCGCCCGGACAGCTCTTCGGGATTTTTCTTCGACGGTCCGTCGAGCAATACGCGCTGCACCGTGCCGACCATTTGCTGACTGATTTTGCGCGCTTGCTGCTGGATTTGCGCTTGCAAGCGCTGCAACCGTTCCAGCTTCACGGCTTGCGGCGTGTCGTCGGGCAGATCCGCCGCCGGCGTGCCGGGACGCTGGCTGTAGATAAAGCTGAACGATTCGTCGAAATTCATTTCCTCGATCAGCGTCATCGTCGCTTCGAAATCGGCTTCGGTTTCGCCGGGAAAGCCGACGATAAAATCCGACGACAGCGAAAGATGCGGACGGATCGCGCGCAGTTTGCGGATGATCGATTTGTATTCGAGCACGCTGTAGCCGCGCTTCATCGCCGCCAGAATCCGGTCGGAACCGGATTGCACCGGCAGATGCAAGTGACTGACCAGCTTCGGCAGGTGCGCGTACGACTGAATCAGTTGCGCGGTAAATTCTTTCGGGTGCGAGGTGGTATAGCGGATACGCTCGATACCGGGAATATCGTGCAGGCATTCCAGCAGCAATGCAAAATTAGCGATATCGCCATCGTCCATGACGCCCAGATACGCATTGACGTTCTGTCCGAGTAAGTTGATTTCCTTCACGCCTTGATCGGCGAGCACGGCAATCTCGGTCAGCACGTCGCCAAGCGGGCGCGACACTTCCTCGCCGCGCGTGTACGGCACCACGCAATAACTGCAATACTTGCTGCAACCTTCCATGATCGACACAAACGCGGTCACGCCTTCGGTACGCGCGGGCGGCAAATGATCGAATTTCTCGATTTCCGGGAACGTGATATCAACTTGCGAACGGCCGGTTGAGCGGCGGGTTTCGATCAATTGCGGCAGCCGGTGCAACGTTTGCGGCCCGAACACCACGTCGACGAACGGCGCGCGGCTGACAATCGCTTTGCCTTCCTGGCTGGCAACGCAACCGCCGACGCCGATCAATAAATCAGGATTGCGTTCCTTCAGATGACGCACCCGGCCCAAGTCGTGAAACACTTTCTCCTGCGCTTTCTCGCGCACCGAGCAGGTATTGAACAAAATGATATCGGCCTGCGCCGGATCGTCGGTCGCCTCCATGCCGTACGCGGCATGCAGCACATCCGCCATTTTCTCCGAATCGTACTCGTTCATCTGGCAACCGAAGGTTTTGATATAAAGCTTGTTACTCACGAATTCACCGACACTCACTTAAAAAAATAAAAACCGCCGTTGCGGCGCCGGCACTTGTTGGCCTTGGCTTTCCGCTTCCTTGACCTCATCCGGCGTCAGAATCCAAACCCGCTGCAAATAGCCGGTCATATCGAGCTGATAGCGGATCAACCCGGAATAGTTCGCCATCGTCGGCATGATGATCAGATTATCGATCCCGCGAATCTGTCCGCCCGGTCCCATGATAAACGACTGCCCATTGATGATGAATTCGGGAAACGATACCGCCGTCAAATTGCCGAGCTTGCTATCTTCCGGAAACTTACGCGTCTGCTGCGCCAACGCCGGTTGCGACAATAAAGCGCACAGCACCACGATTCCCCACCACCCCGTTCGCAGATTTTTCATCCGATCAGCACTCGCAAAGAAACCGCCGGAACTCGAGAAAACATTCAAGAAACATGGATTTGTACTCCAGACCGCCGCCAAGGCTTTGAGGGCGTAATGATACGCGAAAGCGAAATTTGATAGCAATGATTTTGTCGCGATGAATGTCTTGTGCTTCCATTCATTGAAACAAAATGGCGCATTCCGCCGCGACGGTTGGTATATGCTTATTACCTCAATTACTGCACCCATCCACTCCAGCGAGGACAAAGCGATGACAAAGCCCGGTCAACCTGATGCCAACGAATTGAATATCCCGGAACCCGTCAAAACACACCCGGCATGGCAACGCCTGGAAGAACAGCGCAAGTGGTATGCAAGCAAAAGCGCATCCTGCAAAAATCGGTACCGGGGACTCCGGATTGCACAAGTCGCCTGCGCAGTGATGATTCCGGTTTTCAATCTGGCCGAACCGAGCATTGCCAAATGGCTGACCGCTTTATCCGGCGCTGCCATCGCGCTCCTCGCGGGCATTGAGCAGATCAACCAGTACTCCACCTTGTGGACAGCCTACCGTTCAACGTCCGAGCGCCTCAAGCACGAAAAATTCCTGTTCCTCTCCGCCGCCGGCCCGTATCGCGGCCAGGATGAACCCGCGCGCTTGATTTTGCTCGCCGAACGCATCGAAGAACAAATCTCGACTGAACACGCCAAGTGGATCAATGAAACCAGCCAGGTAATTTCTCAGGATAAGAAACAAAATCCTGGCGCATGACGCTGCGCGTGATGCCTCTTCCTATATCCTGAAAAATACAGGAAAACACTGATTAATTCGCCTGAGCAAGATGAGATGCAAGGCGGATGGAGCGCAAGAAACGAGACATATCAATCTGATAGGCGAGTTTTTGAGCACCACCCAACGCAGCAGATCGCTTGTGCAAGCAATTAATCAGTGTTTCCACAGATTACCGATGAATATATCTTTTATAGCGAAAGCATTTATCTTAAAATGGAATTTCCAAAATTCGCATGCCAGTTTTTCCGACGCCTCGAGACAAGGCAAATGATCTCATGGCGGCTCTGGGTACCGAACGAGAATTCAATGCAGATCAATCGAAAAGGATAAAAAAATGACCAAAAACCATTATTCAATACTGATTGCCGGAATTTTATCGGCATCAATCGCAATGTCTGCCAATGCAGGAACAGAATGGGAAATTAAAGTATTTGATACACACATGTCCTTCTTTGATATTAACAATTCAGGGCAATTACTCGGATACGATTCTGCAATTAAACGATATTTAATAACCGGACCTGATGGAGAAGGCATATCAAATATCACGGAATTCTCCAATAACCTTAACGTTAACGCTTTTAATGATTCCGGTCAGATTGCTGGTAGTTTTCTAAAAGATGGCAGTTCTCATGTATTTATTACTGGTCCCAACGGAACAAACATGGTCGATTTAGGTACTTTAGGGAAACATGGTAGCGCATCCGATATCAACAATTCCGGGCAGATCATAGGTCAATTTACTACACCGGAAAATAATACACATGCCTTTATCACCGGACCCAACGGGATTGGAATGACTGATTTGGGTACATTCGGCGGCAAGAACAGTTATGCATCCGCGATCAATGAATCAGGGCAAGTTGTGGGATGGTCACAAACTGCTGATGGTATTCCCCATGCTTTTATCACAGGCCCCAATGGCATCGGCATGACAGATTTAGGTACACTGCCCTACGATAATGCCAGTCAAGCTACGGATATCAACGATGATGCACAGGTTGTAGGATTTAGTGGATCCTATACTCCTACTCCTGATTGGGGTTATGTGTCGACAGGGGCATTCATTACCGGGCCCAATGGTGAAAATATGATTCCTTTGGGTGCATCATATACAGACTATCCGAAAATTAACAATTCTGGACAAGCAATATTTGATATCGAGGCGGGAATTTCCTTGTTATATAGTGATGGTGTTCTAACAATACTTACAGGATTACCCATTATTAGGGAAGCAGGTTTGATTGAAATAAATGCTCTAGGAATTAATGATAAAGGACAAATTCTTGGATTTGGCTACTTAAAATGCTGCAATCCGACGTCCTTCTTGCTTACCCCCATCTCGCCGGTTCCGGAACCCTCCGTCTACGCCATGCTACTGACAGGACTCGGATTACTCGGATTGATGGCATTCAGAAGAAACAGGCTGTTTAAGCTGACAGACTATTGATCCCGCAAACAGCGAGTATCGTAGCCCGTCATCTAAGCACTGAGAATCGCTTACGATTATGAATCAAGGCTTTTCCAATCCCGCCGGTTCAAACACCGCCAGCGATTCGATATGCGCGGTGTGCGGGAACATGTTGACGACACCGGCGGCGCGCAGTTGCCAGCCGCCGTTGTGTACCAAGATCGCGGTATCGCGCGCCAGCGTTTCGGGGTTGCACGACACATAGACGATGCGTTTGGGTTTGGTTGGCGTCGCCGCCAATGTTTCGGCAACCGCTAAAGCGCCGGCGCGCGGCGGGTCGATCAGTACGCGGTCGATACGGCCGTGGGTTTGCAACAGTTGATTCCAGTCATCCAGCGTCCACTTGAACAAATCGCGTGCGACAAAGACGGTTTTTTCCGCCAGACTGTTTTGCTGCGCGGCTTGTCCGGCGCGGGCGACCAGCGTATCCGCGCCTTCCAGACCGATTACCTGGCGCGCGCGGGTGGCGAGCGGCAGGGTGAAATTGCCCAGACCGCAAAAGAAATCGGCGACGATCTCATCCGATTGCGGCGCTAGCAGTTCAACCACGCGGCTGACCAATTGCCGATTGAGTTGATGATTGACTTGGGTGAAGTCGGCTGGTACGAAGGGCAGGGTAATGCCGAATCCGGGCAATTCCAGCGTCAACACATCGGCATCGGCGCTCAGCATCGGTTCGATGGTTTGCGGGTTGCCGGGTTGCAGCCACATCGACACGCCGTGCTGGCGGCCAAATGCCAGCAGCGCTTCGCGGTCTGCATCGCTGGGCGGATCGAGCACGCGCACCACCAACACGATGGCATGTGCGCCGACCGCCACTTCGATCTGCGGCAAGCGGTCGCGTATCGACAAACCGGCGATCAATTCGCGCAACGGCAGCAACAAACCGGAAACCCGCTCCGGCAGCACCGCGCACGATTGCATGTCGGCGACAAAACCGCGCACGCGTTCATGAAATCCGATCAGTTGGACACCCTTGCACCGCACGAAGCGCACCGACAACCGCGCCCGGTGGCGGTAGCCCCAAATAGGGCCGTCGACCGGCGGCAGCAGGCTTTCCGGCCGGATTTTGGCGGCATGCCACAGCATGTCTTCCAGTGCTTGCTGTTTCAGTGTCAGTTGCGCCGCTGCATCGAGATGCTGCAACGAGCAGCCGCCGCACGCGCCTTGCGCGAAACCGAAATGCGGGCAACCTGGCGTTACCCGTTGCGGACTCGGTTGCAGCAGTTCGATCAGCCGCCCGATATGGTTGCGCGGTTTCGATTTCACCACTTCGTACCGGATCCGTTCGCCCGGCAGCGCGCCGCCGATGATCAGCGGTTTGCCGCCGTGCTGCGCAATTCCTTTGCCGTCGAGTTTCAGCGACTCGACATCGGTTTCGAACTCATCGGTCATGACAGTTTACGGTTAGGGGAACGCTGATTAATTGCCTGCGCAAGCGATTTGCTGCGTTGGGTGGTGCTCAAAAACTCGCCTATCCGATTGATATATCTCGTTTCTTGCGCTCCATCCGCCTTGCATCTCATCTTGCTCAAGCGAATTAATCAGTGTTCCTTAGGTTGATAAGACAAGCCGGTGTTTCAGTTCGCCGATCCCGCATCGTTGCCTGATTTACTGCCGTTGCAACGAATGGTAAACACATCGACCAAGCGGAAAACCGGCGATTTTTCCTGGGTAAAATCTTCAACCGGTTGATCGATACCGATGACATAACCGGTCAAACTATCTTGGGTCAGCTTGAAGCGGATCATGTGCCGGTAACGTTCGGAGCGGCTGCCGCCGCCTGCCTCGTTATTATGCCCGTTGAAAGCCAGCGCGACGGCGAAGTACCACCCCAGCCAAATGCAACTGAAAACCGCGCCAGCCAGAAATGCAGCCAGCAACCGCCAGCCGCCGGTTTCGATAAGATCGCCTTGGGTGGCGGCAATCAGCGTGAAAATTCCAACAACCGACCATACCGCCAGCAGACAATACCCCAGCTTGGTTTGATCGCTCAAAGGAAAATCTTCTTTTACCAGACGATCCAGCGTGAAAATCCGCCCGGCCAGCAACGTTACTGCAGCAACGGCGGCCGCGATGATCAGTAAGTGCATCCAGTCCGCGTAAAGCGCCAGGCAGACCGGTACCGTTAGCAACAAAAATGAGCACCAGGCGGCAATCAGCGCCAGCCGGATTTTACCGGCTGCTTTGCTGAACAATTGCCCGCCCCAGAAGTAGGCAATCGCGATCAAACCGGCGGTCATGAATAACCACACGATGATGATCAATAAATTGAATGTCATGACGGATGTCGAATAAGCGCCGTAACGCAACATGCCGGAAATCAGATAGGCGATAGCTAGGAGACCGTATCCCCAGAAGGGCAATGCTTCGAAAACCATTTCCGGGGAGATTTTGATTTTTTCATAAAATTCAGCGGGAAAAACGGGGGTTTCGCGATGGGTTTTGTTACGCTGATTCAAAATATCCCGGTAGCGGCGGCTTAAGCAAAGCAGCAAGACGGCAACGGCACCCAGCATTATCATCAGCAATCCGGCCATCAACGGATGCGGCGGCTGATCGTGGCCCATCATGAGCAGCATCAATAACACCGCACCGGCCAGCACCGGCGCCATGAATACTGCGACACTTTTCCGCCACGCATCGGATCCGGCTTTCAGGTTGGCTTCCAGCGACAAAACCGGCGCCGTGACTTTCGCCATAAACTGCTGCAACTTGCCGGATTCCTTGCTCTCACCCGTTTGTTTCGGAGGGTTCGTGGCTTGCCACATGATGAACAGCAATGCAGCGAATAACACGATGGCGATCAAATGAAAACAATAGATGCTCCCGAAAAAACCGGCATTCGCTCCGGAAAGATCCACGTGCAGGGCCGATTGGATTCGTGACAATAGCCCGTCATTATTCGCAAGCGCCGGATGAAAACCGCTAAAAATTTGCTGGAAAACCGACGCCGTGCTTTGCGGGATCGTCACCGCAAAATAACTCAACAATGCCACCAGACCGCCAAACAACCAGATATAGCCGCCTTGCCAGACCGTCAACGGATTGAGCAAAGCTCGCGTGAACAACTGGTGCGAATCTTTGCGGTGCGGATAATGCTCGCGCCTTGGTACTTCCGCCACATCGGTATGGCTCGGGTGCAAAAACGCGCCACCGCCGCCGGCGACTACCGACGCATAATTGGCGGATGCAGCTTCATTTTGACCGCTGCCCCAATAGCGCTCGTAATGATGCGTATCCCCGGCGATATCGAGGCGGCATTTAGCGTCATCCAATTTACCCGCGTGACTTTCGATGAAACTTGGTTTCAGGCCGAGGCGTTGGAAAGTCTTGACAATTGCTGCATCCGGCTTGGCCCATTTGCCGAAGACCGTGCTGGGTTCGGGAGTCACGACGATTAATTTTGACGGCGCGTGCTGTTGCAATTCCTGCTGTACGGCATCCTGACGGCTGCTATCGAATAGCTCACCCGTATCGACCAGCCTTTTACAGAAGCTGTAGACGAAAAATGCTTGCTGGCGCTTGTCCATCTTGCCGTCCTGCGAATCGAGCCCCCATAGCCGCCAGCCGAATGGCAGTTCCATATCGATATAACTTGCCGCTTGGGTGCGGTAAAAACCTTTCAAACCAAGCTGCGGGTCTTTTTCATCGTTGGCGGTTCCCGTATCCAATGAAACCGGTTCGCGGAATTGCCGGTTGAAACCATCCAGCGCATCGTAATAGTCGTGATTGGCGGGAATGCCGTAAATCGGCTGCCGGTTGACGGTTTTGCCATTTTTGATCAGATCGTCGTAGGCGCAATTGAACGGAGTTTGAAAACGTTCCATCAACGAAGCGGTATCGGCGACATGATAGGCGGTATCGCCGCCGACAAACAGAAATTGCCCGCGCGGCAGCAGTTGCGCGTGACTATCATCCCGCGATAAGGCGACGGTATCTTTCGGCCTCTGAGCGCCGCTGCCATCGATCCAAACATCGCTCATGCACAAATAACCGATATTGTAGACAGCCCGCATGCCATCACCGGTGTCGGAAATGAAATCGAACCAGTAAGCATCTTGGTCGGGGTCTTTATCCGGCGCCTGAATGACTTCGGCTTTCATCCAATCTTTGGGATCCTGCTTATCCCCCATGAAGGTATACGCCGCGATCAATTTCAGCCCGGCCAGCAGCTCTCGCCCCAGCAGCCATTTGACAGGAGGTTTAAACTTGGATTTATTGCAATTGCCGGTATCGTTCATGGAAGTGGCCTTCGGTTCGGTGGTTTAAGGACAATGACGATGTTCGCATTCAAGAAAAACCCAGGCATTGTAGCCGATATCGACTCTGCTCAGTATCGGCGCTGACGCCCGGAGGAAATAAGTCCTCCGGGAAGTCTAGCAGGCCGTTGAAAAACTATCTGCGTTGCCGCTACGGTGTTAAAAACAAGCTCAAAATGCTCATTTATACCGCATAAACTGCGCTTTTTCGCCTGTTTTTGCCTTGTATCGGCTGCCTCGAAAACATTTTTCAACGGCCTGCTAGGGAAAGTTGCTCAGACTATCGCCAGCTCAGCACCACATACCGCGATACGTCGTCGTCCCGCACCAGCATCAATACTTTATTGTTGGCGCTGCTTTTCACCGCCTGGTCAAACTCGGCAGCATTGTTAACCGCTTTGCGGTTGACTTCGAGAATCACGCTGCCGCGGCTGATGCCGGCCATCATTGCGACCGATCCGGGCGCCACCTCGGTGACGATGACGCCTTTTCCGGGTTTGATGCCGAACTGCCGCGCCGTTTCGGCGGTAATCGATTGCACCGTGATACCCAGCTTGTCACTGGCTTGCGATCCTTCCTGCGCAACTTGCTTGCTGTCGGGAAGCTTGTCGATATTCACCGAAACCGTGCGTTGCTTGCCGTCGCGGATGATATCGAACGTCACTTTGCTGCCCGGTTGTTCCGCCGCAACGCGATTGCGGAATTCGCCGGTATCGCTGACCGGACGGCCTTGGAAATTGAGAATGACATCGCCGGGCTTGAGACCCGCTTTTTCAGCCGGTGAATTCTTGGTCACTTGCGCGACGAGAATGCCCTTGTCGGTGCTCAAATCGAACGATTTCGCCAAATCGGGCGTCAGCGGCTGGATCATGATGCCGAGGTAACCGCGCACCACTTCGCCTTTGTCGATCAATTGATTGGCAATGCGTTCGACGAGATTGATCGGAATCGCAAAACCGATCCCCATATAACCGCCGCTGCGGCTGAAAATGGCGGTGTTCATGCCGATCACTTCACCGTCGAGATTCACCAGCGGCCCGCCGGAATTGCCCGGATTGATCGCTGCGTCGGTCTGGATGAAATCTTCATAATCGTTGATGCCGAGCGATGTCCGGCCTTTGGCGCTGACCACGCCGACTGTCAGCGTATGGCTCAAGCCGAACGGATTGCCGATCGCCACCACCCATTCACCCACTTCCAGTTCCGAATAATCGCCGAGCGGAATCGCCGGTAAATCACTCGCCTCGATTTCGATCACCGCGATATCCGATTTCGGATCGGTGCCTTTGATAGTCGCAGCGAATTCCCGGCCATCGAGAAACTTGACGCTGATTTTGTCATTGCCCTCGACCACGTGATTATTGGTCAGAATATAGGTTTTGTTACCCGGCTTGGCGGCGGCAAATACGAACCCCGAGCCTTGTCCGACCACCGAACGCTGGCGTCCCGGTTGTTTCTTACCCGGTTCATTGAAGCGGGGCATGTCCGGAAAGCGGTCGCCAAAAAAACGCTTGAAAAAATCATCGCCGAACGGAAATTGCTGCCCGTCTCCAAACGGGATGCCAAACGGCGACATTTGCGCAGCCTCGGTTTCGCGCTCAACCTGGATCAGCACCACCGACGGCGACACCTTGCGCGCCACCGCTGCAAACGCCTTGCCGGTTTGCCGCAGACTTTCAACGCCGTTCCCTTGCGCCTGCAATTCGAGCGGCATCAGCAAAACGGCAATTAACACAATGAAAAAATTACGATAATGAATCATTTCTTGCTCCTCTATTCAAACTTCATGATGTTTCCAGCTTGCCATAATTGGGGATTTTGGTTGCAAATTACAAGCAAACAATGTGAAATCTTCAAACCTGGTAGTATTTTTTCATTTTAGGGGAAAACGCATGATCATTGTTATTTCACCGGCAAAAACGCTGGATTTTGAAACGCCGGCGTTGACACAAACGCACACGCAGCCGGATTTTCTCGACGATTCGGCGCTGTTGATCGATGCATTGCGGAAACTCGACCCCAGCCAAATCGGTGCGATGATGTCGATCAGCCCGAAACTGGCAACACTCAATTCCAATCGTTATTTCGCCTGGAAACGCCCGTTTACACTGAACAATGCGAAGCAGGCGATCTTTGCATTCCAAGGCGATGTCTATACTGGCCTGGACGCCGATACCTTGACGGATGCTGAATGGATGTTCGCGCAACAGCACTTGCGCATTTTGTCGGGACTTTACGGCGTGCTCCGGCCGCTCGATTTGATGCAGCCGTACCGGCTGGAAATGGGTACTGCGTTTACAAATCCGCGCGGCAGCAATCTCTACGAGTTCTGGGGCGATAAAATCACCCAGGCATTGAACCGGGAATTGCAAAAACAGCAGCATGCGATTTTGATCAACCTGGCGTCGAACGAGTATTTTCACTCGGTCAAACCGGACCAATTAAGCGCCCGCATCATCACCCCAATCTTTAAAGACGAGAAAAACGGCAAGTACAAAATCATCAGTTTCTTCGCCAAGAAAGCACGCGGCATGATGAGCCGCTTTATCATCCAAAACCGCTTGACCGACCCTGAAGGCATCAAGAATTTCACCGCGGCGGGCTATCGTTTCAGCGCGGGCGACAGCGGCGAGGACGGTTGGGTGTTTACCCGCGCCGAGTCAAAATCCGCCTAATGGCGCGCAGTATCGCGGGTTTTGGAAACATCATGGATAACCGTTCTTTCACCGAATTGGCAAAAAACTACGTAACTTTGTCCAATCATCACCAACTGGATCTGATTAAGCCCTTATTTGCCGCCGATGCGACGTACTACTCGGAATTTTTTGGCGAATACCGCGGCAGTGCCGCGATTCACGAGATGATGCTCCGCTTCTTCAGCCGCTTTCCCGATGCGCATTGGGACGTGCCCGGCTACCGAGAGATTGAAAACAACGGTGTCGAATTCGATTTCAAAATGTCCGGCAGCGATGCTGAATCCGGCGAGAAAGTGAATCGATGCGGTTTGGAAAAGATTTACTTCACGGCGGAAGGATTGATCCGGCATATTGTTGTGCTCAAACCGGAAAAGTAATACAGGCGCTGCTTCAAACGTAAACTGCAACCGACAGCTAACTAGAACTTGTTCAGATTCTGTGGAAAAACAATTTGACGCGTTCCCGGCAAGTTGCCGGGAACGGTTATCAACTTCGCCCGCTAAGGAAGTTCTGAAAAAGGTAGCGAGCAACGTTCAGGCAAGGCGAAATCAGGTGAAAAAGCGCAGTTTACAAGCAGTAAATGAGTATTTTGAACCTGATTTCAACACAGCATGGCCGAGCGCAGTAGTTTTTCAGATCTTCCTTAAGTTCCGATCACGCCGCCGTCATCCTTAGTAATCACAATCACCGAGGAACGGGGTTTGGCTACGGTAGTGCCGGTAAAGGTGGTCGGACCGTTATTTCCGTTATCCGGCCAGCTTGAATGATCGGTAAAGTTGGTTCGCCAGTCTTCACCCGGATGCTGGATGCCGACAAACATGCTGCGGCCATCCGGGGTCGTAACCACACCGGTTACCTCGCAGTTCGGCGGGCTGGTCAGAAAACGCTTGGTTTCGCCGGTTGCGGGATCGGCGCACATCATTACGTTGCCGCCGATATTGACCCAATCGCCTTTGGCGTCGCCTTGCTGATCGGTTTGAATCCACAAACGGCCGTCCCGGTCGAACCACAAGCCATCGGGCGCACCATAATCGTCACCGTTGATATTGCCTTTGTAACCGTCGGCACCGGTTGGATTGTAGCTGCCGCCCAGCATCTTGGCCGACGCCTTATCGCCGCATTGCGCGAAAATATCCCAGGTAAAGCCGCTGGCGCGGACATCGGCGCTATTTTCCCGCCAGCGGATAATATGTCCGTAATCGTTATCCGGACGCGGATTGGCGGCGTCGACCGGCGGATTGGAGCTGCCGGCGTTGCTGGTGCCGTCCACCTTGTTGCTGGATGCGGGCGTATTGCCGCGGCGGCTGTTATTGGTCAGCGTCATATAAATCTCGCCGGTGGCCGGATGCGCCGCGCCCCATTCGGGACGATCCATCATGGTCGCACCCAGGCGGTCGGCTGCCTGGCGGGTTTTAATCAATACTTCCGCCTGGCTGCCGAAGCCGTTCTCAGTCGTCAGACCATTTTGGCCCCATACCAGCGGCAACCATTCGCCGCTGCCGTCGGCGTTAAACCGGGCAACATACAGCGTGCCTTGATCCAGCATGTTGGGATCGGTGGCTTGCGGGTTGCCGCTCCATTTCTTGGCGCAAACAAACTTGTAAATATATTCGTTGCGCTCGTCGTCTCCCATGTAAAAAGCGACATTGTTATAGCGATCGATCACGACTTGCGCGCCTTCGTGTTTCATGCGTCCCATTGCAGTACGCTTGATCGGCGCTTTCCAGGGATTCGCCGGATCGATCTCGACCACCCAGCCGAAGCGATTGGGTTCATTAGCATGCAGGTCGGCGCGGAATCGCTCGTCGACTTCGTGCCAGCGGTAGCCGAAGCCGCCTTTCACCACGCCGTAACGCGTTTGCCCCTTGAGAATATCGAATTTGCGATCGATGTCCAACTCACCGGCAACATCGCCGGTTTCATTGGAAAAGTAGCCATTCCAGTTTTCTTCGCAGGCCAAGTAGGTTCCCCACGGCGTATAACCGTGCGCGCAGTTGTTCAAGGTACCCAGCACGCGTTTGCCGCTGGGATCGGCAGCAGTTTTCATGAGCGCGTGACCGGCCGCCGGGCCGCTGATCCGGCACGGCGTGTTGCCGGTTATGCGGCGGTTTAACGGCCAGTTGCGATTGATCGACCATTGATTGCGTTTCTTTTCAACCATGACGATATTGACGCCGTGCGCCGCTTGTTGCGCGCGCACCATTTCCAGGCTGATGGAAGTTGTGGCGTAATCGGCGGCCGGAGTGATATTGTTGACCAGCGGCGGGTCGCAATATTCACTGTTGCTGACCAATAATCCGCGGCTGTTGCCCGCCAATCCCGGTAACGGAAAATAATGCATGCCATCGGTATGCGCGCCGTAGCAATGCAACTGCGTCGCTTCGTCCATCGCCGAGACAGTATCCCAATGCGGTTCTTGAGTAATGGAATCTCCCCAGGAGATCAATATTTTGACGGTATAACCGTCCGGCACGGTTACGGCATCCGTCATCGGCACCAAATTCGGTGCCACCGGATTGAAACTGATCGGCGCAAGCGGAGATGGCGCAGCTTCGGCAAGGTTTGCCATGCCGCCAACCACGGTTGTTCCGAAAACAGTCACTGCGGTAACACCCGCGGTGGCGCTGGCGGATGACTTGAGAAAATCGCGGCGCGACACGGTATGTTGCTCGATAATATCCAACATCGATGGATTGCCGCTGTCATTGGTTGACGAATCATCGGTTTTTAATTTGCCATCCGGGTGTAAATTGCTACTCATGTTTCCTCCTTTTAATTGAGTCAAGGCCCGGTGGCACTTTAACCGAGGAAAATGGCAGCTTAATTACACTTGCATTAAAGTTTCCTGATTAGTTTTTTAATCGTTTAATGGCTACGAATAACGCAAGGGACTCGCGCCCCTCCCGGCCGGCAGCCGCTATCAGCTCAATACACTCACATCATCCCAACTGATTTGATCGGGCGCTACACCGACCAGGGTGATGGAAACATCCGAGCCGAAGTCGACGATGAAGTTGCTACCGTCATGCCGGATATTGCTGACGAAACTCGCCAAATGATCCTTCGACGTTAACCCCAATCCGGTATCAAACACCAGCACGTCGTCGTCCAGCGATTTAAAATCAGCAATGCGCAGATGCGATGCTTCGCGTATCACAAAATCGTCAGAACCGTTGCCGCCACGGCAATCTTCTCCGGACCGGACAGCTATGGAATCATCGCTATCCGTGGGGGAGTACCGCAGTGCTCCGGAAAATTTCGGCACAGCGCCGGTAGCATCGGATGAAACCTGCCATTGTTCGGAAACGCGGAAATATACCCCATCGCGATCGGTATCGGCGTAGCGGGTAATCTCCGTGCCGAACGGCTTGACCTCGGTGCGGACAACGTCGCCGTTGGCTTCCACGACATACGTCTCAGTACCGTCGTCATCGATGGATTCCGGTCTGACTTCACCATCTTTCAATTCATACACCGCGGTTACTTTTCCGGCCGCGATGTCGAACTTAAAAGCTTTGTGACTGCGTCCCGGAGAATCATCGGAAAGGCTCCAGGATTCGGAAATGCGCAAATACACCCCGTCGTCATCGGCATCGGCATAGCGGCTAATCTCGGTGCCGACAGCTTCCCGGTCAGTTCGAATGACATCACCGTTGGCTTGCACGGCATAAGATTCGCTGCCGTCGTCGTCAATCGGCTCCAGTTCCCACACGCCGTCGTCCAGTTCATACACGGCGGTTACTTTTCCATCGGTAATATCAAATTTATAGGCATCTGAACTCATTCTGTTCTCCTCAATAAAAAATCAAATCATAGAAACAATACTTCAATCAAACAGTCATCGTAAAACACTCAACTTTGCTACCTGGCACTGTTTACTGAGCCGGATTACGCTGCGCGGGGGTCAATTGTCCGCTCCAATGCGCCGGCAGGTTTTGCACCCAGCCGTTATAAACCAGCGGGATCGGCAGAATTCCTTGCCCGCCCATGCCCGGATGCGCGGAAATGGTGTCATCAACAGCAGTGTTACCCGCTGAAAATAACCCCACTGCGCCGACAATGGCCGCATCGGCTGGATTTCCATCGTTGTTTGGATCGGCGTCGACGATCAGCATTCTGTTCGAAAATTTGCTGGTAACGTAGGCATAATAGCCGCCGCCTTGCTTAGCGCCGTATTGCACGCCGTGACAGCCCGGATCGCACGGCAGCATGGCCACGACTTCATCGGTGCTGGTGTTCACAACCGTGATGGTGCCGGTCAATGTATTGGCGGTTACCATGTTTTTCCCATCCGGCGACACTGGTGTCTGAATCGGTAATGCGCCGACCGGACCGGAAATTGCGCCGCTGATGGGATTATAGTTTGCGATCAGATTGATATGTTTAATCACCCGGTGCGTATCCATGTTGACGACCGTGATGGTACTGTCGAGCAGGTTTGCGACATAATACTTGCTGGCATCCGGCATCATCCCTGTCGCCAATGGGTGACTGAGCGCACCGCTGACCGGCAGAATCGCTTCAATGCGATCGCTGTGGAAATTGTATTGCGTGGTATCGCCGTTCAGTACATTGGGCGTTACCATGATTTTGCCGTCATGGCTCATCCAATGCGCATGCGGGTTACCCCTGCCGATATTCACCCGGCGCAATACTTGCGTTGCCAGCGGCGTTAATTCCATTACCGAATCGGTACGCGTATCGCCATTGTTAGTCACATGAATCAGGTCGGAATCGGTCAACGTCATGACATGCGCCGGCGCTTCACCCACAGAAACATTGCGAATCAGCCGGCCGGTTGCGCGATCATAGACTGTCAGCTTTTTATCAAACCACTGCGTCACATAAATCACGTTCTGATCTTTATCGGTCCACATGTTATGCGGATTGTTCATTTTGATCGACGGCAACGCTACTTTGCGTTTGACCTGCCAGGAAGCGCCATCCACGGCAGTCACTGTCCCTGGCTTATCTTTTCCCAATGTTTCCTCGAATTGCGTAGCGACCCAAATTTCGCCTACCGCCGGTGTCGCTGGCTTAGACAGAGGTTTGAGCGCAATATCATTGCCGTAACGGGTATTGAGTACCGCTGGCAAGTTCACAACACCAATGTCGGCGCGCACATCGACATTCGGGTAGGTAATATGCCAGGGCGCATTGCTTGCATAGTTCTGCCAGTTTGCCGGATTGGTCGCGATAAAGAAGGTGCGCAATAACCGCGTGGCCAGATCGCTGCTGCTGGGAATCTTGATACCATTGATCAGACTGAGATTGGCCCCGAGATCCAAACCGGTAGTGCTTGGATCGTCAACGATGACCGCACCGAACATATACGGATGGATACTGCACGTAAAAACATACAATCCCGGCGTTGTCAGCGTCAAACTGTCGCCGCCTTTCTTGGGTTTGGTGTTAAAGGGCATGCCGGCCGCTCCAGTCGGATAGATCAAACTGGTGCGGGTATGCACGGTATTCGAATTACCGGAAAAATTGACCCGCACACCGGGTGCCGCTATGGCGATCGAACGATTGCCCGCAACTGCCGCGCCGGTATCAAACCAGCGTCCGGGATGATCGGTGAGCGCAAAATTGACTTCGTTATCACCTGCAAAACCGGTATTCGCCGACAACAATGTCAAGCATGAGGCAAACCAGACAATTGCGGCATGAGCCTTCTTGATCTTGGATAATTCGAACATAAAAATCTCCGTTACTTTTAGCTAATGGCTTTAAATCAATCAGTTTGTGTTTCACCGGGAAACGATCGGTTGCGATTCTATCGACGCATCACAGTGTGAAAATTTCCCGCATAATTGGGACTATACGTGGGAATTATTTCCATGTCAACATTTGTGTGACTATTTCCCACAATACGCTATAATACTTGGCATTCTCAAGTAAAACTGCAATTCACCCGTGAGTCATTTTATGCATGGCGTTCGTAATAATCATTCGTACTCAACCGCGCTGATCGTTGCTTTGCGCCGGATATTGCGGCCATTTGTCAAACTCATGCTGGCAAATGGCATCACTTTTCCTTTTCTATCTGAATTACTAAAGGGCATATTTGTTGATGTTGCCGACAGCGAATTTAGGATTGGCGGCAAGCCTTCGACTGATAGTCATCTGAGTTTACTGACCGGCATACACCGTAAAGATATCAAGCGGCTGCGTTCTTGTACGCATAGCAACGCCGAAACAATTCCGCAAGCGGTATCACTAGGCACGCGCCTGATTAATTTATGGACCAGCGATCCGCGCTTTCTCGATGCCAATAACCAACCTAAGCCATTGCCGCGTTTTTCCAAAGAAGGCGGCGAAATTTCCTTCGAGGGATTGGTCGCCAGCGTCAGTTGCGATATCCGTTCGCGCGTCGTGCTGGATGAATGGCTCAGGCTGGGAGTTGCCCACTTCAATGACAGCAATCAAGTCTGCCTCAATACCGCAGCATTTATCCCGGCCAATGGATTCGAAGAAAAAGTTTATTACTTCAGCCATAACTTATACGATCATGCCGCGGCTGCAACCAGTAATCTTCTCGGCGGCACCTCGCCTTTTTTGGAACGGAGCGTATCTTACGATCGGCTCAGCGACGATTCAGTCAAAAAACTTGCCGGTATCTCAGAACAGCAAGGAATGAAAGCGCTACTCGCCATCAACAAAGCAGCGATGACGTTTGAAAAAAACGATGCCGGCAGTGATGAGCCGCAGCATCGCATGACATTCGGCATTTATTACTACACCGAACCGGTTATATCCGGGAAATCAGCCGGCCGGAAAATTGAAGAAACATCGCACACACCAGACGATCACTCCCAAGCCGGATGAAAAATAATCTCTTGACCGCCTTACGTCTCATCATTGCTCATATCGCCAGCGCTGCGGCCATCACCTTATGCTATTCGGACAGCGGATTTGCCAAGAATAATTGCGACAGCCATGCGACAACAATCAATCCGGCGATTACCACGCATGCGGAATCCGGAATCGGCGGTACCGGCATAACCACCGCCGGATCGGGCATTGGCGGTACCGGGATGCATGAAGGCGGAATTGGCGGCACCGGCAACCTCGCAGGCGGAATCGGAGGAACCGGTCAGGTTGCAAGCGATGGCGGCATCGGCGGCACCGGAATTATCGGTATCATCACCGGATTTGCCAGCATCTGCGTAAATGGTATCGAGGTGCATTACGACAACACCACGCCGATTCAGGTGGATGGCCGCTCCGCAACGATTCGCGACTTGGCGGCAGGGCAACTCATCGCGGTTCAAGCACTCGGAGGCGGACAAGAACTTACCGCGCGTCAAATCGCAATCATCCATGCCGCGGCAGGTCCGATCAGCTCGGTCGATCATGAAAAAGGTGAAATGCGCATATTAAATCAATCGGTTCAAATTACCCGCTTGGAAGATCGCGGCAGTCTTTCGGCTTTGAAAGCCGGCGATTGGGTGCAAGTCAGCGGCCACCGGTTAACCAGCGGCGCGATTATTGCCTCACGGATTGAAGCGATACCGCCACGGCTGGAAGCCAAGCTGACCGGCTACATCACGCACATCGACAGCCAAGGCTTCGAAGTCAACGGCACGCGTGTCGATTACAGTACGCAACCGGCAACCGCGAATATCTCCCGCGGCATGGAAATCGCCGTGGCCGGCCACTGGAATGGCGCCAGCTTGCATGCTGAACATCTCGCGTTGGAGCCAACCCGCCAGAGCATCGGAAACGTTCAGCATATTGTTATCGAAGGCTATATCCATGCGCTCGATGACAAGGCAATCAACCTGGGCAACCGGATTGTGACATTGGATTCCAGCACCCAGATCGCAGGCGCTTCAAGGAGCGACCTGCGGCCTGACCAGCGCATTCAGATGACCGGCCAAGTGGGATCGGATCAACGCATCACGCCGGAGCGGATTGAGATGAAGCAGGAGCAGCCGTTGCATCTTGAGCAAAGAACCGATCACGGCGCTGCCGGCAATGATCATCAGAATCCTCAAAAATCCTCCAAAATCGAACCGGAGCTGAAGTCCGCCGACGGCGATAAAGATGAAAAAGATCGCAGCGGCAAAGACAGTGATCAGAAAAATTCCGGTCATGACGGATTAAAAAAAGAAACAGATCAGCACTCTGATAACAATCGCGATTCCAGTGATCAATCGCGCTCGAAGGATCATGACGCACCATCCGGGGATGAAAAAGAATCCAGCCGTTCAGAATCACCGGAACCGCTAAAATCGACCGGCAACACCCAGCACGAAACGCGGGACACCAGTGATGCGTTGCACAATAACGACAACCCAGACAGAGTCGATCGCGACCATAGTCTACCCGCCGATCGAGATTCCGGTCATCGCGATATCGATCATATCCGCGATCAGGTTCGCGATATGGATATCCGGGAAAATGTGAGAGACCGCAGCGATCATCACGACCGGGACTTCGGTCCTCGCGATAGGGATTTTGACAGATAGTTTAGGGAAGCGCCGATTAACTCAACGAACGTGATGAAGAACGAAGCGCACGGAACGCAACAACCGGGACATATCAATCGGATAGGCGAGGGAGTGAGTACCGCGCAACGAAGCAATTCGCTCGTGCGGTCAATTAATCAGCGCTTCCTTAGTTTGTCTAAAACTCAAGCACTAACACTGGATTATTCAAGTATATAGTCAGCATTAAAAAATATTCCATTTACTTTTCAATGTAATATATTTATCCTGTGTAAGACAAATCGTATAGAATATGTAGGAAATTTTGCGTTTCCATTATTGGCAGATGAATCTACCTTTCCCGGATTGTAAGAATGCAAACCGCTGCCGCCCATAATATCCAGTGTAATCATTTTCAGTCTTCATGTACCGGTCCTTATCAGCGCAGGCACTTGCAATCCTTTTATTAACTCCACCCGCAACACTTGCCAATGGCCTGAGTTTCAGCACCGCCACCGACTTCACCACGGGTAACTACGGCGGCGCCAGCCCAACGGATATCTGGTACGTTCCTTTCACGGCTCGTTACGACAAGGATCGCGCATCCTTCCGGTTGGTTATTCCTTATCTCCATATCACCGGCCCCGGAAACATATTGGGACCCGGTATTGGCGGCATCGATGGCCGCGGAACCATTATCGGCGGCGGTTTTACCGGAGCCAGTCCGGGCAGCGGCGGCGGCATTGTTGTTTGCGATGAAAATACTGAGAATTGCTCGGGTGAAAACCCTGGACGAAGTGAAAACAATTCCGGCCCCGGCGGGGGCGGCGATGACGACGATTCCGGTGGCAGCGGCGATGACAGCGATGATGACTCAGGCTCCGGTGATGGTGGCGGAGACGATGATGATGATGATTCAGGTTCCGGTGGCGGCGGAGACGATGACGATGATGATGATGACTCAGGTTCCGGTGGCGGAGACGATGACAGTGATGATGATTCAGGCTCCGGTGGCGGTGGGGACGATGACAGCGATGATGATTCAGGTTCCGGTGGCGGTGGCGGCGATGACAGTGATGATGACTCAGGTTCCGGTGGCGGAGACGATGACGATGATGAGAGCCTCGGCAAAGCCTTATCGCCGGTAAGACTAGGTAAAATAGCTGCATCCGGTCTTGTAGGCGGCATTCCCCTGGGAGGACCGGATTTGCCGAGTTCAACACGCGCAGGCTTAGGTGACATCATCGCGGCATTCAGCTACAACCTTATCGATCACGCACCGAGCGGCATCATTTTTGATGTCACCACGCGCTTAAAAATACCTACCGCAAGCGAAAGGCTGAATATGGGAACCGGCAAGGTTGATTTCGCCATTCAGGGTGATTTATTTAAAACCATTTCCAAGTTCACACTCAGCGCAACCTTAGGATACCGGATTCTGGGCAATCCATCCGGAATCACCTTTCATAACGTGGTATACGGTGGTGCGGGCATTGGTTACCGGCTGTCCCCCGCGGTTACGCTCGGGACTAGCTACAATATGGGACAATCGCCGGTCAGATTGGAGGACAGCAGGGATTTAACATTCTATCTGTCACAACGGGTAACCGATCATTTCAGGTTGAATATTTATGGGTTACGCGGTTTCTCGGAGCGCAGTCCTGATTGGGGCGGCGGCATCAATCTGCGCTATGTTTTTTAGAAACCAGCGCATGTGCCAGCCTATACAATCGCACTCACGGGCGCAGTAAACCATCCGCCTTACGCTTAGCCAGCAAGCAAATGAGATCGCAGCCGATATGCGCTGCCGCTAGCGCGGTGATTTGACTGTGATCGTAAGGCGGCGACACCTCGACAACATCCATACCGGCAAGATTAATCGCAGTCAGCCCGCGAATAATGCCAAGTGCTTGCGCGGTTGAGAGACCACCGCAAACCGGCGTGCCGGTGCCGGGTGCGAAAGCCGGATCGAGACAATCGATGTCAAAGGTCAAATAGGCTGCGCGATTACCCACAATCCGCTCAACCTCGGCGATAACCGCATCAGTACCGTGCCGGTGCACCCAAGTTGCATCGAGGATATGAATACCCATGAAATCATCATTCCAAGTACGAATGCCAATTTGTACCGAACGCTTTGGATCAATCAGGCCATCCCGGACAGCCTTATAAAACATCGAACCGTGATTCAATGAACTCGGCGACTCATCTGACCAGGTATCGCTGTGGGCATCGAAATGGATTAATGCCAGCGGCTCTCCAAATTTCTCCGCGTGCGCTTTGAGCAACGGGTAAGTCACATAATGATCGCCGCCGAATGTCAACATACGCGCCCCGGAACCCAAAATATGCCGGGCATGATCGGCGATCGCCTCGTGTATCGTCATCGGATGATGCACATCGAGATAGCAATCGCCGTAATCGATCACCGCCAGATTTTCAAATGGATCGAATCCCCAAGGGTAAGGTTTGAGAGAAGCCACTTCTGCCGACGCCAGACGGATTGCTTGCGGCCCGAAACGGGTGCCGGAACGATAAGTCACTGCCAGATCGAACGGAATACCGCTGATCACTAATTCCGCTCCGCTCAAGTCTTTGGTGTAATTGCGCCGCATAAAAGATAGCACACCTGAAAAAGTCGGTTCGCGCAGCATGCCATAAGGATGGTCACGCACGATCGCGCCATTGATCTTGATTGAGTCATCGCTTGTCATAAGGGGGGTTCCTTGCATAAATTTCACGGTCAATTCGCGATTTCGAATCCCAAGTTATCCATAATATGGTTTTGCGCGCAACAGATTCAAGTGCTGCCGCTCAAATAAAAGGCCGGCTGTTGGATCTCTATGACGGCTTGACGTTATAATCATTACGTTTTAGCCATGAATGTTTCTGAACGTTATGCAATTTCCAATCGACTGCAAACATATTGTGACGATGTTGCTGACAGCGGGGCTGGTAAGCGGCTGCGCTTCGATGTTTTCCGGCGGCTCATCGCCCGGTACTGACACCCGGGATTATCGCGCGCCGAATCTTAACGCAGCTTATAACAGACCCTATAAAGTCAAAGGGGTCACCTACTATCCATTAAGGACCGCATCCGGTTATCGAGAAATCGGCCACGCTTCGTGGTATGGCTCGGAATCCGGCAATCGCACTGCCATGGGAATCCGTTTTGTACCGCATGGTTTAACCGCCGCCCACAAAACACTGCCGCTACCCACCCGGGTCAGAGTCACCAACTTACACAACGGCCGCTATGTGGATGTCATCGTCAATGACCGGGGGCCTTTCAAAAAAGGCCGGATTATTGACTTATCGCACGGTGCCGCGAAAAAGATCGGATTGCACGGCATTGCCAAAGTGAGAGTCGAATACCTGAGCGATAAAATCAGTCAAATTGAAAAATAATCCGATTGAATTGCACTTAAAAAGCATGCTCCTAAGTTCGACTTAAACACTATTTTCAAAGATATATCATCACATTACCTCTTTAAGCGATTCGCAGAGTTGTTTAGAATGAACAGACAACATTAGTTTCTCTGAAAGGTGGGTAAAACAATGACGACACGGAATATACCGCCTGAGCGTGCTGCGGCGATGCTATCGCTGATCAAGGAATTTCAATATCTAGCACCCGGGGTCATTGAGATCATCGCCGATGCCTGTCAGTGGCATCGCTACGAAGCGGGCAGTGAAATCGTACGATATCATGATCATACCAATAGTGCTTTTTTCATCGTGCAAGGTGAAATTCGCGTGATGTATCACGGACTATCGGGGCAAGAAGTTATTTTGTGCGATTTACTGACGGGTGAAATGTTCGGTGAATTGACAGCGATTGACGGCCACCCGCGCTCAGCCACTGTCAAAGCAAGAACCAGCGTATTGCTGGCATCGATGTCGGCAACCGATTTCCAAGACCTGATCTACTCCAACCGCCAGATTGCGGAAACCATTCTTAAGCGCTTAACGGGCCAGGTTCGCCGCCTGACCGAGCGCGTTTATGATTACAGCACCCTGGCGGTCCGCAACCGTATCCAGGTGGAATTATTACGTCTCGCAAGGGATCACGTCACTTCTGCAAACACCGCCATCATCTCTCCCGCGCCAACGCAAACTGAAATTGCGAATTTAGTGAGCACTCACCGGGAAGCGGTATCGCGGGAGCTGAATAATCTGGTCCGGGATAAGTTGATTATGCGGCAGGGGCACGATTTGCATATCCTCGATGTCGCCAAATTGACCGAAATGGTCAATGAAGTACGAGGCGGTTTCTAATCTGAATCTTTTCGCCACAACGCCTAATTATTTGTGAGGGCACGCCTAAATGTGGCAAACTGCGCTGTCCAATTAAATTACGGGTATTTTATTCGTGTCCCCCTACGAACTGTTCATCGGATTACGTTATACGCGCGCAAAGAAACGTAATCACTTCATCTCGTTTATTTCATTAATTTCCTTGATGGGCATCACGCTGGGAATGACAGCGCTGATTACCGTCATGTCGGTAATGAATGGTTTTCAGAAAGAAGTTCGCGCCAGAATTTTAGGGGTCGCGTCGCATGTTCAAATCGGCAGTTACCAGGGCAATGTGCGCTATTGGCAGCAAATTGCGGACGAAGCAATCCAGCATCCGGCGGTAGAAGCAGCGGCGCCTTTTGTCAGCGCTCAAGGAATGGTATCGCACAATCAAGTGGTGCAGGGCATTCTGGTGCGGGGAATCCTGCCGGCAATGGAAGATAAAGTTGCTGATTTTTCCAAGACGATGGTCAGCGGCAAGCTTGATGATTTGGTGCCGGGAGAATTCGGTATCATCATCGGCATGGAATTGGCACGCGCCATGGGCACATTTGTCGGCGAAAAGATTGTATTGATGGCGCCGCAAGGTCAAGTGACACCGGCCGGTATTCTGCCCAGATTGAAACAATTTACCGTCGTCGGAATTTTTGAAGTGGGTCATTTCGAATATGATTCCGGTCTGGTGTTGATCCACATGTTCGATGCGCAAAAACTCTACCGCATGGAAAACGATGATGTGTCCGGCGTGCGCCTAAAATTAACCGATTTGTTTCTGGCGCCTAAGGTAGTGCAAGAATTACCCGCGATGCTGTCAATCGATAGTTATATCAGCGACTGGACGAAACAGCATGCAAACTATTTCCGCGCCATCCAGATTGAGAAACGCATGTTATCGCTAATTCTGGCGTTGATCATCGCGGTTGCCGCATTCAATATTGTTTCCACGCTGGTGATGGCGGTCACTGATAAGGAATCGGATATCGCGATTCTCAGAACGCTGGGCGCCAGTCCGCGCAGCATTATGAAAATATTCATCGTTCAAGGCACATTTATCGGTGTCTTCGGTACCGTGCTCGGCGTCGCCGGCGGTATGCTGCTGGCGTATAACGTCGGCGAAGTGGTGGCGTTCATTGAAAGCCTGTTCAACGTGCAATTCCTGTCGCGTGAAATTTATTACATCAGCAAGATCCCAACCGATCCGCAGATGGCGGATATCACCACCGTTGCCGTCACTTCGTTTGTCTTGAGTCTGCTGGCAACCATTTACCCCAGCTACCGGGCTTCCAAAGTTAATCCGGCGGAGGCGCTGCGCTATGAGTGATACCGTCATTGCTTGCCGCAATCTGACCAAACAGTTTTCACAAGGCGATTCGACGGTACCGGTGCTCAAAGCGGTCAACCTGGATTTACTGAAAGGCGAAATGCTCGCTATTGTGGGTGCTTCCGGTTCCGGCAAGAGCACCTTGCTGCATGTACTGGGCGGATTGGACGCGCCTACGAGCGGAGATATTAGAATCCTTGATCATGACATCGCTAAAATTAGTGAAGAGGAACGTTGCAGGTTGCGAAACCATTCGCTTGGTTTTATCTATCAATTCCATCATTTGCTGCCGGAATTCAGCGCACTGGAAAATGTCGCCATGCCTTTGCTAATCCGCCGCTTAACCACCGAAGAAGCCTATGATCGCGCGGCCGATATGTTGAAACTGGTTGGTTTAGGTCATCGTTTTACGCATACCCCTGGTGAATTATCGGGCGGTGAGCGTCAACGTGCAGCCGTTGCACGCGCATTGGTAACGCACCCGGCTTGCATCCTGGCCGATGAACCAACCGGAAATTTAGATCGGCAGACTGCAGAGAAAGTGTTCGATCTGATGCTGGAATTAAATCATAAAATCAGCGCCAGTTTGATTATCGTGACGCACGATCAACGCTTGGCCAATCGCGCTCAACGAATCTTACAACTCATTGACGGTGTTTTATGTAATGTCTCCGAGTCGTAAATATAATATCAATCAAATGCCTTCATAAATGTAATACCGCTCTATGCGAACATTGTTCACTTACATCATGGTTTTCCCCCGGCGCAGTATTTTTGTGCTGGCGGCACTATTGATTGCCGGCATCGCCGAAGGCTTGAGCTTGACCGCATTATTGCCTTTAATATCGATTGCCGTCGGTGATTCGGGCAGTAGCAGCGATTCCGGCATCGGCAAGTTTATGGAGAAAACACTCCAGGATATTGGAATTGAGCCGGCTCTGGATACGATTCTAATCATTATTGTCGGCGGTATGTTTTTTAAAGGACTGGTATTGCTGTTAGCGAACCGCCAGGTCGGATATACCGTGGCACATGTCGCCACCGCTTTGCGGCTTGACCTGATCGAGGCTTTACTCGCCAGCCGATGGCAATATTACTTACGCCAGCCCGTCGGTTCACTCGCCAACTCGGTAGCAACCGAGGCTTACCGGGCGGCCAACGGCTTCGAACACAGCGTCAATGTCTTGGCGCTCGCCATTCAAGTGCTGGTATACGCCGTCGTGGCATTATTCATTTCATGGGAAGCCACTCTGGCATCTTTAGTAATCGGCTTATTTCTATTGATTGTATTGAACCGGTTAGTCAGCGCAACCCGCCGCGCCGGTAACAAACAAACCCGATTATTACGTGATCTGCTGACTTATCTGTCCGATGTGCTGGGTTCGGTGAAATCGCTCAAAGCCATGGCAAGAGACAATGTTGCGGATGCCATATTGCACGAGCAGACCCAGCACCTGGAAAGAGCCACGCGCCGTGAAGTGATGAATAGAGCTGCTTTAACTGCGCTCCAGGAGCCGATTTTGGCTGCATTAACGGCCAGTGGCCTATACATTGCCTTGGTAGTGTGGGAATTGTCTTTACCGGAAGTGATGCTGATGGTTTTTTTACTGACGCGCATATTGGGACTGCTCAATAAAACACAACGCCGCCATCAACAGCTTGCGGCACAAGAAAGCGCATACTGGGCTTTGAGAAAAGCCGCCGAAGAAGCGCGTAAAGCAGCCGAAAGAACAACCGGCGTGATTCAGCCGACGCTATATCAGGGCATCTCCCTTCAACATGTCAAGTTCAATTATGGACAAAAAGTCATATTTCACGACTTAAACATCGAAATACCGGTCAATTCGTTTACCGCCGTCATGGGACCCTCGGGTACCGGAAAAAGCACACTGTTGGATTTGTTGTGCGGCTTGACCGAACCGCAATCCGGCGAGATCCGGATTGATAACGTTCCTTTGCACGATGTCAATTTGCGGCAATGGCGCCACATGATCGGCTATGTTTCACAAGATACCATTTTGCTGCACGATACCGTGATGAATAATATCCTCGTCGGAGAACCCTCCTTAACGGCTGCCGATGCGGAACGGGCGCTGCGTCAAGCTGGCGCATGGGATTTTGTCAGCATGTTGCCGGAAGGATTACAGACGATTGTCGGCGAGCGCGGCGGACTACTTTCCGGCGGGCAACGCCAACGCATCGCCATCGCACGCGCATTGGCGCACAGACCGTCATTCCTGATTCTGGACGAGCCTACCAGCGCATTGGATCCTGAGAGCGAACAAACGATTTGTGAAACATTGCAGAATCTGGCCAAGGATTTAACGATTATTGCAGTATCGCACCAACCGGCGGTTATTAACGCTGCCGACCGCGTCTTTATGCTGTCTGATGGTAAAGCGGAACCATTGTCACAAGCGCCAAGTCTGCAATAATATTCTACTGATTCCATATGCTTTGCGCAGGGGAAATAGCCTGTAGTGCAAAGCGGCATGAAAGCAACGATTCCAAAAGCGTTTTTCGAATGATGAAATTACATTTACTGATCCCGGATTTATTCTGGCCTGATAGGTTGCAGCCTGAAATTTATCAGAGCTTGCCCGCTCCCAATTTGTCGAGATTGCTCTCTAAAAGCCATCGCGTGGCTGAGCCGGCTGAAACTATGGAATCTTGGCTTTGCAAGCAATTCAATGTACCCGAGCAACAGCACAATTGGCCTATTGCGCCACTTATGTTGCATCGGGATGCCCCTGATTTGACCAAATCCAATAAAGATTTCTGGTTACGTGCCGATCCTGTTCACCTAAGGATTGAGCAAAATCATATTATGTTAGCCGATAGTCAAGCTTTTCAAATCTCGCAGCAAGAAGCTGAAGAAATAGCCGGTAGTATTAATCGTAGTGTTGCGGATCAGGATTTCTCAATCATGCCATTTCGTTCTGATCGCTGGTATGTGCGAATGACTAGCGCCCCCGATATGTATACATATACCCTTGATCAAGTAACGTGCAGAAATATCAATAGTTACTTACCTTCTGGTAGCGATAGCATCCGTTGGCACAAATTATTTAACGAAATTCAAATGTTGTTGCATGACCATCCGGTCAATCAAGCGCGAGAATCCCGGGGAGAATTGACCATCAATAGTGTTTGGTTCTGGGGTGGCGGACAAATGCCGCAGTCGATCAGATCCGCTTTTACACATATTCTTAGCAACCATGACTTACCGCGCGCACTCGCCTTAGCTGCTCAAATCAATAGTTCTGAGCTCCCCGGAAATATCCATGAATGGATACAAACACAGTCTGCCGGTACCCAATTGATAGTTCTGGATGCATTGCAATCCAAAGCGAAATATCGTAATGGCTACGATTGGCGGGAAACACTCAGAACACTTGAACAGCATTGGTTCTCACCTATCTACAGCGCATTGAAAGAGGGAAAAATTAGTCAATTAGCCATTACAGCATTAAATGAAACCGGTACTTTGAATTTTACTATTCAACCCGTTGATCTGTGGAAATTCTGGCGCCTAAACCGGCCGCTCACGGCACATAGCCAGAAACATTAGCGTGCATAATAATTTGGCAACACTGATGATCGAATTTCTTAATTACTTGATAAGTCAATGAGAATAGTTATTTTATAGAAGGAATTACAGTGCAAAAGACCAATCCAGCCACTAAGATTAAACCCTATCTTGCGATCTCGTTAGCGCTTATACCCGCAATCATTCTTGCAATAAATTCATTTTTCCCGGCGGAATTCGATTTGTCATTTCATGGATCGGCGGCATTATGGCTTCTCTTGTTAATGGCGATCCTGGTTACCATCGTTCAAATATCACGTGCAGAAAAAAACATCACAGATTATTCCAACCAACTCCAAATCAGTAAAGAAAGGCTCGGAAACGAAATAAAACATCGATTGTGGGCAGAAAAAACCGCTTCTGAAAATAAAATAAAATCGCAATTCATTGATGAAAATATCCCGGTAATGCTAGCTTATTTCAACACTGAGTTCCGTTGCCGCTATCACAACCGTATCTTCCGTCGATGGTTTGGTCTCACCGCCGATCAAATTGACGGTAAGCTATTAAAGGAATTTTCTGGCGAGGAATTTTCTTCCGCTATCATTAACCGTTCTAAAGAAATTCTGGCAGGAAAAACGATTCATAATGAGCGTATCCTTAAATCAACTAAAGGATTCCCATACATATTCACGGAACAATATCTCCCACACCTCGATAATAAGGGAAAAACGATCGGGTTTTATACGTTACATACACCGCGTGCCCAGGAAAAAAGCCGGGTATCTCCTAAGAGTAAAGCTGAAATCTCGAGTGATAAAGTGTCAATAAAACCTAGTGAATCCCCTGAAAAGGCCACAAAAGACAACACCAGTATTCAACAAATTGATACGCATGCAGCAAACTCAGGGATTTCGGCCGCGCGCATCGCGCAAGCAATCGAAGGTGGAGAGTTTAATCTTTATTGTCAGAAAATAGCTCCGATTAATTCCTCCGCCGCTTCGTCACACTATGAGATTTTGATACGAATGCACGAAGAAGAAAGTAACCTGATGCCAGCCGGCTCGTTCTTGCCTTTGGTCGATCAATTTAAAATGATGCCGAAGCTGGATCGATGGATAATAAATCACATTCTCCAGTGGCTTTCGGCACATCCAAATTCCGATTGGGTTTTTTATATCAATGTGGCAAAAGACACCTTGAGCGATAAGACTTTTCCCGACTTTATTCAAGATCGGATAAACAAAACAAAAACTTCGGCCACCAATATTTGTTTTGAAATCGAAGCTTCTGATGCTGAATCGGATGTAATCAATACCGTTAATTTTGCTCAGAAAGTCCGAAATATCGGCTGTCTGGTATCGCTATGCAGCGTCAACGATGATTCAGAAATATCCGAATTACTGAGTAAATTCAAGGTTGATTGTTTAAAAATTGATGGGGGTTTAATTTGCAATATTTTGCGCGACGACGATGACTTAGCCAGGGTGCGGGCTATCAATAGCTTCGCTCACACAACCAATATCAAAACAATCGCCGAATTGGTCGAATCCGACGAGATTATTGCAAAGCTTCAGGAGATAGGCGTTGATTATGGACAAGGATTCGGTATCGGTAAACCGCATCCATTCGCAGAACTTGATCAAGAAAAATGAAAAAGGGTGATATCCCCAAAAGAATAATCACCCCTTGTATCGTGACTGTAATTCGAAAAATATTTCCTTACAAGGCCTTAACCATACTTTCTACGACTTTCTTCGCGTCACCAAAAATCATCATTGTCTTGTCCATATAAAACAAATCATTATCTAGACCAGCATAGCCGACAGCCATACTTCTTTTAACAACCATGACTGTGCGAGCTTTATGCGCATCCAAAATAGGCATGCCATAAATAGGGCTTCCAGGCACATTCGCAGCCGGATTAACCACATCGTTGGCACCTAAAACCAGCACGACGTCAGTGTTAGAAAAATCGCTATTGATCTCTTCCATTTCCTGAACTTGCTCATACGGAATTTCGGCTTCAGCGAGCAGCACGTTCATATGGCCAGGCATACGGCCTGCAACCGGATGTATAGCAAAACGGACATTAACACCTTTCGCGTGTAATTTCTCGGCCAGTTCCTTGACGGCATGCTGCGCACGTGCAACTGCCAAGCCATAGCCGGGAACAATGATCACACTATCCGCATTGCCCATCAGGAACGCTGCATCATCGGCGCTACCGCTACGGTAAGTTTTCTGCACACCGCTATCAGCGGCAGCCGTGCCGCCATCGCTCCCGAATCCACCCAATATCACCGACAGGAACGGTCGATTCATTGCTTTACACATGATATAAGACAGAATTGCACCCGAACTGCCAACCAGCGATCCGGCAATGATCAGCATGGGATTACCCAGCGAGAAACCGATACCTGCCGCAGCCCAACCAGAATAAGAATTCAACATTGAAATTACCACCGGCATGTCGGCGCCGCCGATCGGGATGATAATCAGGAAGCCCAGTATGAATGCGATCGCTGTCATCGCGATAAAGGCCGTCCAGTTGGTGGTATCGCTAAAGAAAAACCACAAACCGAATCCGATCATCACCAGCGCTAAAACCAAATTGAGCGCATGTTGTCCGCCAAATACAATCGGTGTGCCGCTCATCCGCCCGGAAAGTTTCAGGAACGCAATCACAGAACCGGACCAGGTCATGGCACCGATAAATGTACCCAGAAATAACTCCAGCTTACTTCCGGCAGGCAGTACCTCCGGCAAACCGAACGAAACCGGATTATTTACCGCTGCAATCGCAATGAAAACTGCCGCCAAGCCCACCAGTGAATGCATGAATGCAACGAGTTCGGGCATTGCGGTCATTTGCACACGCTGCGCCACAATCGCACCAATAATGCCGCCGACTGCTATGCAAGCAAGGATCAATAACCAATTCTGGGTAAGCGTTAAGGTTGTGGCAACCGCAATCGCCATACCAACGATACCGAATAAGTTTCCACGGCGGGCAGATTCAGGTGAGCTTAAACCTTTTAGTGCCAGTATAAAAAACACCGAAGCCACTAAATATGCAAGTGCTACCATATTTGCTGACATTTATGCGCTTCCTTTTTTATCTTTTTTCTTGAACATTTCCAGCATTCGTTGACTCACCAGAAATCCACCAAATACATTAATCGCAGCCAGCGTCACCGCAGCAGCGCCTAACCAGACGCCCCAATCGGTTTCCGCCGGTCCCGCTGCCAACATCGCGCCGACAAGAATAATCCCTGAAATCGCGTTGGTCACGGACATTAGTGGGGTATGCAATGCTGGCGTAACGTTCCAAACCACATGATAACCAACAAAAACAGCCAGCACAAAAACCGTTAGATTGATAATAACTGGATCAACGTCACCAATCATATTGACTCCTTAATAATTCGTTTACTGATCGATCGCAATAAAACAAATACAGTTAATAAATTAACCAGCAACTGCTCCACCCGTACAAAGCATTGTTCCAGCAATGATTTCATCCTCACGGTCGATTTTGAGGGCGTCACTTTCCGGATCGAGCATTAAGTTAAGAAAATTCATCAGATTCCGTGCGTACAATGAACTTGCATCCGCTGCCACCAATCCGGGAAGATTCGCAATGCCGATCAAATGCACACCATGCTTAACAACCGTCTGGTTTAATTCAGACAATGGACAATTACCGCCTGCCTCAACCGCCATATCGACAATTACCGACCCTGGTTTCATGGCTTTTACAGTTTCTTCCTTAAGCAATACCGGAGCTGGTCGGCCCGGAATCAAAGCAGTTGTGATGATAACGTCTGCCGCAGCCGCTCGTTCATGAACCAGCTCGCCTTGGCGGCGTTTGTAATCCTCGGACATTTCCGTTGCATACCCGCCGGCGGTTTCGGCTTTTGCTTTTTCCTCATCGCTGAGCGGTACTTCTACAAACTTTGCACCCAAACTTTCAACCTGCTCCTTTACGGCAGGTCTTACATCGAAAGCTTCGACCACGGCGCCTAACCTTTTCGCAGTAGCAATCGCTTGCAAGCCTGCAACGCCTGCTCCCAAAATCAAAACCCGGGCGGCTTTTACGGTTCCTGCGGCAGTCATCAGCATCGGAAAGAATTTTTGGTATATGTTTGCCGCCATGATGACGGCTTTATAACCTGCAATGTTTGCTTGCGATGACAGCACATCCATACTCTGCGCGCGGGAAATACGCGGCAATTTCTCCATCGCAAACGCCGTCAATCCATACTGAGCCAAAGCCTCTACACCCTCTTTCTGGTGGGGCGCTAACAAACCTATCAAAACCGCATCTTTACGCATCATTGCCAATTCAGCAGCTTCCGGGCCTCTAACTTTAAGGACAATTTGCGATTGCGCGTATAATTCAGCAACATCCGTAACAATCGTCGCACCCGCTTCCTGATATGCCGAATCCGGTATGCTGGCACCCGCGCCAGCACCAGACTGTACCGATACCTTATGAACACCCTTGGCAGTAAATTTTTTCACGGTCTCCGGTGTCGCCGCTACGCGCGTTTCACCACCGCGAATTTCTGCTGGTATGCCTATTTGCATTGATCATCTCCCTATTCTTTCCAACCTGCTCGCAAAAAATAACTATATTGTGTTCATTTTTTAATGAATTGCGGATTATAAATCAATTTATGCGCAATGCATTAATTGGATCAGGAAAAACTTTGGTATGGCTTGATTTTGTGGCTATTTTCAATTCTATTAAGAAAATTCACCAAACTCATTCCGGAATTGCTGGATAATCCGGTCTAATAAGGACGGAATTTTAGTCAACAACAACTCTGCTTCATCCCAGTTATTATCCAGACCTGCTTTTTCGAGCGCTTCGCAGAGTTCTGCAAAACTCGATGCGCCGATGGTTCTTGCCGATGATTTGAGCTTATGCCCCAAACGTCCAAGGGTAGGTAAATCTCTTGCGGTCTGCGCCAACTTCATCTCTGACAACGTGCTATCGGCCACTTCAATAAATTTAAGCGCAAATTTTGAAACCAACGTGTCATTGTCATGAAACATCTGGCGCATTACCGCAATATCCACAGGCAACTGTTCATCCGGCATCGCCTCTTCCTTACCTGTCACTTGAATTTACACTCCGGTTTTTAAGCATCGGTCAATCCAGCGGCCTGTCAATTTTTCCTGCACCGTATTCTGGCGCAAACGTGTCGCCAATCCTGGAAAATCCACCTGATCCAATGGCTGATCTTGATTGAAACACGAAAAGACGTACGTAATTTTTCCGGTTTCGGGATCCTGGTGCGGCTGCAAACACTGCGCGCATACCTCTTTCATCATGCATTGCATTGGCGAATTGATTGAGCCGATCGCAAAGTGATCCGCCTTCAAATACGGCTTTAATTGATGATGGCGGGCAACTCCGACAGCGGCCATCATGCGATCCGAGCCAATTGCGATGATATGATCGGCATCGGCCAATGCCACCGGCTGCTCACCTAACTTTCCGCTGGCGTATGCTTCCATAGCTTGCACAATATTGCCTACATAGCTTTTATCTTGCGGGCGGGTAACGGTAAAACCCGGTGATTCGTCGCAGCACCATACTACGATATCCGCCGCCGCTTCAATTTCCGCGACTTTATATCGATCGATCAATTTTTTATAACCCGCGAAGTACAACACTTTCGACCCGACTGCGCGTGCCGCGGCACCGATAGAAAAAAGCACCGCATTACCAAGCCCGCCGCCAACCAACACCACAGTTCCATTCTCCGGAATTTCCGTCGGCGTCCCGGTAGGCCCCATGAGCACAACCGGCTCGCCCGGTTTCACCAATGCGCAGAGATTGGACGACCCTCCCATTTCCAATACAATGAGTGAAACCAAACCGCGCTCAACATCGACCGAAGCGCCGGTTAACGCAAGTCCTTCCATCGCCAATCGGGTGTCTTTGGCAACCGGCGCCAATGTTGAAAAATTCTGAAAGCGATAGAATTGCCCCGGCTGAAAATGCTCCGCCGCCATCGGCGCATGCACCACCACTTCGATAATATTCGGGGTCAGCCTTTCCACTTTATGAATCGTTGCGCGCAACCGGTTATTCAACTGTGAAAAGAATTGTTCCGCCGATTGACCGGATGCCGGTTTGACACGCTCCAGCACGCGATTGACGACCGGATAACCCTGTTTCGCACTCGACATCGCCTTCACGACATTTCCCGAATATGAAGGATGCAAATCACCGAAGAAACTGATAAAACGACCGTCCTGATTATCTCTGTACCGGCTCATCAATACAATCGGCACCTCAGGTTTGGGATTACCGTAAGCCGGTTTCGCCGGGTTGCCTTCTTCGTCGCACGCCGCAAAATAGCGGCCATCCAGTTTGAATAATTTTTCATCCTCCCGCGCCAGTACCGTGTTAGGTTGCGTGCCCGCGGCAACCAGCAATGCCCGTGCCGGTAGTTGCACTTTGCCGGCGTCATGCCATTGCCCGCTGTCGTCGCATTTCTGCACGGCAAACTGCACCGATTGCGCATGACCCCAGACATCGACATCCACCCGCACAGGCGTCATACCTTCAGCAAACCAGATACCTTCCTCCAAAGCTTTTTCCACTTCTTCGTGATTCAGCGTATAAGACGGGCTGTCAATCATACGTTTACGGTAAGCCAGGGTTGCGCCACCCCATGACTGCAATAATTGAACAATTCGCGCCGGGCGCTGTTCCTGTTCGGCCGCCTGCCGCTCTGCACGGATCGCGCGCGCATGCGCCAAGAACTCATCGGCGATTTCTTTTTCTTCCTCATCCCATAGCTCACGAATTGCCGCTTCGCCTTGCACCGCCGACAAAATTTCATAGCGCTGCAAGAATTTTTCAACCTGCACCGGGTAATAAGCCAATGCTTCGGTCGCGGTATCAATTGCCGTTAACCCCCCGCCAATCACGACAACCGGCAAGCGCAACTGCATGTTCGCAATCGAATCGCTCTGCGCGGCACCCGTTAACTGCAAAGCCATCAGAAAATCCGATGCTGCGCGAACGCCCCGGGCCAATCCGTTCGGTAAATCCAGCACGGTCGGCTTTCCAGCACCAGCCGCTAAAGCAACGTGATCAAAACCCATGGCAAAAGCATCATCGGTTGTCAAAGTGCCGCCAAAACGGACGCCGCCGAACAAAGCGAATTCTTCTCTACGCTCAAGCAGCAAGCGGATCAATTTCAAGAAATTCTTGTTCCAGCGCACCGTGATGCCATATTCAGCCACGCCTCCGAAACCGCCCGCTATGCGCTGATCCAGATCCTCTTCAAGCGTGCTGGCATGTTGAATCGCTTTAAACGGTACCCTTTGGCCCTGTTGATCCACGCCGGAGATGTCCGCCGGCAATGGCTCAATTTTAAGACCGTCAATTCCAACCACGGTATGCCCCTCGTTCATCAAGTGGTGCGCCAGCGTATATCCGGCCGGTCCCATGCCCACAACCAGTACTTTACGGCCGGAGGCAGGCTTCGGTACGGGCCGGCGCAAATTCAAAGGATTCCATCGTGTTAGCAAGCTGTAAATTTCAAAACCCCAGGGCAACGCCAGCACATCTTTGAGCGTCCGTGTTTCCGCTTGCGGAATATCCACAGGTTCCTGCTTCTGATAAATGCAGGATTTCATGCAATCGTTACAGATTCGATGACCGGTGCCTGCACACATCGGATTGTCCAGCACAATCATCGCCAAACTGCCGATCGCCACACCTTGTGTCTTCAGTTTATGAAACTCCGAAATGCGTTCTTCCAGGGGACACCCGGCGAGTAAAGCGCCCAGTTCGCTGCGTTTGAAAGCAACGGGTTCATCCGGCGATTTAGGTTTTTGTTTGAAGCCTTTCGAACAGGAATCCTTGCCTTGTTCATGACACCAGATGCAATAGTTGGCTTCATCCAGCGCCCCCATCAAATCCGTTCCCGCATCGGTCAATGCAAAGCCATTACGTTCGCGCACATGGCTTAAACGATGCACCGGGTAACCCGCGGAATCATCCGTCTCCAACGATAGCAGATGCTGGAAATCCAGCTTCGCGGGTGACTTGAATAAAATACCTTGCCGCGTATGCTGTTGCCCTTCAGGCGTTCTCAATGCCCAAGCGGCATAGTGCAATGCCTTATTCAAACGCGATTCATTGTCAGCTTCCGCATCCATCCATTGTGCGACTTTGGTTGCAAAAACCAGCTCTGAGAAGGGCTCACCGAATTCCGCCGCCAATTCTTTTTCCAAAGCGATGCCATCAATGGTTGTCAATTCATCATCGCTGACTTTTCCTTTGGCGCGGCGCTGCACAAACTGCCGTTTACAGAAATACAGCGGAGCAAGCTCGTGATGTTTTGCGGCGAGCTGCTGAACGTCATTTTCGATATTGAACAGCCGGGCAATAAAATCTTCCAGCCAAGGTGCGATGTCGATCAATAAAGCCGATTCGTCTTTCGGCAATAATTCATCGGGGCGCTCGCGCGCAGATTCAAACCGCTGGCACAGCGCTTCGTCACCGGTACGCAAAAAATCCAGAAAAATTTGATCCAATTTTGCCAGGCCGTTACGCCGATACAAATCGGAAATCGCAAAACCAAAGTTAAAATTCAAAGAAGCTGTTGTTCCCTGTTGTGTGTGCAACGTCGCATCCATGTTTGTCATTAATCCAATTTTTAATCGTTATTATTCTATCCTTACCTGAAAAATCGATCGATCATAGGCATTGCAAACAAATACCTCGTACCGTCCCTGATTTTTCATTCAATATCGCTATTACCATTTGTTCTCATTGTTATTATCAATAATTTAACCTTTAAACCTTCCCAAAGGAAACACTGGCAATTACCTGCCGCATCGTACGAGAAATCGCAGCGCAATTGAAACACGCAGTTCCGTTAATCGGCGCTTCCCGATATCAACCATTTCAAAAGAACATCGACCAGCAAATCGGGATCGATCGGCTTAGCTAAGAAATCGTTCATCCCGGCAACATGGCATAATTCTTTATGATGCTCATCGGCATTCGCTGTCATCGCAATAATAATCAGACCGGACCATTGCGGATTGGCACGAATCAGACGTGTGGCCTCCAAGCCATCCAGAACCGGCATTTGAATATCCATCAACACGCAATCAAATGCTTCCGCTTCCAATATATCTAGCGCTTCTTGGCCATGATTCGCTATCACAACCACCGCGCCGTTATATTCCAGAAGCCATTTTGCAACTTGCTGATTTAGTTCATTATCCTCTACAACCAGGATATTAAAGCCTTTTAACCTCTGCTGCATATTCTCCGGTCAATTCCTGTAACTCGTATAATTCCAGTAAACATTCTGCTAAAAAATGCTCCTGCCCGGCATAACAATGAGATCTTAATTACCAGAAACTGAAATCATACCGGCTGCAACGGTATTATTACTGCTTTCATCAATAATAATAAAACTGCCCGTTGCGTGGTTTCGCGCGTAATCATCGCAAACCAGCGGCAGTTGCACTTTTATCCCGACATGCGCGATGTCGTTCATTTTCAGTGAGCTCACCGTCTCACGATCCATGGTATTGACATCAACGCGATAATCAATTCTGCTGATCACCGTTTTTACAATGCGTGTCGTCTGTTTGATCAGATACTTGCGCGCGGTATCCAGCGGCTGTTCGGAAAGCCAGCAGAGCATGGCATTGAATTCTTTGGTAACTTGAGGTGCGTCACTGGATTTGACCAACAAATCACCGCGTGAAATATCCAAATGATCTTCGATAGTCAGCGTAATTGACTGAGGCGCGAATGCTTCATCAACAGGACCTTCATATTTGAGAATCTCTTTAATGCGGGATGTCAAACCCGACGGCAATACGGTGACTGAGTCGCCGGTACGGATCGAACCCGATTCAATGCGCCCCATGTAGCCGCGAAAATCATGCAATTCCTTGGTTTGCGGCCGGCATACCCACTGAACCGGAAACCGGAAATCATCACGATTGATGTCATCCTCGATCGATACGGTTTCCAGCAAATCCATGAGTGTCGTGCCTTGATACCAATCGAGATGATCGCCACGTTCAACCACCATATCGCCGTTGAGCGCCGACATCGGAATGTAATTAATATTCCGTAAATTGAGATTCACCGCAAAAGCCGAAAAATCCTCGCATATTTTTTCAAAAACCGCTTGCGAATAATCGACCAAATCCATTTTATTGACGGCGACCACCAAATGCGGAATACCCACTAAGCTTGCCAGGTATGCGTGGCGACGTGATTGCGTCAGCACACCCTTACGGGCGTCGATCAGAATGACCGCCAGATTGGCGGTGGATGCTCCCGTTACCATGTTACGCGTGTACTGCTCATGGCCCGGCGTATCCGCAATGATAAATTTCCGTTTCGGTGTCGCAAAATAACGATAAGCCACGTCAATCGTAATCCCTTGCTCGCGCTCGGCTTGCAAGCCATCGGTCAACAGGGATAAATCAACACCTTGCAAACCGCGTTTACGCGTGGTATTGGTAATGGATGTCAATTGGTCTTCAAAAATAGATTTTGAGTCGTGCAGCAGACGGCCGATCAGGGTGCTTTTGCCATCATCAACACTACCGGCCGTGATGAAGCGTAGTAATTCGGTTTGATCAAGCGATATTTTTTCAATGATCGACATTTAGGTTTCCTTCGGAAAATCGTAGCGCGTAATATTAAATTTCAAACAAGCCGTTCGATTTGTTAAGTATTAAAGTATTGAATTGATTGGCCGCAGGCCGGTCATCGGTTTCCGTTACTGCAACAATACTAGAAATATCCTTCTTTTTTGCGCAATTCCATCGACGCTTCCGATGTTTGATCGTCCATCCGCGTAGCACCGCGCTCAGTAATCCGGGTCATTGCGGTCTCGGCGATAATCTCGTCCACGGTAGCCGCTTCCGATTCCACCGGACAAGTACAGCTCATATCGCCCACGGTACGGAACCGCACCATGATTTTTTCCGCTTGCTCGCCTGCCTGAGGTTGCACCAAATGGGATACGGGGAGTATCCCGGCATCGCGCCGGATGACATCGCGTTTATGCGCAAAATAAATACTCGGGACTTCCAGTTTTTCACGCGCAATATATTCCCAAACATCCAATTCCGTCCAATTACTGATGGGAAAAACCCGGATATTTTCGCTCGGATGCGTGCGGGTGTTATAAATGTCCCATAATTCCGGGCGCTGATTTTTTGGATCCCACTGCCCAAACTCATCCCGGAAAGAAAAAATCCGCTCTTTCGCGCGCGCTTTTTCTTCATCCCGGCGCGCGCCGCCGATGCACGCATCAAATTTGAATTCGGCAATGGCATCCAGCAGCGTGACCGACTGAAACGCATTCCGGCTCTGTGTTTCCGAACGCAATACCACACGACCCTTCTTGATCGAATCTTCCATACTGCGTACGATCAAGCGTTCACCCAATTGCTTCGCGCGATAATCGCGAAACTCGATAACCTCGGGAAAATTGTGCTCGGTATCGATATGCATGAGCGGAAAAGGAAAGCGGCCGGGGCGAAACGCTTTTTCTGCCAGTCTTAACAACACGATCGAATCCTTACCGCCGGAAAACAGCAGTACCGGATTGGCACACTCTGCCGCCACTTCACGCATGATATGAATCGCTTCGCTTTCCAACGCGTCAAGATGGGTAAATGTGTGATGACTCATTATTTTTTCTCTCAACTGATAAAAATGGATCATTTCTGATTAGATTGCAGCAAAGATTTACCACAATCCAATCCGATTATTTTAATGGAATGACTTTCCCGGTATGCAGTCCGCACTCCTTGGTTTCCGGCGCTTCCCACCACCACCGTCCGGAACGGATATCTTCACCAGGCGTGACTGAGCGTGTACACGGCGCACAACCGATACTGGGATAGAACTTATCATGCAGCGCGTTATACGGTACTTCAAAGTGTTTGAGATATTGCCAGACCTCCGCATTGGACCATTCCAGCAACGGGTTTACCTTTTGCATGCGGTTATCCATATCATAAGCCGAAACCTTCAAACCGATCCGGGTAGCCGCTTGCTCACGGCGAATTCCTGTTACCCAGGCGCGCTTACCTTGCAAGGCGCGTCGCAATGGCTCGACTTTACGCATATGACAGCATGCTTTGCGCAATTCGATACTTTCATAAAAGCCGTTAACGCCATGCTCCGCAACATAGGATTCAACTTGTTTGACATTCGGAAAAAAAATACGTAGCGGCTTTTTGTATTTATTTCTCACAGTTTGCATCAAGTCGTAGGTTTCTTGCGGCAAACGGCCGGTATCCAGACTGAACATTTCGATATCCAGTTGAAAACGTTCAATGATATCGGTTAACACCATGTCTTCCGCGCCCAAACTATTGGCAAACGTAACGGGGGCAAAATCAGTGATGGTTTCAGTCAAAACTGCCACAACCTGATCAATTTTTTCCTGTAATTCAGTCATTCACTTTGTCCGCAGCCGGATTACCCTGACGATTCACACGCCGGAACAATGGCAATTTCTGATCGATAGCCGTTTGATAAACCTCGGAAAAATCACTCAACCCTTTCAATGCCTCTTCAATGCTTCGATCCGGGCGTGTTGCAAAAGCATCAAAACCGACACGCCGCATGTAAAACAACTGATCGCGCAATACATCACCGATGGCGCGTAATTCTCCGCTATAACCCAGACGGGCGCGCAAGTTGTAAGCAGTCGAATAACCGCGCCCATCGGAAAATTTAGGGAAATCGACTGCAATTACCGAGAATTTTTGAATGTCGTCCTTCAATTCCTCGGGGCGTTCGTCACTGGCCAACCATACCCCGATTTCCGGGCGTTGTTGCAATGTTTCGCGCTGCGCTTGCCAGACTTTCAAAGGAACGATGATCTTTCCCGGTGCAACGGCAACATCCTCGGGCGTTTGATCCGCTTCCAGCCGCAATACGGCCCAATCATCCGTCACGATGGTTTTATTTTTAATGATCGCGCCCATTAGAACCTCGGTGAATAGTAGGGAATGTCATATTGCGCGGGTACCACGGCATGCGGATCCGTCACTTCTTCCTGCGCGACAAATTCCGATGCATACACATGGTCTTTGAAAGGCGCATGGCCGATGCGGCGCACCGTGTCAATAAAGCGCTCCCCGTCGACGCGCTCGCGCTGATACACTTGGATCAAGCGTTCAATCACTTCCGGAACTTGATAAAAGGTAAATGACGGACCGAGAATCTTACCAATGGAACTGTCGTTGCCCTCCGATCCGCCGATCGATACTTGATACCATTCGTCGTGATCTTTCTTTTCCACGCCGGTTATCCCGATATTGCCGATATGGTGCTGCCCGCAAGCATTGACACAACCGGAAATATTGATTGAAATTTCACCGATGTCATACAAATAATCCAGATCTTCGAAGCGCTCGGCAATCAACTTCGTCAACGGAATTGAACGGGCATTGGCCAGCGTGCAGAACTCCGCGCCCGGACAACTGATCATGTCGGTCAACATACCGATATTCGGTGTCGTCAATTCGTAGCGGGTCGCTTCTTGCCACAGGCTGATCAAATCCTTTTGCCGGACATCCGCCAGAACTAAATTTTGTTTATGCGTAATACGCAATTCGCCGAAGCTGTAACGGTTCGCCAAATCGGCAACCGCGTCCATCTGTTCTGCGGTGGCATCTCCCGGCGCATTGCCCGGCTTCTTCAACGACAAAACCACAATGGCGTAACCGGGAACCCGGTGCGGCATGACATTTTTCGCCAGCCAATGCGAGAAAGACCGGCTGTCCGCTTTAAATTCGTTCAATCTCGAATCGTGGTCAGGTAATGTCTCATACGCCGGATCGACAAAGAACGACGCGACACGATTGACCTCTTCGATCGTCAAAGTGCCCGGACCGTCTTGGATATCGGCCCAATCGGCCTCAACCTGGCGTTTGAATTCATCAATCCCTAACGCTTTTACCAGAATTTTGATACGCGCTTTATATTTGTTGTCCCGGCGGCCATATTGGTTATATATCCGCAAAATCGATTCGACGTAGGTCAATACATGTTGCCACGGCAAGAAGTCCCGGATTTCACTACCGATAATCGGGGTACGGCCCAATCCGCCACCGACCAGTACGCGGAATCCAATTTCGCCTTGCGCATTTTTGGTCACGGCCAAACCGATGTCGTGCGCGTATATCGCAGCGCGGTCATCTTTGGCGCCGCTGATGGCTATTTTAAATTTGCGCGGCAAATAGGCAAATTCCGGATTGAACGTACTCCACTGACGCAGAATCTCGGCATAGGGCCGTGGATCGATGATCTCATCGGGCGCCACGCCGGCAAATTCATCCGAGGTAATATTACGCACACAATTTCCTGAAGTTTGTATCCCGTGCATTTCCACCGATGCCAGATCCGCCAGAATATCCGGCGTGTCTTCCAGTTTCAACCAATTGAACTGAATATTCTGGCGCGTCGTAAAATGGCCGTAGCCACGGTCGTATTTGCGCGCAATATGCGCGAACATGCGCATTTGCTTCGAAGAGATCAAGCCATACGGTACCGCGATGCGCAGCATATAGCCGTGAATTTGCATATACAGCCCATTCTGCAAACGCAAAGGAATAAACTCCTCCTCCTTTAATTCACCGGAAAGGCGGCGGCGTACCTGATCACGGTATTGATTAACCCGTTCATTAACGATTGTTTGATCATATTCATCATAACGATACATAGTTGTTTTCCTTACTAAGGATTCAAAAAGTTAGGACTAAGGGTTAACTGCTCTCGTTACTATAGGTTTTGGACGCCGGTAGTTTTAGCGCGGCATCCAGCGGAAATTTGGCGCCGTATTTCATGATATGGTCGACATCATCATCTTCATCATGCCTTAATGCCATCCCGATGTAGGCATGCTCGCCGGATTGACCGACTACAATGCCGATCCGCCCGCCACAACCATTAAACCAGGTTACCTGTTTAGGCTTATTCTCAATATTTGTGCTCATCTCAATCCTTGTTTGTTAACTGATTGCAGTATTATTCTTTTTATTCGATTGTAATGAACAATCGAGGGAAAATTCATCAAATTGCTTCCGCGCCACAACATTGCGCGGATGAAATCCGGCATTTTACCAAAAAAATGAACCCCCAATGCGATGGATCTCTCATCGGAACGGGCCGCGCCGCTTTCAAAACAAACCGCTTCAAGCTTATCCGGAAAGCAACTACAGAAAATTTACAATCAGTTATATTCTTATTGTCTTTTTAATCGGGCAGCATCATAACAATTCATTTTTATAATTCAAAATAATATTATATTAGACAGATATAATTTTTTATTATTACTGAGTACCATCGATCATGAAATTACAGCAACTCCGTTACTTGTGCGAAACGGCCAATCACAATATGAACCTTTCCCGGGCCGCCAAGAATCTGCATACCTCGCAACCCGCCATCAGTAAGCAAATTCAGTTGCTGGAAGAAGAGCTCGGCGTCGAAATTTTTCTGCGCAACGGCAAGCGCATCGTCCGCATCACCCCGCCCGGCGAACAAATCATTAAAATCGCAACGCGAATGCTTCGTGACGCGGACAACTTGAAACGGATCGCCCAGGAATTCACCGACGAAGCCGGCGGCACTTTAACCATCGCTACGACCCATACCCAAGCACGCTATGCGCTGCCGCCCGTGATAAAACGCTTCACTGCGCGCTATCCCAAGGTCAAATTGATTCTACGGCAAGGCAATCCGATGCAAATTTCATCATTGGTATCATCCGGAGAAGCGGATATTGCGATTGCGACCGAAGCGATCGAGCATTTTCAAGAGCTCGTCATGCTGCCTTGCTACGAATGGAACCGCTGCGTCGTGGCGCCGCCGAAACATCCGCTGCTGAAACTGAAAAAACTCACGTTGGAAGCAATCAATCAATATCCGATTATCACTTACGATTTTGCCTTTACCGGACGTTCAAAAATCAACCAAGCATTTGCCAACAAGGGATTGGAACCCAACGTCGTACTCACCGCCATCGACTCCGATGTCATCAAGACTTACGTGGAATTAGGGTTAGGAATCGGGATTCTGGCCAACATGGCTTTCGATGCCAAACGGGACAAAAATCTCAAGTCGATCGACGCCAGCCACCTGTTTGAACCGAGCACGACGCGCATCGGCATCAGCCGCAACAGCTATATCCGCGGTTATGTTTTCGATTTTATCGAAATGTTCGCACCGCATCTCGATCATGCCACGATCCAGGCAAAACTCAAAAACCCTCAACCCGGAAATTAAGGAAACGCTGATTAATTCGGCGAACGAGAGGAAGCACGAGGCGCACGGAACGCAGCAACCTAGACATATCAATAAGATAGGCGAGGATGCGAGTACCGCGCAACGAAGTGATTCACTCGTGCAGTCAATTAATCAGCGTTTCCTTAACGAGGCAGCACGTAATGCCGGTATTCACAATTGCCAACATGAATATCGCGCAACTGCGCGTCCTCAATACCGCCCTCGAAATGGGCGATAAAAACCCGCATGGTCTCTTCATGTGCAACCACCAGCAGCGTTTCATCTCGCTGAACGCACAGCCAGTCGATAAAACGCAACACCCGCAGCTTGTGATCCAGCAACGATTCACCGCCATTTATCCGAGCGCGTAGCGGATCATGATCAATTGCCGCAAAGTAATCCGCCACTGGCTGACTTTCAAAACCCGAACGAATGTCGGCCAAATCGTCATGCACCTCAATCGGAACGGCGTGATAGCGATTTACGATCTCCGCCGTTTGCCGGGTACGCGGCAACGGAGAAACCAAAATACGGCTCAAAGCTACATCTCGTAATCGCAGCGCCGCGGTTTCCGCCTGCACAATCCCCGTTTCGGTCAAATACACATTACGAGCCGGATCGTCGTTACATAATCCCAGATCATTATAATTCGTACGCCCGTGGCGCATGCAGTAAAAATCCATGGTATCCCCCTTAATTAGTATTTTCTGATCCAGAACCCTGAGATCTGAGATAGCGCCTGGTTCCTTAGCACAACAGTATTCAAACGTTATTTCATTGAATAAGCATTATTATTTTTCGATATTCCCAGTGCGCATTGACACACCCACCTATCGACCGTATATTTCACAGCACTATTAAGAATACGATTAATCATGATTACAGCCAACGATTTAAAAACCAAAGGGATCGCCTGCGTGGAAGAAAGTCTGGCGGATAAAACGGAAGACGTCATCACCGTGCGCGGCAAAGAGTGTTACGTCGTAATGAAAATCGAGCAATACCATTATTTGCGGGAAATGGAACTGGAAGCCGCTCTGCACGAAGCGCGACGCGACATGGCAAGCGGCCAATTCAGCAAGGACACAGTCGATCAGCACGTTGAAGATACTTTCGCCAAATGAGCTACACGCTCATTTTTACCGACAGCTACAAAAAACGCGCCCGCCGCTTCGCGCAAAAACACCCGGAACTTAAAGAACCCTACCGCAAAGTGCTGGAGTTGCTCAGCTACAACCCTTTTCACCCTTCGCTGAGAATCCATGCGCTTTCAGGCAAATTGACCGGATTGCATTCGGTATCGATCAATCTCAGTTACCGCATCACGTTGGAAATCATGATTACTGAAAAAGAAATCATTCTGGTGAATGCCGGCAGTCATGAGGAGATACTAAAATAGGATAGGAACTCCGATTTGTGTCAATACACTCCAATTTCATCTTAATATAAAGTGTGCTGCTATCATACCAACTAAAAGTAATATATCATGGTATTTTTGACAAATTAAGTCATTTTATTCAATTTAGAAGGCAAGACCATGCTAATCGAATTTAGTGTAGCTAACTTTCGTTCATTATTTGAGCGTCAAACATTTAGTCTTGTCAAAGCTAGTGGCAATGAATTGGTTGAATCCAACGCTTTCAAAGTCCAAGCTGCTAATGAGCACCATCTGCTTAGATCAGCCGCTATCTATGGCCCAAACGCTGGAGGAAAATCCAATTTATTACTCGCCATGAAAACCATGGAACGTATCGTACTAAAATCAGCAACAAATTTTCAACGAGGCGACAAATTACCAGTTATTCCTTTTCGTCTCAGTCAAGCAGCACTTGATAAACCAAGTGAATTTGAAGTGTCTTTCATCGTTGGTCAAGTACGCTATCAATACGGATTTACGGCTACGACAGAGCGTGTCCATGAAGAATGGCTCTTAGCTTACCCAAAAGGACGATCTCAACTTTGGATTGGACGTACCTGGAATATAGAAAATCAGCGTTATGATTGGGAGCCATGTGACAATCTCTCGGGAGAGAAACAATTATGGCAAAAATCTACCCGTGATAATGCGCTTTTTTTGTCAACTGCTGTGCAACTCAATAGCAAGCAACTTCAACCAATCTATGATTGGTTCAAAACCACATTGAGAATCACTAGTTCCGACGGGTGGAGTCCTATTTTTAGTGCGTCATTATGTGATAAAAACGAGAAAGCACAAGTGATGGAATTTTTACATGCTGCTGACTTGAATATTGAAGATATCGTAATTAAAGAGAAGCCTTTTGATGTTAATGAATTAAGTGATGATATGCCTTCACATTTAAAAGAGTTAATTGCAAGCGATTTCAAAGACAAACAAATTATTGATATCAAAACTGTTCACAAGAGTATAGACGGTGCAGATGTAGTTTTTGATTTTGAGCAAGAATCCGATGGTACACAAAAATTATTTGCATTTGCAGGCCCATGGATTGATTGTCTAGCTCACGGTTATGTCCTGTTTGTTGATGAGTTGCATGACAATCTGCATCCCAAATTGGTACATTTTTTAGTGCAATTATTCCACGATACCGAAACGAATCCTAAAAATGCACAGCTGATTTTCACTACTCATGAAACTTCCATTCTAAACCAAGAGGTATTTAGGCGTGACCAGATCTGGTTTTGTGAGAAAAATCAACAAAATGCTACTGTCGTTTATCCTCTCACAGATTTTAGTCCCCGTAAAGGTCGAGAAAATCTTGAATTAGCTTATTTATCAGGTCGATATGGTGCATTACCTTATGTTAGATCATTAAGGAAAAAACTTAATGGGAACGGATGATTTTTTCAAAAAAAATAAAGCCAAAAGCTCAAAGCAGCTGGCACGTGGTGGTGAAAAGCGCGAACCGTATGCCAAAGTATTAATTGTATGCGAAGGTGAAAAAACTGAGCCAAATTACTTTGAAGAACTAAAAGATTACTATGCTTTAAGTAGCGTCAATGTCAAAATTGATGGTAGCTGTGGTTCTGATCCAGTCAGTGTTGTGGAATATGGGAAAAAGCTCTATCGCAAAGAAAAAGTAAGTGGAGACGCATTCGATAAAGTCTATTGTGTTTTTGATAAAGATACACATTCCAATTATGACAAAGCCATGAATGCCATTCGTACCGCAAACCCAAAGGATACCTACATTGCAATCAATTCCGTACCCTGTTTTGAATATTGGCTATTGCTCCATTTTACCTTCACTACACAACCATTCAGAGCATTACCTAACAACAGTGCCTGCAATCAAGTTTTAATTCAATTAACTTCAAATGTCGGAATGGTCAAATATAGCAAGGGGCAGCATGGCATATTTGAAAAACTTATCAATCTGCTTGATCAAGCAAAAGTTAATGCTAATCTCTCTTTACAGACAGCTGAAGCGGTTTGCACAGATAATCCAACCACTCGTGTACATGAGTTGATATCATTCCTACAACAAATAAAATCTTAACCAATAATATTCATGAATAATAATACGGTTGGGTTTCAGGGAAACTGATTTTTCGGTAATTTATTCAGCATTTTCCTAGGTTAGCAGCTGTAAGCTTTTAGTCTAGAGTCATGATAATCATGTGACTGTGCTATCACACACCTTTTACCCCGCCTTCCCATCAACCCGCGCACGCCAATAAATCGGCGCAAACTTAACCGCCCACAATCCAAAGCACGCCAACCAAACGAGCGCCGCCAGCACGTAGAACATCGGTGCAATCGCCGGGATGAGGTCGGCCAGAATGCGGATCACGGCGGTTGCCTGGAAGCCCAGGAACAGCAGCCAGGTGAAGCGGTCGAGTTCCAGCGGCCGTCCGGAGTGGCCGAGGGTGACACGCGAGGCCATGGCGAGGATCATGCCGGAGAAGAAGCCAATGCCGAGCGCGTGCAACGGAGCGAGGCCCAGGATAAAATTGCCGGAGGCGGAATACACCAGGCTTTGCACGGCGTACAGCACCATAGCCACACCGAGCCAGGCGAACGAGATGTGCAATACTGCCAGCAGACTGACTTTAAAGCTGCGCTGCAATTGCCAGCGGTACGATAAATACAGCGCGCATGCTGCCAGCGGAAAGTCGGCGAGCCACAGATAAGCGGTCAGCTCGAAGCATTGCAGCAGGCCGTGCGCGGCGATGCACGCGAGCATCAGCCACAGCATCCAGAACGGCCGCACCATTTCGTAATTTTCCAGCACGCGGCTGGAGAAAAACGGAATCATGCGGTGCGACACGGTCAGCACGATCGGCAACAGGAAAAACCACAATCCGGCAACGCGCGCGCAATCGAGCGCCAGCGCGGCGCCGGTCACCAGCCACACCAGATACGCCGCCATGCCGAGCCAGCCCATCAGCAGCGCAACGCTGGTAACACGCGCATGGCGCTTGTCCTGCGCCGGTGCAGCCAGCAGGATGCGCAGCAGCACATAAACCGCGATACCCCAGCCGGTCAGCATCAATTCCACGCCGGTGATGCTGATGACTTTGTGCGTCAGCAGCCCCGCATAAAACAGCACCACGCCGCCCGTCATCAGTACGCAAGTGGCGATATATTCTTGCGGTTTTACTTTGTCACCGTTCATCCAGTTCGGGTACGTGGTGAACAGAAAACCGAAAATAAAAAACGGGAAAAAACCGTAAACCATCAAAAACGCATGCGCCCAGGTCGGCGCGACGCTCCAATTGGTCATCGACCCGGCGATACCGTAGCGTCCGGTCAGGTCGAAAATCCACCACAACACAGTCAGCACGCCTTGTAATGCGCCTGCCAGAAACAGGCTGCGATGCGGCGCGGCGGAGAGATAATCACGGAAGTTAAGCGAGCTGTTGATCTGATTTTCCATAGTGGTTTTTCTGCAATTGTAAGCGGTTGATGGGGCTAACTATCTGTTTCATTATCCAATCCAATTATTTCTCTTCACTGCGGATATTTGCTATCATGCGTGTCCCGCTGGTGTTCAACGAATTTTCATGCTTAATATCGATCTGCATTGCCACTCCTCGATTTCCGATGGTGTATTAACCCCGGCCGAATTGGTCGAGCGCGCTGCACAGCGCGGCGTTGAAACATTGGCCTTGACCGATCACGACGATATTGCCGGACTTGCGGAAGCGCGCCAGATCGCGGAAGCCAAAGGCATTGATTTTATCAATGGTGTTGAGATATCCGTCAGTTGGCGCGGACGCACGCTCCATATTGTCGGATTGGATATCGACCCGAATTATGCCCCATTGGCCGAGGGTTTGGCAAAAGTGCGCGAAGGCCGCACGCAACGCGCCAGAAATATCGCCGCGGAACTGGAAAAAATCGGCATTCAGGGCAGTCTGGAAGGCGCCTACACCTTTGTCGGCGTGCGCAGCCTCATCGGCCGCACGCATTTCGCGCGTTTTTTGGCCGAACAAGGTTATGCCAAGGATGTTAAATCGGTATTCAAAAAATACCTGGTCAAGGGTAAACCGGGTTACACCCCGCATGAATGGGCGCCATTGAGCGATGCCGTTGATTGGATTTGCGGCAGCGGCGGCCGGGCGGTGATCGCGCATCCCGGACGTTACGATCTCGGCAAAAATGTGTTGAACGATCTGCTCGATGAATTTGCCGCATTGGGCGGTTCGGCGATTGAAGTGGTCACATCCAGTCACACTCACGAACAAATGCAGCTTTTTGCGCGTCATGCCAACGACCGGAATTTATTGGCTTCCTGCGGCTCGGATTTTCATGGGCCGGGAGAAAGCCATTTCGACCTGGGACAATTGCCGGAATTTCCATTGGGTTGCACGCCCGTTTGGCATCACTTTAGATCGTCATCGACCGCCGAGCTTGTTTATTGACGCACTGATTTAACTCTCTTTCACCGCACAACCGTATTACCGTGGCCCAATTTTTCGCGATTCACTCCGATACTCCGCATTTACGCTTGATTAAACAAGCCGTTGCCATCGTGCGCAGCGGCGGTATTATTGTGTATCCGACCGATTCCTGTTATGCCTTGGGCTGCCATTTGGGCGACAAAGACGCAATGACGCGCATCCGCGCCATCCGGCAGGTGGACGAACGCCATCATTTCACGCTGGTTTGCCGCGATCTGGCGGAAATCGCCACCTACGCCAAAGTCGACAACAGTCAATACCGCTTGCTGAAAGCCACGACGCCCGGCAGTTATACCTTTATTTTGCAAGCCACCCGCGAAGTGCCGCGGCGCATGCAGCATCCGAAACGCAATACCATCGGTCTGCGCATTCCGGATCATCCGGTGGTGCTGGCTTTGCTGGAAGAACTCGGCGAGCCTTTGCTCAGTTCCACGTTGATATTGCCAGGTGACGAATATCCGCTGAACGATGCGGAAGAAATCCGGGAGCGGTTGGAGCATCAAGTCGAACTCGTCATGGATGCCGGATCTTGCGGCATCGACATGACCACGGTGATCGACCTGACCACCGATGTGCCGGAATTGGTACGCCCCGGCAAAGGCAGCCTCGAACCGTTTGGAATCAGCCATGGATGAAATCATTCAAGGTATCGCCATTTATGCATTGCCGGTCATTCTCGCCATTACCATGCACGAAGCGGCGCATGGTTATATGGCCAAGAAATTCGGCGATTTGACCGCTTTCAATGCCGGGCGCATCAGCCTCAATCCGGCCCGGCATATCGATTTGGTCGGCACGATTCTGGTGCCGATGACATTATTCATTCTGAGTAAATTGACCATCGGCGCCGGGTTCTTATTCGGCTGGGCCAAACCGGTGCCGGTTAATTTCGCCAATCTGCGTCATCCGAAACGCGATATGCTGTGGGTGGCTGCCGCCGGGCCGGGCGCTAATCTGCTCATGGCATTCTTCTGGGCGCTGATGATCAAATTGGCGTTGCTAATGCCCGAGATCAGCTACGCCAAACCGCTCGCTCTGATGGGCATCGCCGGTATCGAGATCAATGTGATTCTGATGGTGCTGAATTTGCTGCCGCTGCCGCCGCTCGACGGCGGCCGCATGGCGGTCAGTTTGCTGCCGCATCGCTTGGCTTATCAGTTTTCCCGGATCGAACCTTACGGCTTTATGATTTTACTGCTATTGTTATTCAGCGGCGCATTGGGCGCTTTGATCGGACCGGTCATTCTGTGGGTGAAAATTTTTATCGTCTCTTTTTTTGAGTTATATATTTAAGGAAATGCTGAATAATTCGTCGAACATAATGAAGCGCGAAGCGCGCGAAACGCAACAGCAGAGACATAGCAATCAGATAGAGAAAGATGTGAGTACCCTGCAACAAAGCGTTTCGTTTGTGCAGTCAATTAATCAGCGTTTCCTTAGCAGGTCGTTGAAAAACGTTTTCGAGGCAGCCGATACCAGGCAAAAACAAGCGAAAAAACGCAGTTTATGCGGAATAAATGAGCATTTTGAGCTTGTTTTTAACACCGTAGCGGCAACGCAGATAGTTTTTCAAAGACCTGTTAACAACATTTCAATACTAGGATATCCATATGTTTGCTGATCGCGTTTTATCGGGTATGCGTCCCACCGGGAGCTTGCATTTAGGACACTATCACGGCGTCTTGAAAAATTGGGTGAAATTGCAGCAGCAATACGAATGCCTGTTTTTTGTCGCGGATTGGCACGCGCTGACAACCCATTACGATTCGCCTGAAATCATCGAGCAAAATGTTTGGGATATGGTCATCGACTGGCTGGCCGCAGGTGTCGACCCGGCGCAGGCGATTCTGTTCATTCAATCCAAAGTCCCGGCGCACGCCGAATTGTATTTGCTGCTGTCGATGATGACGCCGCTCGGCTGGCTGGAACGCGTTCCCACTTATAAAGATCAGCAGGAAAAGCTGTCGGAGAAAGATCTCAGCACTTACGGCTTTCTTGGCTACCCGCTGTTGCAAAGCGCCGATATCCTGATTTACCGCGCCAACTTGGTGCCGGTTGGCGAAGACCAAGCGCCGCATCTGGAATTTACCCGCGAAATCTCCCGCCGTTTCAACCATATTTATGGCAAGGAACCCGGTTTTGAAGAAAAAGCCGAAGCCGCGATCAAAAAACTCGGCTCGAAAAAATCGAAGCTGTATACCGAGTTGCGCACGCTGTATCAGGAGCAGGGCGATGAAAATGCCCTGGAAGAAGCGCGTTCGTTACTGAATGAGCAGCAAAACTTAAGCCTGGGCGACCGCGAACGCTTGTTCGGTTATCTCGAAGGCGGCGGCAAAATGATCCTGACCGAACCGGAAACGCTGCTGACCGAAGCTTCGCGCATGCCGGGACTGGACGGGCAGAAAATGTCCAAGTCTTACAACAACACCATCAGCCTGCGCGAAGACCCGGAAAGCATCCGCAAAAAAGTGCGCACCATGCCGACCGACCCGGCGCGGGTGCGCCGCAGCGATCCAGGCGATCCCGCCAAATGCCCGGTGTGGCAATTTCATCTGGTGTATTCCGACGACGCTACCCGCGATTGGGTGCAAAAAGGATGCAAGAACGCCGAAATCGGCTGCCTGGATTGCAAATCGCCGGTAATCGATAAGATTCTCGCCGAGCAAGCACCGATGCATGAACGCATCAAAAAATACGAAGAAGACCCGACCCTGGTGCGCAACATCATCGCCGACGGCTGCGAGAAAGCCAACAAGCTGGCGGAAGAAACCATGCGGGACATCCGCGAAGCAATGGGTTTGAATTATTCCTGAGTCCGGTTAGCCGCTAGCCAATGGTGAATCCGGTCATTGACGCCGCCGAACCACAGCCGGTTGCCCGGATTTGCGGCGAACCGTTACTGGAAATTCCGCACGATTTATACATCCCGCCGGATGCGCTGGAGGTCTTTCTCGATACGTTCCAGGGACCGCTCGATCTGTTGTTGTACCTGATCCGCAAGCACAATCTCAACATTCTCGACATCCCGATGGCGGAATTGACACAGCAATACATGACCTATGTCGAAATGATGCGGATCGATCAATTGGAACTGGCGGCGGAATATTTGCTGATGACCGCGCTATTGATTGAAATCAAATCACGCATGCTGCTCCCCAAGCCAAAAACTGAAATGGCGGAAGAATGCGATCCGCGTGCCGAGCTGGTGCGGCGCTTGCTCGAGTATGAACAAATGAAAAAAGCCGCGGACCGGCTCAATGGATTACCTCAAGCCGAGCGTGATTTCAGCATCGCGCAGATCTGGATAGAACGCGATGAAACCATCCAATTGCCCAATATCGGCAGCGATGATCTGCGGAATGCCTGGATCGCTATTCTGGCGCGCGCCAAGATTAACCGGCATCACCAGGTCAAGCGTGAAACGCTTTCGGTGCGCGCTTACATGAGCCAGGTTTTACGCGACTTACGCGCGCGGAAACAAGTCGAGTTTTACGACTTATTCAGCGCTTCCGCGACGGTCGCCGAGGTGGTGGTCACTTTCTTGGCGATACTCGAACTGGCCAAGGAATTACTGCTGGAAATTTCTCAATCCCAAGATTCCGGAACCATCTATGTCCGTGCCGTCGACATCGCATAATCCTGTCACTTTAGAATCGCTCAATCCGGAAAAAGCAAAACAAATTCTGGAAGCCGTTTTGCTTTCCACGCAAGAACCGCTGCCGGTTAGTGAATTGCGGAAATTATTCGATCAGGAATTGAGTCATCCGGTGATTTCAAAGCTGCTGGAAGAAATTCGCGGCAAATGGCGCGACAGCGGCATTGAACTGGTCACTGTCGCCAGCGGCTGGCGCTTCCAGACTAAACCTGAAATACAGCCGTTCCTGGAAAAGCTCGCGCCGCAAAAAACACCACGCTATTCGCGCGCGGTGCTGGAAACACTGGCCATCATCGCTTACCGGCAACCGGTTACACGCGGGGATATCGAAGAAATCCGCGGCGTCAGCGTCTCCACCTCAGTACTCAAAACGCTGCTGGCGCGCGGCTGGATCGAAGAGGTCGGGCATCGCAATGTACCGGGAAAACCGGCGCTGTTTGCCACCACATCGCATTTCCTCGACGATCTGAATTTACGGACATTGGACGAACTTCCGCCACTGGAAGAGATGCAATCCTTGATCGAGCCGGACAACCGGAATCAAGCGCTGCCTTTTACCGAAACCGATTCAACGGATTAGCAGGCCGTTGAAAAACGTTTTCGAGGCAGCCGATACAAGGCGAAAACAGGCGAAAAAGCGCAGTTTATGCGGTATAAATGAGCATTTTGAGCTTGTTTTTAACACCGCAGCGGCAACGCAGATAGTTTTTCAACGGCCTGTTAGAAGAAAAACGCAGATTAAAACCGCGAACGAAACCTATCTGCAAGATAGGCGAAGAAATGAGTACCGCGCACCAAAGTGATTTCAATTAATCAGCGCTAGGATTTAGCGGCGCGCTGCGCTTCAATCAATGCAGGTGTCAGGTGCGGCGTGATCAACTGCAGCAGTTGCGAGAATACTTTAGGACTGCCGGCTATGATCTGACCGCTTTCCAGAAATGTGCCGTTGCCTTCCAGATCGCCCACCAAGCCACCGGCCTCGGTAATCAGCAAACAACCGGCCGCCATATCCCACGGCGCCAAGCCGATTTCCCAGAATCCATCATAACGGCCCGCTGCGACATACGCCAGATCCAACGCGGCGGAACCAGGCCGGCGGATACCCGCGGTGCGCGGCACAATATCTTTGAACATGGCAAGGTAGGCGTCCAAATGCGTCAAATCGCGAAACGGTATCCCGGTCCCGATCAAACAATCATCCAGCTTGTTGCGTTTGCTGACACGAATGCGGCGATCGTTCAGAAATGCGCCGGTGCCCCGGCTCGCTGTAAACAATTCATTCATGTTCGGATCGTAAACCACTGCATGGGTTAATATCCCTTTATGCTTGAGTGCGATGGAAACCGAATACTTGGGAAAACCGTGCAAAAAATTGGTGGTGCCGTCCAGCGGATCGATGATCCACAAAAACTCCGATTTTTCGTGATCGCCTTGACGCCCGCTTTCTTCTGCCAGAATCGCATGATCCGGATAAGCTGAATGCAGCACCTTGATGATCGCCGCTTCCGCTGCGCCATCCACCTCGCTGACGTAATCACTGTGTGATTTTTTCGATACCGTCAGCAAATCCAGGTTTTGCGAAGCTTGATTTATAATACTGCCAGCACGGCGCGCGGCTTTCACCGCAATGGTCAACATCGGATGCATACAATTGATTCTTGTAAATTGGCAAAAGCTGCGATTTTAATATGAATCGATCACCCCTGCTTGGTTTTGTAGGAATTTGAATTGCTTCGCGAACCATGGATCAGTGCGTAGCAAAAAACTCCGCTTCGATTCAAGATGCTTTTATGCCAATACGGCCAATTTTTGAATTACGTACCGCTATGATCGGGATATTTTTTTCAAAAAAACCAATAAATGACGATTTATCGGGATAAATATCATCTTCTTATTGTTAAATGGATTTGCTAAAATTGTTTGAGAAAATAACATATTATAAAAATTCTTTGCAAACATTTGATTAAGCTATGGAAATACTGATTAATCACTCGCAAAAGATATAGCCCGATCAATATATAATTCAGCCCTGTAAAGACTTTATTCAATTTAAAAAAACAATAACAAGCATGGTTGAGCCGTCAAGCACCAAAATACGCATTCTGGTCGCCGAGAGTTTTGAGCTAGTCAATCTTGGCTTACGATCGTTGTTTGAAAAGCACGCTATCATCCGTCTGATTGCAGACACGGATTCCATAGAAGATCTGTTCAATTTAACTTCGCAACATAACCCCGACGTAATTTTGATGGATTTACTCCTCAGTAACCAAAATTATGCCGAGGATATCGCCAAACTGCTGCAAATCAGCCCGCAAAGCAAAGTGTTGGCTTTTTCACATCACAATAACGAACAAACGCACCTGCAAACATTCCGCTCCGGAGCCGCCGGTATTATCAGCAAACAGCACTCATCCGACATGCTGCTTAAAGCCATCTATGCAATTCATACCGGGCAAATCTGGTTTGATCGCAATGTCACCAAATTGCTCTGGCAAGCGCAGTTCAGTCCCAAGCCCTGCGCAGAATTGCCAGCCGCCGCGAAATTAGCCAATCTGCCAAAATTAAGCGACAGCGAGCGCCATATCGCCTACCTTGCATGCAAGGGCTTATCGGCCAAGGAAATTAGCGGACAATTGTTAATTACCGAGAAAACAGTGCGTAATCAACTGTCGGCTATCTATAAGAAAATCGGCGTTAAGAAACAGATTGAACTGTGCCTGAAAGCACCTTTGTACAATTACTTCAAAGAATCCTACTTGATCGGGACATTTAACCCGACCGACACGGACATTTAACCCGAAGGATAGGGACAACTGTCCTATAAGAAAGTTATTTATCCCGCAAGATGCCAGAATTTAGCAGAATCTTAAGGACAAATGACATCTACTTAGCCGAAGTTATCTTTGCTAAAATCCCTCTCTGATTAAATAGATAGCAATTTTCCACCTCTGCTATCCATTTCTCAAATCGTAGGTTTCAAGAGAATCGTGGAATTCATTCAAAATACCCGCACAAACTACCCGCGATGTATTTTCCTTCACGTTTAGCTGACTACGAAATATTTTTCACCACAGGAGGGAACCTAAATGTCGTTTCAAGTGATTCAATCGAGCTGTGACATGCCACTCTCGCAGCGCGGCATCGAAACAGCAAAGATTTCATACCGCTCGTTGTGCATACGAGCTGCCGCCGGTATTACGCTGGCAATGTCGATATCTTTTATCGGCATCGACAAAAGCTATGCTGCCGAACATATTATCGAGATGACTGCAAAAGATATTGCAGACGATGGTTTTGGCAACAAATTGCTGGCGTACCAAATGGTCAGCCATAAGATCGATGGCCTGGATGTTACCGGCCGGTATAGTACCGAGCCCACAATCCCGGGTCCGATTATCGAATTAACCGAAGGCGACAAAGTCAAGCTGACACTGTTCAATACGATCTCGACCGATTACCCGGTTAAGGGAATCAGCCAGCAGGTCAGCGTACACGTGCATGGCGTTCATTACAGAATCCTGAGCGACGGCACGCTTAAAGTCATCAATCGAATCCTCGACGAGGGGGCCGGTGAAGGCCCGGAAAACACCTTCGTATCGTATGAATACGAATGGGACGTTGCACCCGGAACCGCTGGTACCTGGGCCTACCATGATCACAATTACGAAAACCATAACGGCGCCGAGCACAAGGGTCTGTTTGGCGCAATCATCGTCAATCCGGCAGGAAGCCATCAACAAGCCGGTTCCTATTCCAAAGAATACTTACTTTACCTGGGTGACGATGCTTTCTGGGGGGTTGAAATCAACGGCGCCACCAAACAGCAATCCAAACATGGCGTCAATCCGTCGTTCAATGCATCCAAAAACACCGATGTCCGGTTTCATCTCATTGCTTTGGGCACAGACCTTCACAACTTTAGCCTGAATGGCTACAAATGGTTCGATCCGGGCACGCACAATCTTATCAATCAAATTGCAATCGGTCCTCTGGAAAAACATGTATTCGTTGTCAAAGCGAACAAAAGCACCCAATACATGGATAACAATTTCACCAACAAATTATTGGGAATGACCGGTAACTTTATCGTTGATTAATAAGCAATTAAGGATCACATCATGAAAGAACAGATTATAGGATTCAAAAAACGCATTGCGGCATTGGCAGTCTTTATGCTGCTTGCCGCCGCTTTGTTGTCGTCGTCGATGGCGATGGCCGCCGTTCATAGTTTTAGTTTCACAGCCAAAACCTTGCCTAACGGGCAATTAGGCTACGCGTCCGGCAGCGATGCCGAGGCGGTTATTCCCGGCCCGGCCTTGTTCGTCAAACAAGGTGATACCGTTCAAGTAACGTTGACCAACACCACTGGGGTTGATGTCGGTTTCAATGTGCCAGGTCTGGTAATGAACCATAGCGCAAAAGCCAAACCGGGTGAAACTAAAAGCTACACCTTGCGCGCCAATAAGACAGGTACTTATGTTTACCGTGGCAATGACAATGGCAAAGAATTGCTCGGGCTTTTCGGTGCACTGATCGTTGATAAACGCAACGGTCCGGTCGACAGCTTCGTCGATGACAATGGCAGCATCGTTCCGGTCACACAAGCCGATCTCGATAAACAATTTGTATTGTTCATGGTCGGCTCAACGTTCTGGGGTACCGAAATATCCGCCGATGGCGTGCAAAAACCGCTTTGGGCAGCCCCTGATTTAGGCGCGGTTGAAAACGATCTGGTGCGCTTCCATGTGTTATCGGTAGGGCCTGGCCACACCTTCCACCTGCATGCGCACCGTTGGCTCAAAACCGATACAACGACTGTGATCGATACCAAATTGTTGAACGACGGTACCGATACCCACAGCTTTACCATTAAAGCCGGCAGCGGCGTCGGCCCCGGCGATTGGCAATTCCATTGCCATTTGATCGCGCACATGGAAGCCGGCATGCACGGCAGTTTCCGCGTTGATCCGGCAGGCGGAGACGGCCACAGCGTTGTGGGTGCATCGCCTTATGGCAATATCCTGCTGGGCGCGCGTCCCTCCGAACCCGGTTTGGTGACACTGGAAGTCAGCGACGAACCCGCCAGCTGGTTTAGAAGCCCGCGTGGCGACGCCATCGTTGGATTGCCTTTCGATATCAAAACCAAATCGCTGGAAGTCATCTATCCGGGCAGTAGCGTCAACTTCATCATGTCCGATACCCATGGCGTGCATACCATCAGTACGCTGTTATGGCCTACCGGCGCGCATCATATGCCGTTCGATCAAAGTTCCGCCTACCGTGGCGGCGGTATCGTCAAACTGACCACGCCGGGATTGTACGTGTTTACTTGTAAAGTGCATCCGTACATGTTCGGCGCGGTGATTGTCGACGATCCGGAAACCGAAGGACTCGATTTAGGCAACCCGGCAATGGATTACAAGATTGATCTGGTGACCGGCATCAGCGGCTTGCCAACCAGCAGCGATCTGGCTGTCCGTTTGCTCAGAACGTTTTTCGTGGCTACTTCACCCAGCAATTGGCAGGATTATTCAACCGGTATCTGGAATTTAAAATTTCCAACCCTGCCGGTTAGAATTTCCGGCGCGCCGTTTGGAAACGTTACCGATGGCGGCTTAGCCTTGGCGTTATCCGCGTTGAATGTCATCGATGCGCCTTTAGCCGTCGGCACCGCTCCTGCAGTGCCTGGCGTTGGAGAAGTATGGATCAACACGCAATTCGAGAAAACCGCCGGCAAATACAAACCCGGTACCACGACAGTGGTAGATACCGCCAACTGGACGGTTAAGCGCAAAATCGCATTGCCGGAAATCAACAACAATAATCCGCATAACATGTGGCCTAGCCGCGATCAATCGGTGATTTATCAAACCCAATGGTTCGATACCAAATTATCGATGATTGACCGTGAAACCGGCGCGTTGATCAAAAACATCAGAGTTGGCGATACGCCGTCGCATGTGGTGACGCTGCCTACCAACGATGATCTGACCATCGCGATCAACGGCGAGAACGGCATTGCGATCATTCCTGCCGGCACCACCACTGTCAGCAAAATGCTGCCCACGCAAGCGCATGGCCATACCTCGGCCAACCCTCACGGGCACTGGGTAAGCGCAGACGGCACCAAGATTGTGACGCCGAACATCAATACCAATGACATCGGTGTTTACGGTTCTTCCGGCGGCATACTGGCTCGCACGCCGACCGGCAATAATGCACCCGGTGCGCATCCGATTGCGATCGGCATGATGCCGGATTCGAGCAAAATTTATGCGGCTAACCTGTTGCATCATTCGCTATCGGTGCTTGACGGCGCAACCGGCGCATTGCTGAAAACCATCAATCTGATCGCGGATTACAATCCGATCGATGGCAGCTTTGCCGACAATGACGGCAATGGCGCAATAGCCGTCGGGGTACTGCCGATTCAGACGCCGGTTTCTCCGGATGGTAAAGCCGTCGTGATCGCTTCGACCGGCGGTCAAATCGTGATCGTCGATACCGCGACCGATACCATTGTCAAAATGTTCGATTGCGATCCAGGTTGCCACGGCGCTAACTTTGGTGCGAAACAAGGCGGCGGTTACTATGCTTACGTCACCACCAAATTCGGCAACCGGTTGACGGTGGTCGATGTGGATCCGGACGGTAATGGTGATCTCAGCAAAGCAAAAATCGCCGGCTATGTATCGTTAGTCGATACCGCGAGCACAGCTAAGGACGATACCGTCAGCGGCTTACCGGGATTCGGCGGACAAGGCGTGCTGGCAGTTCCGAACGTTTATAACGGCTGGGTGCAAAACCTGCCGGACGAATGGAAAGCCGGTTTGACCGCAGCCCAAAGAAATCCGGTCGGAACCGGGGATTAAATCGTAAATGGCAGCCATCCGCTTTATCAGTGATGGCTGCTTGAACAATTTTCAATTGAATGAAGCGGTTAACACGAAAGTGTTCGCCGCTTCTTTTTTATTCAGAACGGGAATTACCCTGGTATCCGTCGGATCGAAATAAAGATTCAAATGGCGTTTCGTCGATTGAATCAATGCCAGACAACACCCGGTCATACAAAAAAAAAACACCCCACTAAGCAAATAGTGAGGTGTCAAGGCTTCGTTTCGCGTTATCTGGCTGCGAACGAACAAAATAACTTAATAGATCAATCCAACATAAATTTGATTCTGAATTATGAAGATCTTAGAAACCGATACCGACATAACCACCGGTGGTCAAGCCGCTAAAGCTGGAGCCATCCAGTCCGCCGGGAACATAATGGTAGCGCGCATCGACACCGACGAAGAAATCACGCCAGATGTTATATTCAACACCACCGCCGAACATAATGCCGGGAGAAATATACGTGACCGATTCAGACGGCGGGCTGATTACATGGATACCCAAACCGGCCGGTATGATCCAAGGCCGGATCTTATATTGCGCAAAGTGGTTAAATTTGATTTTAGGCGCGGCGGTCAAGGTAAATTGATTTACCGTCACGCCCCGCGGGTTGAGCGGCGCGCCCGCCAAGATGCTGGGTTCGTTCGCCAATGCATTACCTGCGACGATTCCAAACTGCTTGTACTCGAACATCAACTCTGCATCAACCTCGGTTTTAGGAATAAAGCCCCAGCCATCGCGGGTCAATTGATAATCAAAGCCGGCGCCGACATACCAGGCATCCCGGCCCGCTTGCTCTTGCGCACCCAGCGGGACAACGCGGCTTTCCAATGTGGTGCCGTTACGAAGCGAGTCGCTACGCGCATAACCGCCGCGGAAAAACAGCATGGTCCGTTTTTCGCTGACACCTTCGAAATCCATTTCCGCTGGCTGACTGCGCTCGGTGACTTGCTGAATTCTCTCAACTTTCTGCGTGGTTTGCGCCGACTCCGCTTTCACGCGGTTCAATTCGTTCTGAATTTCTTGGGTTTTAGCCGCTTCAGCTTTGATATTAGCTAACTCTTGCTGAATTTGTTGCAGTGCATTTTCCAACTGGCGGATACGTTGATTGGCCGCATCTTGCGCAAGTACCTGGGGCGAAGCCAATGTTAATGCTAATAACAATGAACTTGCCGAAAAATTGTTGGCAAACTTTTTCTTTTGTAAAAAATACTTCATATAATTTCCCTTTCTTAGGTTTCGTTATTGAGGTGTGACAATTTGCCCGAGTCGATGGAGAATAAGAAAATATTTTTAGTGCAACCTTGATCTATATCAACTTAGTAGCAATCAGCGATTCTACAGAAATTTATGATTAACGAGAAAAACCTTTATTCGTCATTTCCTCCGCTTGAAAAAGCCCTCGATGAACCCAATGGTCTATTGGCGGTTGGCGGTGATTTGTCGCCGCAACGCTTGATCGAAGCGTATTGCAAAGGTATTTTTCCGTGGTTTAATGAAGGTGAGCCGATTTACTGGTGGAGTCCGGATCCGAGAATGATATTGTTTCCGGCGGAATTAAAAATATCCCGGTCATTGTGCAAGACTCTCCGCAAGGATCATTACCAAATCCGCGCCGATACGGTGTTTACACAAGTCATGCAAGCGTGCGCAGCGCCTCGTCAGGGACAGTCCGGCACCTGGATACATCCGCAGATGATCGCGGCTTACACGGCGCTGCACGAAATGGGCCTGGCGCATTCGGTGGAAACCTGGATCGGTGGCGAGCTGGTTGGCGGTCTCTATGGCGTTGCTTTGGGCAAAGTATTTTTCGGCGAATCGATGTTTTCACGCATTACCGATGCATCGAAAATCGCCTTCGTGCATCTGGTGAAACAACTACAATACCGGGAATTCGGTCTGATCGATTGCCAAGTGAAAACCCGTCATCTGGCATCGCTCGGCGCGCGGGAAATTTCCCGCGTCAGCTTCAGCCGGCAACTGGAAACGTTGATTAGCGATATCGCAATCGGCAGCAAATGGAACTTTGAACGCATGCAACTTGAAACATCCGGATAATGCCGTGATTAAATTTCATACCACGAACCCTTATTCCTGCAGTTATTTACCTGGCAAATCAGCTTGCTCGGAAGTGGTTACGCCGGAACATAGCATCGATATCCCCGCTTACGCGAAATTAATACAAGCCGGCTTCCGGCGCAGCGGACATTACATTTATCGCCCCCGTTGCGAACATTGCCAAGCCTGCCTGTCGGTGCGCGTCCAGGCTAAATCCTTTGTGCCCAAGCGCTTTCAGCGACGGGCCTGGAATCAACATCAGCATTTGCAAGTTACCGCGCATCCGCTGCATTACAATCCGGCACATTACGCGCTCTATCAACGCTACCAGACGAAGCGCCATGCCGGTGGCGGCATGGATAAGGATTGCCGTGAGCAGTATCACAATTTTTTGCTGCAAAGCCATGTCGATTCCATGCTGATTGAGTTTCGCGACAATCAACAACTGCGCATGGTCAGCATCATCGACCTGTTGCCGGATGGATTCTCATCGGTCTACACGTTTTTTGACGCGGATATTGCCCACGCAAGTTTCGGCACTTACAGCATTCTGTGGCAGATTGAACAGTGCCGGAATCTGGGAATGGATTATTTATATTTAGGTTATTGGATCCGGGACAACCGGAAAATGCGATATAAAATCAACTTCCAGCCGCTAGAAGTATTGCTGAATGGCCGATGGCAACTGCTGGACAGCCGCATCTTCGCGTAATTTTCCTAGCGTGAAGATCATTTCAGGATAAAATTCCGGCATGTCCTATCAATTTTTCCGTCCGCTGCTGTTTCAACTAAATCCCGAGTCCGCGCACCGCTTCTCTCTGGCTGCGCTCGATCAGCTGACAAGATTGGGCTTGCTGCCTCGCACCGTGATTGACTGTCAGCCTCAGAACGTGATGGGGTTAACTTTTCCCAATCCGGTCGGACTGGCTGCCGGGCTGGATAAAAATGGCGAGCATCTCGATGCGCTCGCCAGGCTCGGATTCGGTTTCATCGAAATCGGCACGGTCACGCCCCGGCCGCAACCGGGCAATCCGGCGCCCCGCCTTTTCCGCGTTCCCGAAGCCAACGCCATCATCAATCGCCTCGGCTTTAATAACCACGGCGTCGACCGGCTGATCGAAAATGTCACGCAGTCAAGCTATCGGGGTATTTTAGGAATCAATATCGGCAAGAATTTTGACACACCGATCGACAGAGCAGCGGATGATTATCTGACCGGCTTGCATAAAGTCTATCGCTACGCCAGTTATGTGACGATCAACATCTCCTCGCCCAATACCAAGAATTTGCGGGATTTGCAGTCTACCGGCGCATTGGACCGTTTGCTGAATCAATTAAAATCCGCGCAGCAGGAACTGTCGCAATCTCATGGAAAGTATGTGCCGGTTGCCGTAAAAATCGCCCCCGATCTCGATACCGCGCAGATCGAATCCATCGCGGCACTATTGCTGAAACATCGCATGGATGGTGTCATCGCCACCAATACCACGCTATCGCGCGAAGGCATCGCGCATTTGCCGGTTGCGCAAGAAAGCGGCGGACTTAGCGGTGCGCCGTTGAAACAGCGATCGACAACCATCGTTCAGCAATTGCACGGCTTCCTGCAAAATGCGATTCCAATCATTGGTGTCGGTGGCATACAGTCGGTTGCGGATGCCAAAGAAAAACTCGCAGCCGGCGCCAGCTTGATCCAGTTATATACCGGATTGATTTATCATGGCCCTGGACTGATCCGCACGATTGCGCAGGAACTCTGCGCCGATCAGATTTCGCCAAGCTCAAATTCCCATGAATCAACCACTGATTGATCAAATAGACGCCGTTTTACCGCAAACACAGTGCGGCAAATGCGGTTATTCCGGATGCAGGCCTTATGCAGAAGCCATCGCTAAAGGCCAAGCCGATATCAATCAATGTCCGCCGGGGGGTCAGGACGGCATTTTGAAAATCGCAGAATTGCTGGATGTGCCGCCCAAACCGTTGAGCGCTGCACATGGCTTCCCGCTACCCTACAAAGCCGTAGCCATAATCGATGAGCGTTTGTGCATCGGCTGCACTTTCTGCCTCAAAGCATGCCCCGTCGATGCCATCGCCGGAGCCGCCAAACAAATGCATACCGTCATCGCGGCGGAATGCACCGGCTGCGAGTTATGCATCGCGCCATGCCCGATGGATTGTATCCGCCTGATTCCAGCCGATGAAAACGCTACCGGAACTGACAATCTTCCGGCCGCAGCGCGCAAGCAGCAAATTGCGGATCATGCGCGCACCCGATACCAACACAGGCAGCAACGGCTCGAACGCGACAAACAACGCGCCGCGGAAAAGCCGGTCAAACCCAAAACCGGCTCTGCGGCTGAAAGCACCAAAACAATCGCTGATGAACGCAAGAAAGCCATGATCGAAGCGGCGCTGGCACGCGCTAAAATGATACGTGCGCAAACGCGCACAGCCGATTCTCCAGTAAATCCGCATGAACTCAGCTAAGCGACATGAAATTTTTGCTTGCCTGAAAGCAATCAATCCGCACCCGACCACGGAATTGGTTTATCACACGCCTTTCGAATTGCTGATTGCCGTCATTCTCTCCGCGCAAGCGACCGATAAAAGTGTCAATCTGGCAACTCAACCGCTTTTTCAGCAGGCGAATACCCCGGAAAAAATCCTCGCGCTGGGTGAAACCGGCTTGACCGAATTCATCAAAAGGATCGGTCTCTATAAAACCAAAGCGAAGAATATATTGGCCACTTGCGAGTTATTGATACAACAGCATGACAGCCAAGTACCCAAAACCCGCGAGCAACTGGAAAAATTACCGGGGGTCGGGCGCAAAACCGCCAATGTGATTTTGAATACCGCGTTCGGCGAACCGACAATCGCGGTGGATACGCATATTTTCCGGGTTGCCAATCGAACCGGACTCGCGCCGGGCAAAAACGTGCTGGAAGTTGAATTGAAACTGCTAAAAGCCGTTCCCAAAGAATATCGCCTGGATGCGCATCACTGGCTGATCCTTCATGGCCGCTATGTGTGCAAGGCGCGAAAACCGGCATGCGCGATCTGCAAAATCAATCACCTGTGTGAATTTCCCGATAAAACTATTTGAATCCGACCATGTTTAAGCCCACACGAGACCAAGCACGGCAATTGTTTTTTGAAACTTGGCGCAAATACCGCCAACGCGAAATTTTATCCGGCGTCGAAACGATCGCGCTGGAAGTCATCCTGCAGCATCCCGAATATCATACGATTTTTGACGATCCCGAGCGTTACCTGGATAAAGATTACTCACCGGAAATGGGCGATACCAATCCGTTCTTACACATGAGCATGCATGTGGCAATCAAGGAACAGTTGTCGATTAATCAACCAATCGGAATTTGCGAGCGATTTGCGCGCTTACAGAAAAGAACCGGAAGCGAGCATGCTGCCGTGCATCAGGTCATGGAATGTCTGGCGGAAATGATTTGGCAAGCGCAACGGAATCAATCCGCACCGGATGCGGATATTTACTTCGCCTGCCTGGACAAGCAGCTCAATCACCCTGCGGATTAAAAAAAAGCCCTAACAATTGCCAGGGCTTTTTTAGGAATCTTAGCCGGTTAATTAAAAAAACAAACCCGGTTAAATGGTGTTATTTATTCGAATTCAGGTTACCAGGCAGACTTGAATAATAGAAAGCCAGGTTGTCAATATCCGCTTCACTTAAATTTGCCGCCATTCCTGCCATGATAGGATCTTTCCGCGCACCGGATTTATAATCTTTCAATGCTTTTACCAGGTAAGTTCTATATTGACCGCCAATCTTTGGAAAATTAGGAGCAGGGCTATTACCATCAGCACCATGACATGAAGCACACGCTTCGGCTGCTTTACTTTTACCAGCTTCGATATCCGCAGCCACTACTTGACTCGAGAGTATCAAGGCTGCACCGCTTAACGCGGCTATTACATAATTCTTCATAATTCCTTCCTTGCGTAGTTGACTCAATTAATTTTTAGAATAATAAGCAGCGAAATCTTCTATATCTTGTTGCGAGAGCGTTTTAGCTAAACCGGTCATGGTCGGATGATTGCGAGTACCGTTTTTGTATCCTTCCAACGCCTTGACGATATATTCTGCATGCTGCCCACCCAGTTTCGGTACGTGATAAGCAGTTGGAAAAGCTGTTTTATATCCTGGAATTCCGTGACAACCTTCACACATGGAAAGTTTTTCTTTTGCCGCTGCTGCATCTCCAGCCGCTTGAGTCACCCCTGAAAATGCCAAGAGTAAACCCAAAGTAAGTAATAAATTCGTAACCAATTTTTGTTTCATATACGCCTCCTTCTCTCAAAACTTGAACTTTAAACGATGCGCTCGATTTGGTCAATGAAAAGTATAAGCATGTCCATGTTGTTTATAGGGAAATTGCCGTTCAAACGCTACATTTTCGAAACGGATTTTGATTCCAATTCTTCCCATCTGACTAAACAATCGGCCAGTTCTTTTTCAATCGCAGCATACCGTGTTTGTAATTCTTTCACTTCATCCGGAAAATCGCGATAAATGACCGGTTCATTTAAACGCAACGTAATATTCGCTTGCTCTTGTTCCAAAACATCAATCTTACCGGGCAAGCCTTCAAGTTCACGCGCTTCCTGGTAACTCAATTTTTTAGTTCGAGGAGACCTTGGTGATCTGGAAATACCGTCTAATGAAGTCTCTGGCTGCTTCGCTACAATTTTCTGCGGAATGGTAGAATCTTCAAAATGTTTTGCACGATTCCAATCTTCATAACCGCCAATATATTCACATAATTTTCCATTTCCTTCAAATGCAATTACTTGCGTTACCACATTATCCAGAAATTCCCGGTCGTGACTGACCAAAAACAAGGTGCCGGGATAATCCTGCAACAAAGCCTCCAGCAACTCCAAGGTTTCGATATCGAGATCGTTGGTCGGTTCGTCCAGCACCAAGACATTGGCTGGGCGGGCAAACAAACGCGCCAGCAACAACCGGTTGCGCTCACCGCCGGATAGTGACTTGACCGGAGAACGCGCACGCTCGGATGGAAACAGGAAATCTTCCAAATAGCTGATGACATGCTTGCGCTTCCCGCCAATCTCGACAAAATCCGAACCCGGACTGATGGTATCCGTCAAAATCATTGCTTCGTCGAGCTGCTCGCGCATCTGATCGAAATAAGCGACTGCCAGTTTGGTTCCTTGCTGAATCGTGCCGGAATCGGGCTGTAATTCGCCCAGGATCAATTTCAGCAACGTCGATTTGCCCGCACCGTTAGGACCGAGCAAGCCTACGCGGTCGCCACGTAAGATACGGCAGGAAAAATCGTCGATGATCACTTTACCGCCGAAGCTTTTACTGACATGCTCCAGCTCCGCGACCAATTTCCCCGAACGCTCACCGGTATCTAGGCTGATAGCCGCTTTCCCGGCTTTATCCCGCCGCGCCGCGCGCGCCAGCCGCAGTGCTTCCAGCCGCCGCACCCTGCCTTCATTGCGCGTGCGCCGCGCCTCGACGCCCTTGCGTATCCAGACTTCTTCCTGTGCCAGGAATTTATCGAATTTGCGGTTATGGATCGCCTCGACTTCCAGCATCTCCGCTTTCTTGCGCTGATAATCGGTGAATTTCCCATTAAATGACTGCAAATGGCCGCGATCAAGCTCGACAATCCGGGTTGCGACATGATCGAGAAAACGCCGGTCATGGGTAATGAACAGCACGCTGCCGATAAAATCCTGCAGCAAACTCTCCAGCCATTCGATCGAAGAAAAATCCAAATGGTTGGTCGGTTCGTCCAATAACAATACATCCGGCGAAATCACCAGCGCGCGCGCCAACGCCACGCGCTTTTTCAAGCCGCCGGAGAGGTGTTCAACTAACGTATCCGCAGGCAGATTGAGTTTATCGATCACGGTTTCAGTTTGCGCTTGCAAACTCCAGCCGCCTTCCGTTTCCAGCGTATTTTGCAAATCCTGCAAACGCTGCAACAGCGCCTCGGTATCCTCCGGCGTTTCGCTCAGGGCGTGCGACACCGCATGATAATCCTGCAAAATCCGGCTGATATTACCCAAACCGGTTGATACCTCCTGATACACGGTATTGGCGGGATTCAGCAACGGTTCTTGCGACACATAAGCGAGCTTGATGTCCGGCGCGCGCCACACCTTGCCGTCATCGAGTTTGATCTCCGCCGCCAACGCGCGCAGCAAGCTGGATTTGCCGCCGCCGTTGCGCCCGATCAAACCGACCCGCTCGCCCGCATCGAGCTGCAAATCCGCATGATCGAGCAAAGCATGATGACCAAAAGCTAAACAAGCGTTTTCCAGGGTGATGAGGGGCATATCAGAGAATTACAGAAGAGGTTGCATAAGATTGAGTGGGGTGCCATTGTGTCATGCTTTAACCGGCTTGGCAAAAACCGGCGGATAAAAAAATGGAGCCCGCAGGCTCCATCCGGTACAACCCTGATTCAACGGCCGCCGGTTACATCACTCGACCGTCGACACATTGATTTTTTTAGGTAATACCGCTTCCCGTTTGGGAATCACGATTTCCAGCACACCGTTCTTGGACGAAGCGGAAATCGCATCGGGATTGGCAGTATCAGGCAAGCTGAAACGTCTGTAAAACGAGCCGTAAGTGCGCTCCACGCGTTTGTAGCCTTCTTTTTCCGTTTTGCTTTCCGAGCTTTTCTCGCCCTTGATAGTCAACACGCCGTCATGCATGCTGATATCGATTGCTTCCGGTTTTACGCCGGGAATGTCCGCATAAATCACAAAACGGTTGGCTTCCTCTTTGATATCCACGGCAGGCGCCCATTCGGCGGTCGCGGTAGAGCCTTCGGCAACGCCGCGCTCCAGTTCTCTTTGCAATTGACTCAACAATCCCCAAGGTTCATAACGTGTAATAGCCATGATGAAATTCTCCTAGTCGATGAAGTTAGCACATTCTGTGTATCCGCTTCCGCATCAGTGCTTTCACAAATCACGCGGCTGATGTATCAAACATCTGCAATACACTTCATTTCCGGATATAGGGATCTTTCGTGTTTTTTCAAGCCTTACAAACTGCTAATTGGAATCAGCCGGATCGTCAGTTATCTGAATTTATTGCGCAAACCGCCGCCGCATTGTATAAAAAATACCGGCCGGCACCAGCAACGCCAGTACAACCCACAGGATATTGCGCTTCATCCATTCCGTGGCATTGCCCTCGACCGCAAAGTTTGTTTCGGCCAATTCCAGCACCCGGCTATCGAACTGCGCGTCATGCTGCGTCGATAAGTGCAAACGGATTGTTAACGCCTGCGCACCGGACGATTCCGGCGTCACCCGCCAGCGCCATCTTGCGGTGCCATCATAATCCGAGAACGGCTCTTGCGGCCCCAGCTTGTCGATTTCAAACGCCGCGCCATCAATCTCAGCTTTCATATTGGCCGACACCATACCGGTGATCCCTTGAATCGACGTACCTTCGGAAGCAGTGGACACAAGTTCGTTCAAAAACTTCGCCAAACGCTTGGTTTCCAGATTCAATGCCACGTCGAAGCTCTCGTATTGCTTCACTTCCGACGGGATTGAAATCATCGAACTGTCCACCGGCAATTTCATCACCACCGGATTCATTACCTTCTTGCTCGCCATCAAATGCAGCAACGCATTGATCGAAAAAGGCACGAGCAACAAAACCGCCAACATCGCGACGGGCACAAGAAAGTTAAAATTCAAACCGGATTGAGGTTCCGTTTCACGCATGATTTCTCCAGCAATTAGATTCGTTTTAGGAGCAAATCATAACATTGTTGGAGAGGAAGCTGAGTAAATCAAAACAACGAGTTTTTCTGATTATCGAAACTCATCTTAGGGAAGCGCTGATTAATTCAACGAACGTGATGAAGGGCGAGGCGCACGGAACGCAACAACCGAGACATATCAATCTGATAGGCGAGGGAGTGAGTACCGCGCAACGAAGCGATTCGCTCGTGCAGCCAATTAATCAGATGGAATGGACACCGCCCTCCTGACAACGGCATCGCAATGTGCCACAGTTGGTTTTCAATCATCAACTCAAAATTGGAGGGCGGTATCCATGGATAAGATTAGCGTAGTTGGTTTGGATTTGGCAAAGAATGTTTTTCAGGTACATGCTGTTAATGCACAAGGGCGGGTAGTGGAGCGCAAGCAATTGAGACGAAGCGAGGTACTTGTCGTGGTTTGCAAAGATCGAACCTTGCCGGATTGGGCTGGAAGCCTGTGGCGGCATGCATTATTGGGCACGCAAGCTGAGCGAGCTGGGG